>Ga0126342_10020331_pt1 | contig 11170 bp, 9 predicted proteins | sample Cyp1metagenome_FD_92528 | JGI IMG/M metagenome (GOLD analysis project Ga0126342, IMG submission 92528) | Coral microbial communities from Lord Howe Island, Old Settlement Bay, Australia - Cyphastrea 1 metagenome | ecosystem: Host-associated > Invertebrates > Cnidaria > Coral ...
CTCGTGATGATTTGCCGGAGATTTTTGGACCACACGAGTCCTGTACACTACTGCTTTTCACTGCTTACGCAATTGTAAGGACCGTGCCTAGTGCGAATCGGCCAAACCAGAGGAAAAAAAAAGAAGTCACTATCGTTGAGAGCAAAGTTGATGTCTGGGAAAAGAAAAACACACGCATCCAAAATATAGGTGCCCGCCCACGTGGGGTGCACCTTATCCAGACCCGTGTCTGCCGCCGCTGACGAGGTTGTGGCTATTCTGAGCCCTCCATACCATGCTGCCTGAAAGCCATGTTGCAGCAGCTGGTTGTGTACTGCTGTGCGGTTGCACATCACCAGGAGTTGCGCTGTCGCTCCTGGGTGCAGATCCCGATGACACTTCTGAAGGAAAACAACAACATCTTCAATAGCTGCCATGAGGTCTTTAGGGGCCTCCCACAGGACAGTACGGAATCCTCCGTGCTCGACCGTATGATTGTGAGGTACGAAGTGCCCAATCTGGACAGGGTCCTGGTCATGCAATATCAGTTCTGGGTATCGAACTGCTACGACGGCTTTGTACGTCAGCAGGGACACTCGTGAGCTGGGCAAGATGATGCCCCATCTATGTGGGCCGTCAAGGCCAGCTGCTTCCACTGTGGTTGCACACTCAGGGATTCCAAACTCTTCTGGCGCAGTAGCGATCAGCAGGACTGCGAGTATTGCAGAAATCAGGCAGCTCTCTACATTAAGATGGCTGAGCGTTTCCTTGTGGAAGAGGCGCGCCAGAGAGGTTGGAAGGTGGGGAGCTGTTGTTGCAGTCCAAACTCTTGTGTGCGGCGCTTGGCCAATATTAAGCAGGCATGCAACACCAGAGTCGCTGTCCTGGCTCGCATCCGGCCAGAGAAGGGCAATGAGCTTGATTAACCGGGCAGGAGGCAGATAATCACCAGGACGATTCAGGGCTCGCAGCCCAAGGGGACGGAGGAGGAGCTTCTGCCTATTTACTGCTGCTGCTCTTCCTTTTGATAGTCCCCCAGGCGTTTGCCTATGGTCCCCCACAAAGATGAAAGTGCCGGCTGCCGAATGGCAGCAAGTGCAGCTATTTCATGGTAATTGCCATACTGCTGGCTTTCATCCATAAATGCTAGCCACGCCTTGGAAAGCCAAGACTAAAGGAAGAATATTTCATGGCCATTTCCGCAGTGGCTGAGCCTCCAGTCGCAATCAGGATGCGCTTCTCCGAAATGACTCTATTGCGATCGCTGCATCGCACATCAAGTTTAGTCGCATAAGCTTCACCTTTTCCTTCTTCAATCCGACCCAGCAATCGTCCAAAGGCTGCTTGCGTGGGTGGGGACAGATCGCTGATCTGGTCAGCAAGAGCTTTCGCAGCGACATTTTCCTTGGTGTAGACGACAGCGTAGAAATCATCAAGTTCGCAACTGAGAGCGATTAACAAAACTGCTAAGGAGCGGGTTTTTCCAGCTCCGAAGACACCTGCTATGCATAGGTCAGAGCGGCCAGTGAGAATTGCCAGGAGCAATGCTACTGCTACAGTGAGAACGTGTCCATCGCCATGTCCAGCCAGGGCGAGCAGGCTGTCCCGCATGTACTCATCATGTACTCCCGGCAATGCAAACCCTATGGGTGTAAGGGAGCGGCAAAGCACTCTATCAGTCAGTTTTGTTCTACGTTCACTTGCCATTCTGCGCACAGGAATGTCGGGTTGGAGGATGCCCATCGTCAATGGGAGCCGAGCTGGGTTGGCCTGTGCGAACACGAGCAGTTCACATCGACTCCGCGTGTCGCCAAGGAAGGCAAGTTCTTCTAACCGTATAGAGAAGGTTGCATGGAAAGCAATTGGCCGCGGCCAGTCTCGGGCAGGATCAAAGTATTCCACCCCCTCTGGCTGCTGGACCAGCAACCGTCCACAAAGGCAAAAGCAACTGGCTTGGACACTACAACTAGCTCAAGTGACTTGGGTGCGATTCGTCTGTATGCACGATAGTCAGCGGCTCTACTATTGCCCTGCATGACCTTTTCTTGGACTATGAAGATGGCACAGCGGCGAAGGCCCTCCGGTAGCTGAAGGCGCCCAAACAATGCCCTGCCTGCCATCACATTCGATTCCATGCTGCCAAGGTTGCCAGTTGTGCATAGGTCCCACGGGGAGGCGTGGGGGACCGCAGTCGGATCACTGAAGAGCAAGATAGGAGAGCCCTCTGTGAGCAGCTGACTGACGTGAAACCCGGCATAGGCTTCATACGCATATTTGACCAAAAACTCTTCACCCTGTTGATGTCGCCTTTGGCGTTGTGCCAGTTCAACGCTAACCCAGGGTTGCAGGTGTTGCAGCTGGCGGCCAGCATGATAGGCGTCTAGCTGTGGCAACACCATGTCAAGCAGAAATATCAGGGTGCGAAGGGAGAACCCACGAAGGAATTCAGCAAGTAGGTTCCTCATGAGGCGTCCACCTTCATCATGAGCTTGGCCAGGGATGGGGATCATGTCAATCAGCAATTGGCGCAGATCTTGTTCAGTGGCGATTGGATCATCCCTTACATCTCTCCCATCATTTGGAACAGTATGCAAAACGGAGCATCCCTCACCAGCGGCCTGGAGTAGCGCACTCAAGGTGCGTTTGCAGTGATCAGGGAGATCAAAACTGACCCATGAGAGTACACGCAGAAGCCCTTCACATCTTACCCCATGCGGGATGACCTCAGGGGTCGTGATTTGAAGATGATCTATATGATGGGTGCCTTCTTCAATTGAAGTAAACAAAAGGTGTCCATATGCATGTCTGGCCCGTCCGCTCCACGATGGATGCCCGTCTATCAGGACAATGTTGTAGCTCAGGTCTGTGAGATTGCTTGGACGCCACACGCAGAGTCGATCCTCGAGACAGTGAAGGAGCACGACCTTTCGTTCCCCGGTTGCAAGACGCAACATTTCAGGCGGAGAGGCAATCGCTGCTACCTTGGTGGTACCCGGGAAGCAATCAAATTCATTCAACACTTCATGGATTGCGAGCCCAGTGTACGAGCCCGCCGAGAAGCCTAGTACTTCAACATCCCTAATCCCATCCGGGATCAGCATAGTCACGTACTGGGGAAAGCACGCTCGCAGAAACAACATTTTTCCTTGTGGGTGGTAGCAGCGGAAAATTTGACGAACTGCAGTGACCCACGTGGGATGCGGTGGTCTTGCATGCGCTGGTCGGATGTTGGCAGCAGACAACAACCGGATGGCTCGAGTGATTAGAAGCTTCTGATTGGCAAACTTGTCTGGCAGGAAAGCTCTCCACGCGCCCCATCCCAATGCGGTTGAGAACAGCTGGTAGATTGCGTACTCATGCGTCGTTTTGGTCAACCCAAGCTGAGTGATGCGCTGCTCCCAGTCATCTGTCATTGCAAGCGAGGGGCCATAAACTTTCATTTGTGCATGATTCTGAAAGAAAATGTCATATTCATGCTCATGACTTAACAGCCCTCCGCCTAATCCGCTACAGTGTACTGTGAGGGGTCGATCCGGCATGGGGGAATCGTCTTGCCAGACGTTTCCTAGTGAGAAGATCAGTTGCGCCCACTTCTGAGGCCGCTCGATAGCCCCCTGCGAGGTGCTTGCCGCTGCTCCCGTGTAGATTCGCTTGGCACACTGAACTAGATCAAAAACTTCTCCTTTCATTTCTGCTTGCCACTCCTCGGGTGTGCGAAATACTGCTGGAAGACCGAAGGTGAGCGCTGCTGCCTGAGTAAGGGCATGGCAATGGTTTTCACTCGTAGTCCTTCGCTCCCAGAGACCTAGCAATGCCACAGTCTGCTGATAGGAGAGCGGTGACGGTGAAAGCTTGGCATGAACCCGTAGGCCAATGACTGGGAGAAAATTATGATGTAGCCATGGCGGCTGCCACTCAGCCGTACCAAACAGAGCCGCTGCTAGCGGTAGCGATCCAAACTGTGCCAACTCTGCTAGTCGCGATGGCATACGTTGTTTAGCACTCGTTCCAAACCCATGCAAAATAGCAGGCCTCATATAGCTTTGCTCAATTTCCATGGCCTGGTAAGTCTTATCTCCTGGTAGTACTTTGATGACGACCTCTCCAGGGAGTATACTAAGTGTCGGCAGGGCACCTTGCTCATATGCAGGACGAGCCCACTTATGAAAGTTGGGTTGTCTGCCTTGGAAACCATCAAGGATGCCTCGCAAGTGTCCATGCCGAGGCCACACTCCTGACATGGGGACCGGAAAGGTAACCCATCCCGACCATTGTCCCAGTAAGCTCCAGGCATGACACCAGTCCGCCGCACATCGAGTTGTGGTGCCCAGCAGTGGCGATCCCAGCAAGCCACTAGATACCGCAGTTTCAGTATCGCAAGGTGGGTGGGTGGTGGCGAGGTAGCCCTCAACGTGGTCACGGTAAGCTTTGATGGCAACAGCGGCAAGTTCATCCGGGTCGCGTTCTGGATCAGTAAGCTCGGACTTCTGGAGTGGGCTGCTGTGTCCCGACGCCAGCACAATGACTAGGCCAGCATTAATTTCCGTAAAGGCTTCACTGACTAGGATGACCCCTTTGCTGGCCTCAGTTTGTGGCGCTCTGAGGGGTATCCTCTCGGTCTTGACCCCAGAACTCGACTGGGCAGTAGGAGAGGAGTTGCCACTTTTGTCATCTTCTTGCTCAGTTGGGTGGGGACTTGGCGGCTCTGAACCCCCAAAGTCCACCTCATCTTCAAAAGTGACCGTAGCTTCCGGGGGCGGTGCCCGGCCTTCAATGGCCGCAAAGTTCTCCACACTGCGCGATTTTGGCAACTTTATTGGGGGTCCCGGTTGTTGCTGCGTAGCTTTCCCCGTGTCAACAGATCGCGCTCTTTTGTTCGCAGGTGCAATTGGGCTGCTCGGCACCAGCTCAGGTGGGCGGCGCAATTCCGCAGGTGGGTCATACCCGGCACACGATAGCCACAGCTCTTGAACTTCGAAGAGTGTCACTGGTACACAGTCACTGTCAATGAGGGCAAAGTTGATGCTTGGGAAGAGAAATACGCAGGCATCGAGTATATAGGTGCCAGCCCAAGTGGGGTGTACCTTGTCCAAACCTGTGTCTGCCGATATGGGCACGAACACAACAGTGGTGTGCTCACCATAAGGGCCCGCATAGCGGATTCTCTCCTTCCACCACGCCGCCACCATGGGCCAGTGACTTAACCCTGGAGTATTGGCGACCGTGTCCGCAAGCAGGTCTCGATTGTCAGTGATGAGGTAGACAGTCTGAAATGCTAGAAATTCCGCAGCTTGGCTGATGACCCAGCGATAGAGGCTGTGCCAATTCGGTCCCGGCGCTACCTCGACTCCATCCACTACCTTGATCTCGTAGTCATGTCGATCGGGCTCGCCGCTCTTTTTGTGGGGGTCTCCAAACCTCCATTGATGATGGACAGTCTGGTTCAAACCATACTCGGTGGAGATGTCTTTATACAAGCCCAGAGCTTCCAACAGGTCATCAAATTGTGCACTGGGGTCAGGTTCGAACCACGTCTGCTCCGCTTGCTGTCTGGTAAGCAGTTCCATGACTAATGGTTGGACGGCGCTTGCCCCTGAACCAGTCTACGGTCAGAGACAAAGCCAGATTAGGGGTGTTAGGGACCCAGCAAAGTGATACCCCGGACCAGCCTACGGCCAGAAGTACCACACTGGGACAAATGCAAAACAAGGGAGAAGCCAAGGAAGGGGGGAGAGGGACCACACACAAACAAGGAGAGAGGGGCAGAGAGGGCAGTGCTGGAAATCCTGAGCCAGTCTACGGCCAGAAGGACCAGGCACGAAACCCGAGGAGAGAGGAGGGACAGGGACAAGGGGAGAGGGAAAGACGAGGTGCAGCCAAAGAAAAGGAACCGAACAGGAGAGAGAGCACGAGAGCAAGGATAAAAGGGGAAGGGAGGGAGGCGAGCACTCAAAGGGCGGAAGAAGCAAGAAAGGACAAAGAAGCACCAAAGGCAGGAAGTACCCGAAAATAAGATCGCAAGAGTATGGAGGCACTGACAGAAAAGCCAGGTACCACACAAATAAATAAGGAAGAGGAGCACCCGTACCACTAGAGAAAAGGTACCGTTGTAATACACAGGGTTGACAGACCAGCCGGGGCAATCTGTGGAATTTTACCGAGCCAAATTCGGAGGGACGTAGAGGACAATGTTGTACAGAAGAGCGCGGTTGAGGCCCCTGTCAAGGGCTAAGCCACCCCTCTACTAACTAGCTTGAGCCACCGTGAGCCAAGGCAACTCGAGTCATGTTAAGCATGCAAGATGAGACCGCACACTCTCTTGGTCAGGATACATCCGCACTCAAGAGCATAGATCCTCAAGTAATAGCCTTATATTGCATCAATGCTGATAAAGTTAGGTATTCCAAGCTGAACAGATCAACGAGTATCCAAGGGACACAGTGGCTAGACAAAAAAGGGGTCAAAATAGACAAAGGGAACACCAACACCATCATCAGTACATGTCAATCGCCTCGGCTGGTATTTTCCTCCTTGTGCCTATGCTGCCTACGAACTCTGTTCTTCAGGTAGGCTAGTCTACCTGATCTAGCCAGGTCTCCGGACCGGTCATCCCAGCTGTTTGTTGAAGGTCCTGTCGAATTCGGACCGGCAGATAAATGCCTGCCAATATTCGTCTCCATCGGTGCGAAGTATAGCACCCTCGCGTGTGTTGCAGCCCTGTGCTACGCTGGTACTTCTGGATTATATTGTCAAGGAGGAGGGTGGCTTGCTCCGTCAAGGCAGTACAGTCGAGTCGTGATTGTAGAGACCCTTCTGCTGTTGTCGGACTCTGAATATCGTGGCGTTGAGGAAGTAGATCAGCCACTGTATCCTCTGGGCTTTGGGCAAAGGATATTTGCATGGTGTTGACCGATTCACTCCGTGACAAGACTCCGAACCAATACCAAGGGTGGTCACACAAGTAAACCAGAGGCACCGCTTGCCACGGGTCTGCTCGTGCGTCTAGCAACAGTTGGACATTGCCTCTATGTCGATGTAGAACAGCGATCATTAAGGGCGGCACCACACTCGTTTCCGAATTTACTGTTGCTCCTGCATGAAGAAGCAGCTGGACAAGATTTGAGCTTCCAAGTTCTACTGCTAACTCTAGCATTGTTGTCGGCTGCTTCTTCGGCGGGAGGACGTTGGGGTCAACTAGAGCTTCCAATAGCAGGTGCGTCAGGCTGACCCCCGGCTGGGGGAATCGCGAATCTCTGGTGGCCTGATACGCATATGCATCAGGGTCATTATCTCGGAACATTGCGAGTGCGAGCAAGGTGCTGGTATGCCCGCCAGCTGTAGTTGACCATTCGAGGTCAAGACCCTGACCTAATAGGTGGCACAGTTCAGTGACGTCCTTTTCATGTAGTGCAGTCACCAATGATTGGTAGTTCTCAGCTGTGGGGACCTGCAGGTTCTGTACAAGATAGCAAATCTCCAAATCTGTGGATGCCATATGGAGAGGAATGGCTCGCACTGGGGAGAGAATTACAGCTGTACTGCCCAGATAAAGAATAATCTGAAAAGGTGACTCTAAGTCAAGTCGCCTGGCCAACTGTTTCATTATAGACATTCCGACAGGAGCACTATCCACCACCTGGATGGCCATCTCTTCTTCTCCGTTGATACCATGGCGCACTAATAGACGCATTTAAAAACATAGATGAGCCCAGCCAGGAAATGATTAATGGTTGGATGGGGGTAATCCCTAAATACCACCAGCAGGAAAACCTTTATCCTTAAGATGGTGCTTCAGGCTGTGCTAGGAGGTAGGGACCTGCGGTTTGAGCCAACATGCACACTCCATCTATGTTTGCAGGGATTGGTGTCACAGGAACCGAGGAGGAAGTTTGCCTATCAGCTAATTACTAAGAAGCAGGTGGGCAGATCACAAAATGATCAATTAGAAGGGATATGAAATCAAGAGACTCTGCACTAACTCAGCAGCTGAAATATGGCACACTGCACAAGCTTATTCAGGCGCACCTTTTTGTCATCCGTCACCAGGCTACATGTCTACAGTCTTCGCTATGGTCATGTACCTTTGACGTACTGTGCTTGCTCACTGAGGTGCATCCTGTTGCTGTTTGCCTGTCTCTGCCGAGTTGGTTTGGTCTTGTGGCTCTTCTTGTGTGGGAGCCTGAGGCGGGTGATCAATGTTTGCAGCTCCGCTTTCCACCTGAATTTGTTCTAGGTTTTCGACCACGACTGCCATTTGGTTAACTGCCTCGTGAAACACCGATAAAAGTGTTCGTGCATAGGCTAGTTGTGGATTTTTCCTGTCCACTCCCTCTGCCCAGGTTCGAGCGGCGGCACTTGTCCAAATGTCCACTGCGAAGCCACTGCTTCTCCCTTTGCTTGCCCAGGTTTTAAGGAGACTGTGTGGGCTGGGTCGGCAAAGGTAGCTGTGAGAGCTTGCATATCTCGGACACTATAAGTCCCTGTGGCGTCAAAAGTCTTCGCACTGCCTTGTCCTACTGGGTCTGAATACTTGCGTTTGCCATGAGGGATTTCTTCTTTGGGTATGATATGACGTATACCATACTTACTCTCGAAACCGGTGACAAAGGTCTCGTGAGTGGCCCAGCAGATTCTCGTGTCATCATTGAGGACGATGATACAGTCCTTCTTCTTGCTTGCATCGGTTCCCACCACGTAAGTAGTCCAGCACTTCAATCTGTTGGCTAAAATGTGGTGTTCGTGCATTTTGTTTGAGTAGAAGGTGTTCAGCTTCTCACTGTGCGGATGTTTGGAGATGATAGCAAATCTTCGCGGGCTGACCCAAATCCATAGGTCTTCCTGGAAAGACTCGGTTTGATAGAAGGGCCAAATTGTGCGGCCTCCCATTTCTACAAAACTGAAGTTGGTATACACATCATCGCTATTGTCCGAATCGACATGACAAAAGTCATGCGTTAGCCTGTTGGAGCTGGATCCTGGAAAGCCGCTCGGGACCTCATTCATATTCTCGTCGACAATGATGTTCCAACACTCCGAGTTGATGACCATACGGTATTCATAGAAAGCCCAAGAGATTTGCTGGCTGAGATGCTGGTATCTGCCTTGATGATGGTACACTTTGATTCCGTCATATTCTTGGACAAAGGACTCTTTATAGTTGTGACGTCGGAGGTCTGGGTCACCCTCTGCGGTCGAACCCTCTGAGAGCCTGCTGTTACTCGCAGGGTCCGGTTGAGGGCCTGCCTTCAGTCTCCAATTGTCTCCAACCCATTGCGTCATGGCAGAGCAACGTGTGGGTCACAACCCGCTACCGTTCCGGCTATAAGGTGATGGGTGAGGACAGCACAACACCAGCTGGGTACACCTGGTGGAAAGGAGAGCCAGGTAGGACGACCAGGAGCACAAATGAAAAGAACAGCACCAACAGGGAGGGTATGGGGCAGAAAAGAGGCAGGAGGGACGAGGAGAGGAGCAAAGACGGGAGGGAGGAGGGCAGGCGAGGAAGCAAAGAGCAGGGGGAGGGAAGGTAAGGAGAGGGTACACCCCTGAGCCAGTCTACGGCCAGAGATGTGAGAGCCCTCGCCTTACCATGGGGCTAGATGCCTGAGGATAGTTCGAGCCACAAAGCCGCAGTATCTAGTATTGCCCTGTGATGCTGGTACATGTTGACTTGCATTCATGACATACTGCATATTGTGCTGCTTGGTTGACTTAGTCTCCTCTGGAATGACCATATCGTGAATGTTGGAAAGGATGAAGCAGGTGCGTTGTTTTTCACCTGACCCACCTCCAAGGCATAGCGCTATCTCGTTGTTAAGCAGCAGTAAGTCTGGCGAATTAAGAGAAAGGAAGACAGCATAAGGGCTATGCCTAACTATGCTGGAGTAGACTGTTGCATGTGTTGCTGGCTATTGTCAACTGCATTCATGCCGAGTGATGGCTTGTACTACTCACTATGCCAGAGTTCCATGCATGATGGTAGATAGAATGCATGTGGCTTGAGAACACACTATCCTTGTTTATTCGTCCTTTTGCTGGATGCATCGGAGACCTGTTCCTCCTGCTTAGCTTAAAACAAAGAGCGAAAACGAGTGAGCTCTGTATAGCTCACTGGGACTTGTACTGTTGCCACTCGAACGGTAGAGGCGTCAGTTAGACTGATGCTCTCAGCACCCAGTTGAGCAATCAATTGCTCGTCAATGTAGCTGATGAACTCTTCCGTAATGTTACATTCGCATGGAGTGCGTTGTATCAAGCCGTTGGCAAGCAAGATATACTCTTGGTATTTAGTACTGCCCAACTCAGCTGCTGCTGACGTTGCCGTACATGCTGTCCAAACTTCAGCATCTGGCGATCTTAACTTCAGAATGACGAGCTCAGTATTTGCTCCAATAGTGCATGGAGATGGCCGTTCTTCCACTGGAATCGCTACGAGCTCCCCATCGACCACATCCATGTGTTTCATAACTGACTCTCGATAGTTATTTCTTTATAGGGATGGAGAGTAGCTACGGTACCCACAAACCCCTAACGTCAGCATTGCTCAAAACAAGCAACATTAAGTGATTCTTGCTGTGGGGTAGGGGTACCTTGATATTGGTAAGTGGGTGATATTGAGGAGAGCTAAGAACGTATTTCCTTGACAGATCCGATTTACTTAGTTGGGGAAGAGTTGCATAGGTGACTGATGAGACGCCTATGTATAGTACGGAAAGAATGTGCTTTGAGCATTAAAACTGCTAATTGAAGAGGAGCAAGGTGCCAGAGAGCATCCATTTCTTGGGGAGGACTTTTGTTGCATAACATCTTAGCTGTGAGCTTACTGGCTTTGGACTGATGTTTGGTCCCTCTGTTCTTGGCATAGCAGATTTTTTACAACAGCACTACGCTAGGGAATAACACGCTTGGTACCTTTGGGCTCCCTTGTAGGGCGCACCCTGGGGCGGTACCCTTTCCACCACAAAAGGACGTACACGGTCTCCCGGTGTCTGCGCTCGCCAAAAAGGCGGCAACCCGCAGAAGCAAGCAACACCAGACCGTTGATGTCTTTGCCGATGTGGCCTGCGACGGTTCCCACATGAGGTATTTCGGTGGGTTGGTTTCTTGTCCACCTTATAACCTCCCCCTTTTAAGGGTGTGGTCCCAACGCAGCACAGCTCGATCCCTGGTGTAGGACCTTACTGTGGCCTGA
>Ga0126342_10020332_pt1 | contig 11170 bp, 13 predicted proteins | sample Cyp1metagenome_FD_92528 | JGI IMG/M metagenome (GOLD analysis project Ga0126342, IMG submission 92528) | Coral microbial communities from Lord Howe Island, Old Settlement Bay, Australia - Cyphastrea 1 metagenome | ecosystem: Host-associated > Invertebrates > Cnidaria > Coral ...
CGGGGGGGAAAAGTGAAAATTCCCTAGCTTGGGGAGCCCCCACGGGGGGGGGAAGTGAAAATTCCCTAGCTTGGGGAGCCCCCACGGGGGGGAAAAGTGAAAATTCCCTAGCTTGGGGAGCCCACGGGGGGGGAAGTGAAAATTCTTAGCTTGGGGAGCCCCCACGGGGGAAAACCACCCTTAGCCCCTCTCACGGACCGAAATAAACCTGCGGTGTGGGCGGCCGCCCCACGCGAAGCGGGGTGAATACACAGGTTCGATTCGTCGATCATTTTCGTTGTTTTAAGGATTTTAAGGTCTCCTCCGCAGCCTTTTTCGCCTGGCAGGTGCACTCTACAGGGCTCATGCCAGGATGGCATCACAGCATCACAGCTGTCCCTTCTCCGAAGCGCCTGTGATGCCATCGTCACTCTGACTTCTTGGCCCAAGATGTCGGTCTTGCCTTCCTTGAAGTGGGCATGTGAAACGACCACTTGGATAGCATGGTGCCACACAAGATCTGGAGCGCACCATGGCATCCACCGCATCTTCAGCATCACCTCAGGCAGCGTGTGCGCTTGTTGCTTGCATCTTATGTGATTAGTCGTGCTGAATATCAGATTGAGTATTGCCAAGGCTGCGGCGCTTGTCCCTGAATCGTACAAATGCAAAGTTTCGATCCCTTGGAATGTACACCTTGTGAGCAGCGTTGCGGTGTTGTGAACCAGGGGGCTTGCTGTTGAAAGCGATGCTCGATAAGGCTGAACTCAGCTAGCTGCGTCACCAACGTCGCCAAATTTCGAGAACTTTTCTCGAAGTTCTTCTTTGACCTCACAGATCTCACAGACTCAGGTGACTCAGGTCACTCAGGCGACTCCGCGCTGCTTCATTAGCTTCTCAGTAGCTCGCCAAGCATGGCATCTCTGCACGGCTCATTTTTTTCATGCGATTGGTCTCTGAGAGCCCCACTGCCACGAAGTCTTCCGGAGTGACAGTGATGTTGTCTAGTTTGACACTGTACCTTTCAGCAAAGGATCAGTCACCGAGCACAGAATTGCCAGTGACTCTGAGAACACACACCCGAAAAAAGAATTTGCGAATCTGCTGTGGCCAGTTTGGATAGCAAGCAGGATAATAAAGACTGACACAAATGCCTTGCAAGCCAAATCGTGCTCCAGGCAATGTCTTCCCCACAGGTGTGCAGTAAATCTGGAAGTTGCATCGATGGTTTTGACCAAGGGGCATTTGATTCACATCAGGGAAGCGAGCCATGGTTGCCAAACACCTCTCTGGGAGTTTGAGAGACATTTGACGCATCAGGCTTTCAAAAACGTTGCAGAAAATGCATGAAAATGCCCCGAAGCCTTGGCAGCCTGGCTAGGTATGGCACTGGTTGAATCTTGTGCCAATGATGCAGAGACAGAACAGGAATGCCACGTCAAACACAATTGACCATGATCAGCACATGCACTGCAATAGACTTATGGAATGCATTCCAAGTACAATTTTCAATCCCCGATGTGCTCACCCGCAAACTATGAGCTTCAACAGATCGAATTAACTACCTACGAAATCAGAGTAGCAAATTAAAGCTCTCGAGCCGCTGCTCTCCAACGGCTTAAGAGATCACAGGGTGCTGCAGAGTGCTGCCTCTATTTCAGCTCATCTGCATTTCACAACCCTATATTTCACTCAATTGTGTGCAAGTGCTGCGTCACACAGATCTGAATCCTCGCAGTCGTTAAAATATTTCCTCACTTTCTGGCCCTGCCAGCGTCAACCGGCAAAAGCGTTTCAACACAATGAAAGACTGCCAAAATCCCAACACAACAAAAAAGGGGTGCGGCAGGGTGGCTGACATTTTTGCCAATTTAGATGCTGAAATTGAGAAGGGTCCTCAGTGATGTGTCCGGCACCTACTCTCTAGCTAGGCCTCTCGGCAGCACAGGTTCCCGTTTTTGTCACCGCCTCCTCTGGGCAGGCTTTGCATCCGCTGCAGCCTCAGTGGTCCAGAATGACAAACTCAAATCGGAAAATGCAAGCAGCGGCAGCAGTGGCAGCAGTGGCAGCAGTGCCAGCATCATACTTTCCAAACACAATCAGGGCAGCTGCTGTTCTAGCCGGGGAAGGCCCATTGCCAACCTCAAGTCAACACAAGTGAAACGAACCAGATCGTGTAACAAACCAGGGCGGAAGGTCTGATAGCAACACCAAGACGGTACAGTCGGGTTGGCACAAAGCTGAGGTCCAGGCTGCTGCAGCAGCAGCAGCAGCCATGGCAGCCAGCGAAGGTTTTCCCCTGAGCTGAAAGAAGCTGCAATGAATGCTTCCCTTTGAAAACCAGAACCGCAAACTAGTTTGAAGGCTTGGCAACTCGCAGCCAAGGGCTACACCGAAAGTTGTTCAAAGATGGTGCACTGCTGTTCGCCTTCGCCCAGCACAAATTGCAGAACCTCTAAAAAATCTGTTCGCATCCAATTCGGCGAGTTTGTTCTTTATGCAGGTCCAGTGAGCCATGGGTAATTGCAAGCACTGCAGTATCCAGCTGGTTGGAATACTTGCTCTAGAATGCTACTTTTTGCATGTGCAGACTTCGTGAGGCTGAGCTCTGAGGTCATCTCTTCAAAGGAGACAAGATATGTTTTGCTTTTTGACGGATATGTGATATGTGATTCGAAGACGTGCCAGTGGGCCCTAGGTTGGGTTCAATGGGGTCTAAAACAAAATCAGGAAGAGCAGTCTGCCTCAGCCTCAGTTTAACAATGTTTTTGTAGAATCAATATAGTACCGCAAACTCCCAAACTCCTCACAACCGTACAAGAAGTCAAGTCACTGAAGCCAACGGCCGTGCAATGCCTCGCATCCTTGCAGCTTCCATGCGAGCAGCTTCCAAAGCACCCATAAGGCCCCGTGGTGGCGAGCTTTGACCACCGTGTGCACCGGTGCCCTTTGAGGTTCTTGAGGAAGGGGTGTCCTTTGCAACCGACTCCTTCTGCGCAGCTTCAGACTTGTTCCCCTTCACTTTTCCCGCTTTTGGAACATCCGGAGTCCGGATGTGTTCGCTCTTTTTCTTGCCTTTCTTGTCTTTCTTGTCCACAATGTCGTAGATTGAAGGCATTGGAAGGCTTACAATGCCAGCATCGTCGTGGTCAGAAAGGTCGCCATCGGCTGACTCTGCCACCGACTCTGCTGCCATGTTGTCCTTTCGCTTCCTCTTTGATGTGGACGTGGACTCAGCGACCTGGAAAGCAAATGTACAGGGAGAAAACACACTTGCGCTCACTGAGTACAGTATTGGTAGCCAGCAACCTGTCCTTTGCTCGCTTTCCCTTTGCATTGTCCACGGAGTAAATCCTGAAGGAAACTAAGTAAACTAAGTTGAAGTTCCCCACACGTTCGAACACTATCTTCGACTCATTTCGACTCTGCCCACTCTGCATTTGAACACACTCAGTGCCAGACTTCTGAGCCTCCGCCGGGCACTTCACAACTGCAGCCAGAGAAGGCACAGAAGACCTGAACACAAGAGCTGACAAGAGCCTGTTCGGGTGGTTTCCTTGGACACGAAGCAGGGCTGTCACGTGTAAAAGATAAGGCTTCCACCCAGATTTGCGCTCATAAACGCACCTTTCATTCTTCCAATGCTCCAGCCTCCGCTTTTCAGCACAACCCTGAAAAACCAGACACACCTTGCTTGCACTCACGCTCATGCACTTGCTTATGCTGGGTGTCAGATCTTGAAAGCTGAAAGTTTTGGCTATTGGCAACTGAAGGACCCTCACAAGACCCAAAAAATGATAGCTGATAGCCTTGTCGGTCAGCACACAAGCCTGTACAAGCTAAGCTTTTGACGGAGGCATGCGTTGGCGGCCAGTCCTTCTGGAGGAAGGAGCCTGCACATCCAGCGCTCCTGGATTTCTTCACAACGGCAACTATGTAACTATGACACTTGCCTCCTCTGGCTTCTGGGCATTTCCCTTGCTTCCTGGCAAGCATGCAGACAAGCTGTGTTACCCAACTCGTTCCAGCAGACCTCCATGCACAGAATACATCAGAATACAAGCTGCAAAGAAAGGATACAGAAACAACATGAAACAACTGGGTCTCGAGCGCCGCGTCTGGGGCTTGGCCTCTGGCTTGACCTGCACTAGCTTTCACTGATTTTCAATGCTTTCACTGTGACTCGTAGGTCAAACTTGTTGGTGACTGGAGTGGGAGCACAAGAATTGCTGACAAAGAACGCTTTTTTCTTCGTCTGGCTGTGCAGTGGAGAGCTGATCCTGCAAAGAAAATTCACAAGACATTGAGTCGTCGAGGCAGCCAAAAGAGTTTCACTGGTGTCCTCGGCTGGCACCCCAGCTGGTTCTGGAGACTGTCTCTTCATCGTGACCGCGGTGTCCTGCTTGCCAACGCCCTAGCCCTATACAATATCCCCAGTATCGGCAACCTTTGATAGTTTGCCTTTGACGCACTATGCATCAATCATTTCAACACAGATCCATGACATTTCACGACTATTTGGGATCAGCCTCTTCATCACCATTTGCATCTTGAGTTTCCGGGTCAAGCTGCGTCGACTGGGTGTCCAATATGGTGTCGTTCAAAGTCTCCTCAAACAGATTTATGTGAAAGGATCGGGGACAAGTCATAAACTTTTATAAACCTCGATTGGCCACACTGATCGAGAATTTTCTCAATGTTTTCTATCTTTTCGACAGCTTTAGACAACGGATATGCGCGGTGCTTGCAAGCACTTGGTTCTGAAACAGAAAAAGGCTCACCTTGCTTAGATTGAGTTCATAAAGTTCAATGTGAATTTCCAGACTTGCACAACACTGCACTAACACAGGCTCAGCACAGACTCCGTCAGACACCAGGGGGAGGTCAAAATTGTACAGCAAACAAAACTGTGCAAGTGTGGCAGCATGGCATTTTGCACTCGAATTTTGGAAAAGGAGACAAGAAGAAACTGTTGTCCAAAGTCTTGAGATGTTTTTGCCTCCATCATCATCGTCATCATCGCCATCATCATCCAGTATCTCGATTGTACTGTATGCCGTATGCCTGTTTTTTGAGGGATAACAATTAAGAAATTGCAATTCTCATTCTTGACCCCGGCAAGGGTCAACGGGTCTTGTGACCTCATTGCTTCTTAATTTTTGTTTCACACTTTGTGGGCGAATCTTTGGTTCACCTTGCCAGAACCACATGATCATATAATATTCATATAACATACCTATACCGGATGCATCCGTAGGCTCGGCAAAACGTACAAAGGAGTAGTGACACAGCGCAAAAATGATTGTGTATCGACGAGGCTTGTGTTTAGATACTAACAGAGTCATCCAAGAGAAAAAAGGCTCAGCATTGTGTTTTGGTTGCACTTCGATTTTGGGATGTGAGTATACACCTGCAGGAAGATTGGGTTGAAGACTGCCTCCAGAAGGTGTCGTGCATGCGTTTATTGTTAATGATACATCCTACTGTTCAAACGGTTGGCATCGAAGGGCAGGACAATGAGGTGCTCCTCAATTGCCTCAGCTTCAGCATCATCTGAACAGGTGGCCTTGGCAGGCAAGTGCTTGAAAGATCTTGAAAGAAATCAGATCGCAGAAATGCAGTTCTCACATGTTCTCGCTGTATCTGTTTGTGTCTTTGTGTCTTTGTGTCTTTGTGTCTTTGTGTCTTCGCCACGAAGGTGCCCAAGATCAGTAGATGTCCAGTAGCCGCAGTAGCCCATAGTTTCCAAGCTGAACAAAAAAACAATTTCTCCTGGGTGCTGCACAGGCTCAAAAGCACCCCAAGACACAGGCGGGAGCAACATTTGCGGCACACCCGGCACACTGGAGGTGCGAGCTTTGGCCTGCACCAATATCACTTCGAAGGCCTTTGGGGAAAAATGCTCGCTCTCCATCGACTTCTCCATGACAGAAAACCGCTTCGATGGTTGTTTTTACTTGCGCAGCACATGTTAAAACACGCGCCGCGTTTTTCTCAATACTTGACTCATCTTCAAGTATGGCTATGCCAGGGTTATGTCAGAGGTTTATTCTGATATTTCTTTCTGGCACTGTTCGCGTTAGTTCATTAGTTGCTGCCCCACATCTTCGGCAACCCACTGGTGAGATGCACGAGTCCCCTACCCCTGTGCAAGCATCCGGCCTTGAGAACTGGGGCCTTGAATTGGACTTGGATCCAAGATCCAAAAGGCCAAAGTCCAAAAGCATAAGACAGCCACAAGCCCTTCGCACAAGCCCTTCGCACAAGCCCTTCATTCATCCCAGAAGCCCAGCAGCTCACCAACTAAACAGCTTGGCACCAGGCAAGGCCAGCCATTTCACGCAAGGCATCTGCTGCCGCGGCATTGGGGCCTCAAGTGGAGAACCCTGAAAATACAAAAGACACCACCAGTGGCCTGAAAGTTATCAAATCACTCTCATCCAATACCATTCCCTTTCCTGAGGACCTGGACTTGCCCCGAGCTTCTGGAACCTCTCGAAAGCATTTCGGATGTAGCTTGCAGCTGCTTCTCGCGAGATTTCATCCTGGCGTCGACACCAGCATCTCGTTACCAGAAACAACTGGACGGCTGCTCATCGTGGGCAATCTATGCAAACTGTCCTTTGTTTTAACACCTGCAGAGTCTGGACATGTTTGCGTCTTCAGTCTCTTTCCTGGCTCAGCATGCTGTCAGAATGCAGCGGAATGCAGTCGAATCCAATTAGAGTTTACTGAACTCAGTCGCACCTTTGATGGTCTTTTTGATTCTTCTCTTGCCTCATCTACTAGGGAGATCCGGCAATCAAGAACAGGGGACATGAAGGTGACATAAAAAATGAAAAGTTAACTTGAATGAGTTGGGTTCCAAACTCTGCAGACTGCTGGCTTTCTTTGCCTTAATTTTCCGCCGGGCCCAGACCTTGCAACTGGTGTTTTTTTAGATATGTTGCTGTGTGTGTGTGTGGTTGGAACTTTGTAGCATGCAGTGGCTCTTCTTTTGACTGGCAATTTGCCTTTCGACTACGAGACCGGGTGGAAAGAACAGGTCAGAATTGGAAGCACTCTTCAATGGCAGGCAAAGCAACGCCGTCTCCAACATCGCCACCGTTGACTTCAGTCCATACTGGTGTTCGGCATGGAGGAGAGACAGCAATTGGTGATGCAGAAGTGCCTGCTTCCAAAGGAAGTGCCAAACGCCGGTGCCAGGTGTACTTTTTCTTTCCGATCTCAAACACCTGCGCTGGATTAGGTAAGGGGCGGCTACTGCCTGGAAGGCCATCTGGCCCAAATGGTCTCATCTGAATTTCCTTCCAAAAAGCGATCATGAAGGTGATACGTCTGGGCACTTCAAGTCCAAGAGTATGTTCACTGACCGAGGGAGCTTTGCCACAGCCAGGTACCACGCCATGAAAATGCGTTCCATCATAGGCTGCCAACCGCCCTCGCTTTGGAGTCACTAACCAGCCTTTGGTACCAAGGTGTGTATTACACAGTTTTTGATCAGTGACCAAAGTAGGCCCACCCACACCCAGTGGAGCATTCACATAAATTATGCAGCTGCAGATTGGATTCCTCACACCTCCAATGCCCTCGTTGTCACTGTCATAATGCATCTGGTGACCACATCCATGGGGCCGCTTGTGCGCCCACCACTCTGCCACACTTGCTTCTTCCAAGCTGGGAAAAAGATGCGTTTCCTTGAGGAGCTCCCATATGTGATGGATAATCAAATCAATCGTGTTTTGAACTTCGCCTTCAACATTCTGAACATAACTAAAATATCCAACTTTTGAGCTTCCCAAGATCTCGTTGTACACGTGCTCTGTCCAAAACTCAGAAGTTGGGGACAACAAACTTTGCAGGTGCTGCAAAAACCCTTCAGGAATTGCATCATCGAAAACACAGCCGGGAAATCCAGCTTGGGGCGAGGCAGGCTTCTCTTCCAAGCCGTCAGGAAATACATCAGGACACAAAATCCAAGGTGCCAAATGGTATTTCCATCCGCCATCCACCAGCAAAGGTTTTGCTTCTTCGTTTCGCCCTTGTTGCAATAAAAGCAGAATCAGCCTCGCTTGAAGTGCTCTCTTTCCAGGGACGTCACTGCCCTGAGAAATTGCATGTCGAAGCACTTGTTCACTCGCACCCTCATCTCCGGACCCCGATGTAGCCATGATATGCAGCAGCTGTGCGAACCTCAAGCTACATTGGAGAGGTTGGGCAGGACCCAGCCAAAGCGCTTCTGCATAGTTTTCTCTCGCCTTTTCCCATTCTCCACTACACTCGTGTTGGTGAGCCTTTTCCAAGGCCAGTTCTGCATCAGTCTGTTTCCAAGACATTGTCACCATCTGCCGCAAACACCGCTGCAAACCATCCAATGTCTGCTTTGCTAGCTGACTGTGCTGCCTTCTAAAGCGCTTGGCCAGTGGTTTCTCCAAGCGAGTGAAGAGCAACCTTTGCAAAAGGCAACCCTCCCAAGGTTCCAACTCCTCAGGTGGAGCATCCCCAGCTTCGTTTTCAAATGCCTCACAAGCATCTGTCCACAATTCCTGCCATCGAGTTTCATAGACATCATCCATTGAGGCAAACTCAAGACAATGGATAGTGAGTGGGTTGAATGTCTGTTGAGGCAAATTCAAGACAATGGATAGCGAGTGAGTCGAATGTCTGATCAACCAAAATCAATGAATCCTTCAACACATTTCAACAACTGCTTCTCTTATGGGGAAATCGTGCAAATCACAGAGATTGATGCAACGCCCAGCGAAGACGCTTGAGACCAAAACAATTCAAGTCAGGTAGTAAACCACGGATTTCCACACGTGCAACGTAGAAATCGACATCGAAGAAATGGCTGTATGGGCAGTGCAACAAGGCCCATCCTGAGAAAGGTGCGACAAAGGCCTGCTTCAGCTTGTGAATCAACAAAGCCTTGATCACATAATACACATAATTATCAAAAGAAAATGTAAAATGTCACAGCCCTAAGGCACTACAACAGTGGACAAGTTGAGGCTAGCGCCTGCCGTCCCCGTGAAAGGTTTGGCTCCAGACCTGGAAACGTGACACGCATCGCAATTTTGCCAAAAGTGCGGTCAAAGAAAATCTTCAAAAATCATCACACCAGTGCTTGGATCGTCGCCATCACCGTCGCCATCCTCCTTGGCCATGAAAACGAAGAAAAGAAATTGCCAGCGTGATTTGCGTGCTTTTTCAAATGAGGAGAGCACCTTGTTTGGTTCTGTGCTAGCTGAAGCTTCTTTCAAAGGGCACCTCATAGTTTGTCATGGGCCTTCTAGGAGGTAACTACAATAAGAATAGTCTCTCGTACTCCCAACTTTGCCACTGCTATTGCTGCCATCGTGAGACGTAAACCTACTTGCCACTTGCTCTTGAGTCAGCACCTCCTGCATTCAGTTTGAGGGTCAAAGCCAGGAGTCCAACAGAAAAGCTTTTCATCATGTGCAAAGCGTCGTTTGTTTTCGATGCCATCTGGGAATCATCTCAACTGAATCGGCCATGCATGTTGCAATGCAAAACATTCCACGCAGAAAAGGTCCTTGATACCAGCATCCTCACTCACCTCGAGCCTCGAACTCAACAAGAAAGCTTGTAAAATTGACAAAATGCATGCGACTTCTGAGACCCGGCCTGGTCTGGGATGATTGAAGCTGAAGATTAAATCCTGATGAACCATTTCACATTCACATTCCTTACTTCTGCTTACGACTTAAATGAATTTTGTCTCCCAACATTTGCTTTGCCAGAGATACTTTTTACGAATGTGTAAGAGCATCACGGTGAGACTTTCCAAAAGGCCATGACAACCACCGCCGAGCAGACCTGAGAAAATCTCGGAAGTCAACTCAATGTGACTGCATGAAAAGTTATGAAAAGAATAGGTTTCATGATCATGTATCTTGACTCTTGACATGCGTTTTTGCTCCGTTGATCCTCTCATCACATTTTGCTATCGTTTCAGATACACTTATCGCATTTGTTTGACCCCATATGTCAGGCTTAAAGATGAAGCGCAAGAAGAACACTTTTTGGGTTTGGTCCATGATCCAAAAGTTCACATGAAAGAAGGCCAACTCTGCTTCGATTGATATGGTCAAAAAAAGAGACCAGTCGCACAGTTGCACAGTGCTCAGCTAGGCCTTGCAGAAGTGTCTCTGGAATTTGGTGTCGTGGCACCTGAAAAAGGAAATGTCACAAATCAATACAAATCATTCAAATCGTTTGGAAACAGCAGCCTGAAGAAGCACCGCCAAGGTCTGAAGAACCAGCCTGGAATTGTTGACCAAAGAGTTCCAAGGATATTGGGTTAAAACAAACTACAGGCCAAGCTGCCAACAGGTGACGCAACACCCAATTTTCAGAAATGAAAAACTCGCCTTTTGACAATCCTTTTCTGGTTCCATCCAACCTGATTGCAGGTCGACTGCATATGCATCAGCATTTTTGTGCAAAACCATGCCTTGCGTCACCGATGCCCCTGTTCCAGCCCTACTTATACTGTGCGGACGCCGTTTAAGCCAATCAGCCACCAAGGCAAGGGAATAAATACTTTCAGGCAAGTATGGAATTGCAACGATGTAATTTCAGAACGTCGCCGAATTGTTTTTTGCGGTTTCAATGTGGCCCCTACCTGCATGTGCATGTTATTGGCCACCTCGCTGATTCAAATGTGTCGATTTGATGACCATTTGTTATTAATTGCACCCTTTTGGGCGGGTCGTTGGTTCTGTTTTTTACAATTATCAATTGTTTTCGCCCACATTCAACAAACCTCTTCAAATGACATGTCCTGCACCAAACAAACACATAGAATTCATCAACAAAAACAATGACTGCCCTTGCGGGTGTTTTTTGATATTGGTGGTGTTGCGGCGCGTTTTCCATGCACGCATCACGTTCGAATCCATGCGCGCAAATCCCCGGAAACGTATGTTATTAGTTTTGGGTTTCATGCGCATGGGGGCACAAATGTGTGTGGCCGCTGATGCCATGTCATTTCATATCAGATCATTTCATTTCATGTCAAAAGAAATATCATGCCAGATCAAACCAAATTACTTTGCTTCGAGTGATCCCCACCATGACATTTCAAAACAGCTTGTTGACACCACTTTTGTCTGAAGCTTTTGTCACGGGACTTTTGCCCAACTAACTATCCCAATCATTTGTTTCA
>Ga0126342_10020333_pt1 | contig 11170 bp, 13 predicted proteins | sample Cyp1metagenome_FD_92528 | JGI IMG/M metagenome (GOLD analysis project Ga0126342, IMG submission 92528) | Coral microbial communities from Lord Howe Island, Old Settlement Bay, Australia - Cyphastrea 1 metagenome | ecosystem: Host-associated > Invertebrates > Cnidaria > Coral ...
CATGATATCATGATATTGACTCCTGATGCCATCACGCTGTAAGAGTGTGAGCGTCTTCATGCTTACATAGACTGTGATTTGTGATTTATCTGCTAGACTTTGCTCTGAGTGAAGTCAAACTTTTGATGGTGGTTTTGACAAGAAACACTCTTTCAGCGTCAACAATTCAAAAATATAATATATATATATATACATATGTTTCTATTTTTATTACATAATAAATATATAACTCTCGCATAAATAAATATCCGTCTATCAGTCTACTACTCACAAACACACATACAAACTTTCAGACAACTCACACGCTGCGCCACGACCGTCATGGCAATGGCACCAAAGAAAGAGAAGGCAAAGCTGCCACAACCAGGTAATAGGGCTAAGGCATCACTAGCGGCGGCGGGGGCAAAAATGGCACCAGCAGCAACACCAGCAGCAAGACCAGCCGCCGCACCACCAGGACCGGCAGCACCAGGAGCAAAAATGCCACCAGACGGCAAAACCAGCCGCTGCACCACCAGCACCACCACCAGCACCACCACCGGCAGCGGCAGGAGCACCCAAGGCAAAGGCCATGCCAGCGGCGCTCACTGAAGCACCAGGAGCACACAAGGCAAAGGCCATGCCAGCGGCGCTCACAGCAGCACCAGGAGCACACAAGGCAAAGGCCATGCCAATGCCAGCGCCAGCAACAGCACCGGCAGCACCAGCACCACCAGCAGCAGCAGCACCGGGCGCAACAGCAGCAGCAGCAACAGCAGCAACAGCAGAAGCAGCAGAAGCAGCAGCAGCGGCAAAGGGCATGCCTCCAAAGCCCCCGCCGCGCCGCCCCCAGCAACACCGAACAACGGGCAGGGGACACCGGCACAATGCCAGCCAAGAAAGGCGTGAACTGGCACAGGCCATCCAGGCAAAGGAGGCCACCAGACACACGCTTCTACAAGCCCAGCAAGTGCTGCACCAGCAGTCGCTGCAATACGAGCAGAGCCGCCAACAGCAACAGCACCAACAGCAGCAAGCACTGCAGCAGCAACAAGCGCAACACCAGGTCGAGCTCCAAGCGCTCGCACAGCAGACAAGTGGCGTCGCCGCCTACTGGAAGAACCAGTGCCAGGCTAGGAAAAAGGGATTGTGGTGAGGTGTTGAAGAAACTTTTCTCATGGCATCATAACATGAGGTTTTCATTGACCCAATTTCAATCCCACGCACGCAATCCATCAACATGCGCTGATCACAGGAGAGGACCACGATGGCAAATGCGGCGAAGGCAGAATATGAAGCAAGGATCCAGGCTGGAAAAGTCTTCCAGTTCAAGTTTTTGTGATAATGCGCTGTTCATAGCATTGCGCAACAGGACCTGGAGAAAAGACTTGTGGATGCACAGGCTGGAAATCAAGGGTGTCTTCATTGTCATGGCACTATGCTTCAATGTTTTGCGGTGCTTTGTGGTGTTGTCAGGAGTCCAGGACAAAAGAAATGGCAGAGGAGAAGAAGAGAGCAAAGATGTTGCAGGCTTGCAAAATGTTTTTGTCTGTTGATTGAAAGGTGTGACCCTGTCTTTGCTTGTGTCTTTTGAAAGCTGCTGCCCTAACAGGATCTCTGGAAACAGCACCAGATTCGCAGCATGGAATTGGAAAAGAGCCTCATGAGACGTGAGGCCAGGGACTGAATTTGAATGCTGCAGCGTGCTTCTATTGGATGCCCCAGTGGCACAGACCGCCCAGGAATTCCGGACGCGGCTGGCAATTGCAGCGGACAAGCTGCAGGACCAGCGATTGGTCAAGTCAAGCCATGTTTTCTCAACTCAACTTTGTTCTCCTGTGTGTGCATGTGTCAGTCTTTGGCAGGAACTGAAATGGAAGAAGAATCAAAAGAGATTGAAGAAGCAGGAAAAGAAGGCAGCTGAGGCTGCGAAGAAAAGGAGAGAATCCAAGAGGCCAGAAAGGCAGGGCTTTTGTTTCCAGAGAAAGGGCAGGTCATTTAAAAAGAAAGGTGGGGGATCTGCTCACGTTTTTTCCATAGGATTCTGTAAAAGTGTCCACTATGATTCAAAAGGGTGCTGTTCAAACAGAGGTGGGGGATTTGCTCACATGTTTTTCCAGGGGCAGGGCTGCGCAGGTCAAGGGTGCAGCTCCAAAGAACGTGAGTGGCAAGGGCAAGAAGCGCAAAGCCAGCGCATCCAGCCCCAGCGATTGAAAAAACAACTAGTGGCACACAATAGCACACAGCGGCACACAATAGCACAACTTGCCCAGCAGCAGCAGCACAGATCAATGACAATCACGGGCAGCTGGCTGCGCCATGTTTTACAACACATCGCGCACACACACAGTACTCCGCTGGGCAAAAAAAGATGTTGCAGCACTGCATCTTGTGGGTAGACGCTGTAAAAGTGTCTACAAATTAGGCTTTCGGGCAAGACTGTCGTGTGGAGATGCTGTAAGAGTGTCTGTCCATGAAACAATCACAATTAGAAATGTAAGTTGCATTCAGTTTTCTGAAATCATGGCTGCCCAGGTACATGGCTTGACTGTGAGGAAAGACATCAAGAACACAGGAGCACTCTTCAGAGCACAATCATACCATTGAAAGATATTGAAAGTCATGTTTAATTGCCATGTGCCAGCCACTCTTACAGCGGTATTTCAATGCTTGCCAATGCTTGCCAATGCTTGCCAATGCTTGCCAATGCTTGCCAACAACGACACTGAGGTTGCAGCCATGATGCCTGTATACGTATACTATATGTTTTCTTTGTATAAATCTAAAAAAAACATAGAATGTCAAGTCTATATAAGCCATGATGCACCTTGCTTTCCAGCCACTCTTACAGCGGCAATTCGGCAATCCAACGCTTGAGAGCATAATTATACCATTGAAAGATATTGGAAAATCATGTTCAATTTCCATGCGCCGGCCACTCTTACAGCAGCAATTCAATGCTTGGCAAGAACGACACTGAGGTTGCAGCCATTGTGCCTGTATACTATACTCTTTATCTCATAAGCATAGATGATGGGATAGGGATGATGGGAATAAGGTGGGTTGGTGATGGGGTGGGATGGTGATGGGGTGGGATGGTGATATGATGTGGATGGCGGGATGGGGTGGGTAGTCGGTGGGGTTGTCTTTTATTTATTATATAGGTTTTATAGCTGGATATTGCCGCTGACCCCGCCTCTGAACTTGATGTGAAAGATCTTGAAGCTTCCGGACTCTTGGTCTTCTCGCAGTGCAGGTCGTAGGTCCAGGCACTTTTACAGCGCCCTTCAAGCCCAACCCTTGCAGCACTCTTACAGCGCTGTTTGGACACTTTTACAGCATCCGGGGATTAGTACTCTTACAGCACTAAGAGCCCCCTCCCCTTGGACACTTTTACAGCATCCGGGGATTATCACTTTTACAGCGCTGGATACTTTTACAGCATCCGGGGATTAGTACTCTGACAGCACTAAGAGCCCCCTGAGCTTAGTCCACCTAGTTTTTGAGACGAGCGACTGAAGACGGTGAAGATGACCTGAAAGTTCAAGAGTGAGCACGGCACAGGAAAATTAAAACAATGCGCCACCATTATCGGATACCTTTGGCAAGTATGTAGCAATACCAATAAGTTCCCTGTCATTATCTTTAAACCTATATATAAAATTGTTTGGCCAAATTTTTGGAAGCCACTTTTACAGCGGCAGCAAACGGTGGAAACTGTTTTCAATTTGCAAGCCACTTTTACAGCAGCAATAGCAAGATGCAGCGATAAGTATTCTCATTGCCAGCACAAGTTGCAATTGAGATGCGGTCCAAAGCACACATGGCTTGAAGGCTGCAGGGCAAGAAACAATGAAATCAAACATAGAAATACCCATTGAATTGAATCTGATTGATTGTGTTTGCCTTATTGTATTTGTTTGGTCGCCCTGACCCCCCCTCCTTCAACTTCTCAGTCTGTCCGATATGGGCTGCAGCATCACAAAAGATCAATGTTTTCTGTGGTGGCAGGTTGAAAAGAGGTAACCACAAATGACTTTAAAACGCCATAGTTACCCATTATGTACTTCAGCGTCAGACAACAAAATGGATACTTCAACGGCATCCGGAAGAATCAAAAAAAAGGCGCTGCAATATGAACTATGATAGATGCTTTTTTTGCACGGACCTGGAACTTACATCAGAAAATTTGCTTAGCACATTGTATGAGATGACTTTTGAATAATGGAGGAGAAACATCAAAAACACAATGTTGTTTGAACAGCACCCTTTTGAATCGCAGTGGACACTTTTACAGCATCCCATGGAAAAATGTGAACAGATCCTCCCACCCATCTTTTTAAATGTCATGTGACATGTGGTAAATGTTGATCTTCATAATTTTGTTTGTTGATCTTTTCCAAGAATCACAAATAGAAAACCCATCACCAAAAACCAACATCAAAAACAAAATGTTGTTTGAACAGCAACCTTTTGAATCATTTTGCAGCACCCCATGGAAAAATGTGAACAGATTCCCCACCTATCTTTTGGAATGACTTGTGACATGTGGTAAATGTTGATCTTCACAATTTTGTTTCTTGATCTTTTTCTAAGAACCAGAAAAGAAAACCCATCACCAAAAACCAACATCAAAAACAACATGTTGTTTGAACAGCACCCTTTTGAATCATAGTGGGCACTTTTACAGCACCCCATGGAAAAAATGTGAACAGATCCTCCCACCCATCTTTTTAAATGTCATGTGACATGTGGTAAATGTTGATCTTCACAGTTTTTTTTCTTGATCTTTTTCTAAGAATCATAAAAGAAAATCCATCACCAAAAACCAACATCAAAAACAACATTTTGTTTGAACAGCACCCTTTTGAGTCATAGTGGACACTTTTACAGCATCCCATGGAAAAATGTGAACAGATCTCCCACCTATCTTATCTTTTTAATTTGTGACATGTGGTCAATTTTGATCTTCACATGTTTGTTTCTTGACCTTTTTCTAAGCAGCATAAACAGAAAAATAATCACCCTCTATTTGTGGAAAGTTTTGATCTTCATATTTTGTGTTTTTTGCTTTTTGCTGAGATTTAATCAACACCAAAATCAAAATGGTAAAAGGTGGCAAGGGCTTAATTGAGCGGTAAGCCGATCCCTGGTTTCTTGCACATCCAATGGTACACCCTTGGGAACTTTTTGTAACACGATGTGGTCATCAATTGTCAGCATCTCATAGCATGGTCCCCGTGGAATAGGCCGGCGATGGATCATGGTTTCACTATCCAGCATAGCCCCTGCATGAACACGTAGAACATTGAAATGAGCTTGTTGTGCAATCTCAACGGCGAGGTTATCCCCCATAGCCAATGTACCCAAACAGATATATACCCATTGGTCCTTAAGGTCATCAGAATAACACTGCAAATGCCGTAGCTCATGCCCACGAAACCGCTTACCAATCGCGTTTCGACCAGCCCGTCTGGATGATACCTGAAATGTATAATAAAATTCAGAAAGGTCATCACTGCTAATAACCAGATCCTCATGAGGTAGAAGACGAATCATAGAAATCATATGCCCAGGGGTTGAGGTCTTGGTGAACTTGTTGGTGGACTTCATCCGGGAGTTTAATACTGTAGGGTTCAGAATAAGCCGGTCATAGTTCTCATCTTTAGATACTGCAAACATCCCACAGTGCTCCCCTTCACGAATTGTCGAACACTTCACCAGCTTGCAAGCGCCGAGAGCATCCCATTTTTCTGCCAACCTCAGCAACTCAGTGCGCGAAGCATGGACCGTGGCCGGGGCCCGTCTGGGCCACTCATCTTCAGGCAGTCTAAGAGTCTCAGGGTCTTCAAAACCATCTCTAACAACAGGGTCACTGAGATAAGGTCGAGGGTCAAAGGAAGGCCCAAGTTTCCACTTAATCCTATCCGCAATGACAGGTTTTGCAACACTAGACTCCCTGCCTGAGACGCCTGACGGTCTCCTTGCTGTGTGGCCCTTTGCGGCACTGGTGAAAACGACTTGCAATTGCCAGAAGGTGCAGAACTGCCATCCGTAGCTCCATCATCAAAAGGAGGTTTTTTTGCTGCTTACCATAGGGGTCAAATGAAGACGAAATACTATCTAAAAAACTATGCAGATCCGAGTCACCAAAAGAATTTCCGGAAGGCAACTGCAAACCTGCCTTGCACAAATTAGCCAACTTCTCTCCTGCGCGGCCTAGCTCAGATACATCAGCATCGGGAGCGCTCAGAAAATGATGAATCATCTCCTCCAGTCTTCCCAAGGCCTCGTCTTGAGCAGGCGTGGTGGCCGCACCCGCCCTACATGAATCGGGCGGGGACAGGGAGTTTCCCAAAGTAAGCCAGTTCAGAGTGATGACGACAGCCTGAAGAACTTGCGCTCTCAGCCTAAAAAATCGCACCCGTCGCCGGCGTCTAGGAGACAGTTTGGCCTGGCCCGTCCAACAACCCCAGCAAGGGGAGGACAAGGCCATACATCACTGGACCGAGGAGTCGATCCATGAGCGGCGTGAGTGGGCCGCAGGCTGCGCCGCCAGAACTGCTTCAAGCCTGAGTGACGCTGCTGGGGAATGACCTCCATCAGTTTGATGCAATGAATTTCAGGGGGACAAAATTGCCCAGGCACTTCAAAGCTGCGTCTGGAACCACCCTCAAAGCTTGCACTCTTCAGGCCACCGCTGTCAGCAGCCCCTTTTGTTGACCTGCTGGCCTGACCCGCCCCCCGACTGTCAATCACGGTAGAGGTGTACCCCCTCCGTGCTGAGGAAGTAGAGCACAGCAAAGGTTTGGGCCAGGCCTTTCGGTCTACGCTGCTGCGGTGGTCGTGCTGTCCTCGCCCTTTCCCTGACCCTTGTTCTTTTTGGGCGGGAACTTCCTGGGCGGCTTGTCCTTCTCCTTTTCCTCCTCCTTTACCTCTTTGGTGGGACCCGCTGCCTTCAACTTCTGCTCGATGAAGTCGAGGTCTCGCATGTAGGAGACATTGGCTGAGATCCATGCCGGAGCTGCCAAGCGCGCAAACAGGCGCAGGCCGGCACGAGCTTTGTTCCGTTGGCAAATCTGATAATTGGGTTCGGCTTGTCCTGTCAGAAGCCACCCCATCTGAGTGCGCCCATTGTCGATTGCACTTTGCTCCACGTACAGCAGGGCCTTGACCGCCCAAGCTTGCAGCTCGCGGTTTTGCAGCCGATGCCCGCTCTCCCAAGCTGCAGCCATGAGATACGCAAATTGCGTCATCTGCCGTAGGTCTCCAAGCGGCATCCGCCGCTCCACATACTCGCGCATGAGCCCCGGGGTCGCACCCCCGGAATCCCAGCCTAGTTCTGCCAGGGCGTTCTCCTCGGCGACCTGGGCAACTTTGTGAAGGTCGTTCATCACCCTGACATAGGCGTCTCGAGCCAGGCATCCCTTCATGCCGCTGGAACTGGAGGAGCCCGTTTCCGTGTGAGGCATCAGAACAGCTGCCAGAAGATCGGTCTGCTGCTTGCCCTGCAACTGCTTGCTGAGCAGAGCGTTCTGCTTCATCTGCAAGGCCACAAGACGATGAACTGGATCCTGCATCTCCGCCAGGCTGGCCACAATGGCCTCTTCGAGCTCTTCGTCTTCTGTAGCCCCCAGTTGCCGCTCCTGCTGTGCATTGTCTGCTGCCAGGTTGGGAGATGCAAGATGAGACTACTTCTCGTGCTGCCCCAACCGCGTAGGTGCTCCACCTGCCAACATGCGCAGCTTCTCCATGACATGAGGATCCGCAGCAGCCGTAGGAGTGCCGCCCAACATAGGAGCAGGGCGTGAGGTTGCGCGCTCGGGCGCGCCAGCTGGTACCCTTGGCCTCACAGCCAACTCTGCCTCTAGCTCTGCAATGCGCTGCTGCAATTGTTCGACATGGCCGTCCTCCTCCACAGGGATCAAAGGCGGCATATCGGCGCCGCTTTCGGCGGAGGCATAGTCCCCAGCCGTGTCCTCGTCCATGTGGCTTGTGACCCAAGCATTTGCAGCTTCGATAAGTGCCGCTTTCGTAGGCCGCACTACCCCACCTTGGTGTTGAAACCGCAGCAGTTGCCGAGCCGCCTCCCCGCGAAGCGCTGGAGCTCGGGTGAAAAAGCTTGAGTATTCCCAAGGCACGTCCACCAGCAAAACTGGAACTTGACCGACAGCTCGCCCACGCGTTGTCTCCATCTGCACTTCGGCTTGAGTAGAGGCAAACAGTCTGTCTTCTTCTGCTAATCCCTCTTCCTGGAAAAACGGGTCTACCTGAGGCAAAAGAGGTGCAGCTACCATGAACCCACCAGAGCGCACACGTAGTAGGAAACATAGTGCCCGAAAAGGAGGATCACCTTCTGATACTACATGAATCTGGGGCAATGGAGAATCTGCAGAACTGGCAGCCCCAGCCAGTTCCCGGAGATCCGCTTCAGTATAAGGCCCTATGGGTACGCGAGAGGCCATCCCGCCTCTGCACCCAACAAATAGGCCTCAACTTCTGTCCTTGTGGCAAAAGCGTGGGAAACTGAATCAGGATGAAAAGGGCTCTGATTCCCACCTGATACTGCCCTGGCGTAGACTGCAAACTCGGTGGTCCACCCCGCTCTCTGGCCAGGCCTGCCTCTGAGGACCACGTACACGGTGTTCCGCAAAGGAATAGATGGAGACTCCAGAAAAACAGGGTCGCCGGCCAAATTTGACCGAGCAATCAGCCCAGCTCTGTAAGCCCTGCCCAGCCTTGCCGCTGGAGTCCAACCACCGCGGCAGTCAGCCCTCAGCCGCGGCAGCAAATGCTCAACGACCTGCAGATCTAAAGCAAGAAAATCCTGTGGAGACCTTGCTACCAAAAGCTCACGTTCCAGCAAAGCTCTACGGTCCGCAACCGAAGTAGCGGAGGCCCGAGGGCCAGCAAGGGGTGTCTCCCCTGCCGACTGAGAAGAAGTGGCTCTTGTCAAAAGTGGGCTTCCGCCCCCTACACTTTCACCCGCTGAGGGAGACCGTGAATGGGATCCTGCTCTACTTCTAACACTGATCTCCAGCTCCCCAAACCGTAAAATCAATTCAGAATCGGAACTATCTGAGAGGTCTGTGCCGGGCATCAACTGAGGTGATCACGGTACTGTGCTAAACGGCCTCTAAGATCCAGATTGGGTCGGAGGGTTTGAGGCCGATTGGGGAGCAGAAATGAAGCAGCCGTCTGCAGCGCAAATCCGACTAACTGTCGGCACCCAGGACTAAAAATCAGTGCAGCAATCAGGATACCAAATACCAAGCCCCCTAGCGAAGAGACCAGTGCCACAAAGACCAGAAATAAGGCCGAGAAGCCTTGGCAGTCACCACTTGCAGAAGCGCCGAATAGAAGCCTGATCTCACGGACAAAGTCGGCCCACAGCAAGGCGCCCATGCGGCGCGCACACCCTGAAGATCTTGAGCCAACGTTCCTTGGCAGGCTAAAGTGATAATTCCATATATATATATATATATCTCTCTCTCTCTCTGTGTGCGAGCACCTGTGTGCAGAAGCACCCCTTTGTAAAATCATCTCTGGGTAAAACCATCTTTGTGTGAAGGCCCCTCCCTGTGTAAAGGCACCTGTGTAGAAGCAGTTCTCTGTAAAAACATCATGTATGCCTCAGAGCCTCAACGGTAAAAATCAGAGCGGATGGAAAGTTGATTCCAAAATGGTTTGAGCCCTTCCGGAAATCCTGTTTCCAGTGCGCAGGTTCCTCTGCCTAGTCTAAAAGCACCTGTGTGCAAAAGCATCTCTGTGTAAAAGTATCCGTGCAAAAACATGTCTTTGTAAAAGTATCTGTGTGTAAGAGAAAACGCCTCTGTACGAATGTATTTCTGTGTAAGGACATCTCTTTGTAGGGGTATTTGTGCTTAAGAGTTTCTGTGTTTCAAGGATACCCTGCGTCAAAAGAACCCTGGCGTACAATGCACATGTGTTTAAAAACATTCCTGTGTAAAAGCATCGCTGTGTAAAGGCATCTGTGTGTAGAAGTACATGCGTGTCTGTGGGTGAAGCTCCTCTGTATAAAAGCATCCCTGTGGAACAGCACCTGTGTGTAAAGGTAGTATGCGTATAAAAGAATCTCTGGGCAAAAGCATCTTTATGTGTAAACGTCTGTTCATTAAAAGAAAAACGGTCTTCAAAAAAAGCATCTCCGTGTAAAAGCACCCGTGCATCCTAAGTATAAGCATCCCTCCATGTAAAAATGTAAAGCATCTGTGTACAATATATTCGGTGTTAGAATCGCTATGTAAGCCATGCACTATTTGCACAAAAATTGCTCGGTAGCTGCAGCATTTTGCAGCTAGCACTGGTGAACTGCATGGTATGCAACATCAGGTCGTTGCACGGAACTTTGTCACCGCACAATATTTTGCAGCAGTGCGAAGCTAACATCTGCAAATTGCATGATGCTTGCAAGATTTGGAATCATATCTGAAAATTGCGTTGTGACTTTACAGGGTTCTGAGGCAAAAAAACTGTACGCTGTAGAATGTTTGCGCCATTAAACCAGAACTATCACTTGCACAGTATGTGCAGCATACTTGGTGAAAATCAATGTATCGCATGGTGCTTGCAATATTTTGAAAGTATCACTTGTAAACGGCGTGGCATTTGCACATTTTGCAATTGACATCTGTAAATTGGATGCTATAGTTACGGCTTTCGGAAGCTCGAAGCTTGCAAGTGGAATGGTACATATGTGCAGCAGCATGTTGAAATTATCATCTGCACATTGCAAATACTGGCATTGCGTTTGCAAAACTGCACAGTGCCTGCCACGTTTTGAAAGTCGTCGTCGTCCTCCTCATCATCATCACCATCATCACCATCCTCATCCCCACCATCATCATCATCATCGTCATCATCATCATCACCATCATCATCATCGTCGTCATCATCCTCATCCTCCTCCTCCTCCTTCTCCTCATCATCATCATCACCATCATCATTATCCTCATCTTTATCCTCATCGTCATCATCGTCACCATCGTCACCATCAGCAATCATGATCGTCGGCATGACAACAGCAAGGCGCCGCAGCAAACTACTTGGTTCACGGCTCATATTTCGCCATGAGTCAAAATGACATTTCGGTGATGTGTATGTCGCACTCAAATCATCGCAATTACATTGGTTTCTACTTGTCGTGTGAGTTCAATGTTTGCAAAAGTGC
>Ga0126342_10020334_pt1 | contig 11169 bp, 9 predicted proteins | sample Cyp1metagenome_FD_92528 | JGI IMG/M metagenome (GOLD analysis project Ga0126342, IMG submission 92528) | Coral microbial communities from Lord Howe Island, Old Settlement Bay, Australia - Cyphastrea 1 metagenome | ecosystem: Host-associated > Invertebrates > Cnidaria > Coral ...
AACAAGGGAGACAAGTAGGGACACAGATGGGAGACGAAGAGAATCGTATGCCCAAAAATGCACGCAGAGAAAAGAACAGCAAGAAAGAGAGCGAGAGAGAGAGAGAGAGAGAGAAAAAAAAAGAGAAACAGAAAGAGAAAGAGAGAGAGAGAGAGAGAGAGCAGCCAGAGAAAGAACAGCAATACAATATGGGGAGACAAGGAGGACGGTCGCATTATACCAAAAGGTCCCTGCCACATATATATATATGGCTACAGTATATGTATATATATATATGGCTATGTATATATATATATATATATGGCTATGTATATATATATATATGTATATATATATATGCATATATGCATATATGTTGTATAATTATATGTATATGTATATACATATATGTATATATATATATGTATATATGTATATGTATATATGTATATATGTATATGTATATATGTATATATATGTATATATGTATATATATACACATTATACGATACCATATATGGCTATCTTTGCATTAGGACTATGTTACCGAATATTCAAGTGTATTCATAAGAGACTATACTACCGTAATATATGGCTATAGGCTATATGGCATCAAATTTATGAACAATTGTTGGTGGATAATATACGGAAAAAAACCTCATATTATGGGGATACAATGGAGATGCTTTATGGTATATATAATGGAGTATATAATCAAGAACATGATATCGTATGATACTTCGGTTTGTCCGAGACTTGGGGATACCACAATTCACATGGCATTTTGAAGCAGGAATTCATAACAATCTTGCCAGTATAGAGTTGCTATAGGTCGATGAGATGAACATGTCCAAGCTGCCCCGACCCAACTCACCAAATCAAATGCGTGATTTTTCAAGTCGGGTTTGAAACTTGATACTTCCAGAAAAACTGACAAGTCGGAACCCCCACACTTAGATGAATTGCCAGTCTTTTAAACATGGGGATTACCCAGGTTCCTTATTGACGGATATAATATATGTGTAATATATATATATATAATATATTTATTATATATATATTTATTTATTTATTTATTTATTTTTTATATTTATTCCGTTTTCAGGTTAGTGGACTGCAGAGTCAGAGGGTACATCGTCATAGCTGCACTTGTGATGGCTGCCATGGGTGCCACGGGTGCCACGGGTGCCACGGGTGCAGGATGATGCCCAAATTCCTGGAGTCTGCGCAGGCCTGAGGGGTCCTAGGACATCCTAGGACCATGGGACGTTGGAGATCTTTGACGTCAAGGTTGGGTAATTTTGGGTAATTTTGGGTAAGATGCTTCAAGATCTTCAAGTCAATGTTTATGAAAAAACATTACCAGGCCTCCAGATTCAGATCGGCGACTTGAAGTTGAGGCAGTTTTTGAAGGGGTTTTGAAACCGTCTCATTTTGGCAGGAACTTGGCTTTCAAAGCTGCAAAAGAGAACCGGGCACTTGGAAGGCTCAGGGAAGGGAACTCAACGAGAGAGCCACGGTGCGCTGGTGGCTTTTCCAATTTTAGAAACAATCCTTGAACGGAATTGAACAACTTCCCGTTTTGGTGTAGGAGAACAGCTCACGCGGGGGTTTTGGTAGTGAAAGCCATCCTGAGTTTAGGCCGGAGAATAAGATATCCCAGCCACAGCTTGCAGGTGGTTGCTTCTTGGAAGCCTCCAGATGGAAAGTGAGCCGCCACTTGGCTCACTGCCCAAGCGTCAATCTGTTCACCGTTAACCCAGGAGATCATTGGAATGGAGACCAATGGAGACCAACACCGACATGGCATAGATCATGAAATTAGAAACATAGCGAAGAACTGCATCACAGGACATTGGAACAGGTCATTCGCGTCGTGATTTCACTGCTACACATTGACCTCAACTCGCTGGGTAGTGTTCATTCGCTTAGTGTGCCTTGTGACTTGGGTTCTTACCAGGTCAAGGGCTGGGCACGGCTGGGCACGGCTGCCTTGCGATTTTGTGGATATCAACTATTGCCATTGGCAAATACGATCGAAAACTCGCCGGAAAAAAGAGAGCGATTGAATATGATGAAATCAACCTCCTGACGCCACAGTTTTTCTCAGCTCTTTGTCGTAACTCAGTTCATTGTCACAACTTGTTTGTCAAAGATTCAAAAATGGTGACATCATCTGCACTCAGTGGCTTGGACCATGATCATCGCCCCCTCCATCTTTGGCCCACCAACTGATGCCATGGCCAGGACTGCTGCAAGCGATGAGGCTGAACCCCTGACCGGAGATCGGGTTGGCGAGTACCTCCAACAGCTCTTGAGGACGGGGTCTGGGAATGTCCCGAAGATCCGGATTGGCTTGAGGATGTTCACTTGGCTATGGATCAATACCTATTAATACCATTTTTAGGGGGATGACCATCCATTTACCAGCTATTTTGATGTTCACCAGGGGTACAAGGTTTTGACACACTGCCACTTATTATCGGTGACTATCGGTTGGTTGGATGATACTGGGTGATTTTTTGAGGGGTGAATCCAGGACCGCCCCGGCAAGGACTCATACAGCCGATACGCAATTTTCGATGCTGAGTACTTCAGAGAAAGAGGTGACGGCATTTTGCAATATGGCAATGGTAAGGTGATGGTTGAGTACTTTTTAGCATGTTGATTTTATATGATTTTATGAAGTTCTTGCTTTCATTTTCTTCATACCCAGATGTTTGTTGCTCGAAGAAATCACTCCCTAGCAGTTTGTGCCCAACAACGCAAAGAAGTCCAGCCCCAATTTAGTGCTTCTCAGTTGTGCAGAGCTCCCACAAGTACCCCCTTTGGGGACCACGGTATTTTAGGGGAAACTGATGGAATGGAGGCCGCCAACTCTGGAATACAGGTGGAATATGGTGGAATTTATATTGATGAATTTAGTAAAATGGTTGCATCAGTGCTCCACATTGTTTCGACACTTTGAGCTAAAGAATCTGCGGCATTTTTGGAACTTGCACCACTCGGAAAGTCACGAGGAAGCCTTACAACCTGAAACGATCATCAACCACACAGAGTAGGTACATCACTAAAAAAAGATTCGCCTTGAGGGTCTTCAAATTGACCCTGCTTGCAGATGGTGCGGAATTTGGCCTCCCTTGCGTGGCCCAGCTGATTATTGGGAGGAAACGACTGTTGAGGAGGGGTAAGAATTTGTCCAAACTCCAAGATGCACCCGAAATGGTTTATTCTGCTTGGTTGTATGTTGGGATATAATATGATATAATATGATATAATTTAATATGATATAATTACCCCCTTAACTTAGACTCCAAGATCGCAGGGGCGTGGGTCAGGTGTGTTATAGCCACAATTTTTGATGCTACTGTTGACAAAGATCCAAGCAGACATGTGAATCGATGACCTGCAGCTGCTTAGATCCGATTTCCACCAGCAGAGAAGCACATGGGCATGGTGACGTTGGAGTTGATGGGAAACAGTTGGATAGTAGCAAGGAAAAATGGGATGATGGCGTTTCTATGGATGAAGAACGATGTTGGATTGACTGATACTTTGAATCTTGCAATGAAATGCAGATAAGCTGAGCGGCGCAGGCACCCCTCTTCATACCCTTCAGTGACAGTCAAATAGACAGATTTAGATAGATTTACTGTAGAAGAATATGCGAATAGAAACATTTGTAGCTTGGAATTAGTCCCAGTCCAAAGGAAAATTGGAGGGGTTGCTTTGCAGAGCGTTCTGCGGGCCTGATCCTCTCAGCATGGTCTTTCGGACCTACTTTTGGTCCATGCCGCATGCAACCAGTGACAAAGTTCGTTTCTCGGTGGCTCTGACCAATGAGACACTTGGATTTGACTGATGGTTGAAATATGGTGAAGGCTTTTTCTTTGAATCCAGGATTGTCAAAGTTAAATGATCGATCAAAGTATCATAGATGTAATGGATGGATGATGATTTTCCAAGTATCTGGGAAATCCGTTCTTCTCCAAATTTCTCCATCCTTGTTTCCTGAGTGCACTGGACTAAGCTTTTGAAGGGTTCTGCAGCTGGTTTTGCAGTCGGCAGTTCTACAGCTCTGAGAGTGGCCCATCTCTGCCCGGGACATCCTGTCCTTGCGGGGGAAGTATTTCAGGGGATTATTTAAGGGCCATTTATAGCCACCATCAACCATAAACCATCATAAACCATCATAAACCCATGCCATATTCTGCAATAGGATGCACAATTTCATTAATAAATTTAATAATGATGAGGGTACAACCCTCCATCAATTCCTGCCAAGCCTTTGATCAGGATGTTCATGCCGTTGCCCATTGAGTTTGACCTGGACGTTCTTCTCGTCCAGGGACAGCATTGCCTCAATGTGGGCCTTCGCGATATGAAGGTCACGTTGCATGACGTGTGTGGTGGTCTCTTGGCGACAGCTGTTTTTATGAAACCAGTTTGTCTCATCCTGGGGGCAGGCTCAACTGGTCTCAAGTTGCAGTTGCATCCCAGGAGTGGAAGCTGAAGTTGAAGGTCGACTGCCAGAGGGCCTTTCTGACGGAAGCGGCCTGGCAGATGGCCATAGGATTTGAAGGGAATGAGACTTTACAGTTTGGGCATGTAGATGCAAGGAATACGGGTCTGGATTTCAGCCACCTGGAAGATGAATCAGATGCGGTCACATGCGAGGAGTGGTACTACTTTCTCTGCCGTGAAAAGCTAGACTTCAAGTCACAGCACTCGGTGTTTTTGAGTTTCTCATATTTGAGACTCTTGTAACATCTTGTAACCCTTCAAGCCCAGGGGTTTCATCTGCCGACACAAACCATATCTATGCAATTCTATGCATATTTATGCATTTGTTCTTTTTTTGCTGCGGAGTCATATGGAGTCATCATCGGGGTCCGATTTTTTTGTCAATATGTGAGCCACACGTCACGACATATCGTTCAAACTCCAAACATCATTTTTTCAGACACACTTATATGATCTTATATGCAACCGTACACAACATGTACACCGCATGTATATATATATATAATTATATATATGATATAATGAACATTAATATATATATATATATACAGATTTTAGCACCGCACAGCATGGCAAAAAGTGCCCCATAGGCAACGCATCCCATCTCAGGCCATGTCCAGCTGCTGGTTGCTGCGCGACAGAAAGTGGCCTTCCGCAGCCCCAAGCGGCGCCGGAAGGATCTGACCGAGGTCTCAGAGCAGCGTGGCAGCGGTGGATAGTCCCTTCATTGGATCAAGCATGGGAGCCTTGATCATGCAAATGACTTGTGATATATATATATAATTGTATACAATATTATATATATATACAATTATATATATGTACATACCTAATTCTAAGATATTCTAATTCTAAGTATAGTTATAACTGATTCTATATAGTGTATACAGATAGTATGTGCTTCTATGTCTATAAATTAAGGATGGTATGGTAAGGGGGTGCCCATGTGCTCAGGCACCTGGCTGCTGTGGAAACCTTGGGCGACCCTGACCTCTTTCTGTGCAGAGGTTGCCTCTGCTGTTTGTCCATGCCGTTGGATGCACCAGCCCAGGAGCGGCCTGATGGGCCTGATGGGTTGGCAGTTGGCATCTTGAGGTCCAAAAGTCTTGAACACCTTTCCGCAAGGCTTTGGAGATTTTCCACATGAGTGATCCACGAATATATGTATATACATACACATATTATACATATACATATACACATATATATATATATATATATATCGATCTACATTTTGTTGGATTAGATGGATTAGACACATCGGATCTTGATTCATGCGTGCTCTCCAAAGCGGTAACGTGATGTGTTTGGGCAAGACAATAAAGACGTGTGAAATCCTGCAGAGTCACGTAGAAATCTATGGTTGACTCCCATTGTTGGCAACACCATGGCATTGTAGTCCCATCCCCCTAACATTAAACACCCCCTAGAAACCATGGTTTGGTAGGGAAATTCCATATCATTGGGATGATTTTCTGGGTGTTTAAGGGTTGGCCTAAAAAGGGAGCCCCAAAAATTACTTTCCACGGCAGGAAAGCGAACACAGTTTCCGGTGCTTCGACCTTGGGGGCTAAGTGTTGCAGATCCGCGAGGAAATCTCCAGCTCAGAGATGCCAACGGGTGGACGCTTGTGGGATGCCGGTGCCTTGGGGACAGATGTGGCTTTTTTTTGGGTTCTTAAAATGGCAAAATCACCCTGGTAGCATTGGTTTTAATACTCAAATATACCAACAAATATACCAACAAATGTTGGGTGATATTGGATGATTTGGGACTACCCTTTTTTGAAACCTCCAGATAGAAGGGGCACTCGTTTTGGCTGAGCTTGTGTACTTTGATCATCTTTGATCATAGCATCAATGCTAGATCCAATTTCTAGGTGCCTTTTTTTCCACTGTTCTTGTTTTGCTGTTGGAACCAGGCATTGTCTTGGCTCATTGGTTGGCTTCCAAGAACAATCCACATCGATCTGCCATCTTTGGAGCTTCCACAATCCTAGAGCTGGGAAGCGGTTGTGGTCTGGTTGGGATCGTGGCTGCCCTGGTCGCAGCTGAAGCCCCAGAAGGGAAAGCGTGTCACACCTATTTCAGCGACAAGAAGGCAGTACTGCCACTGATCTCGTTGAATGTCAAGGCCAACTGTCCAGACTTGCAGACTTCTATCATTGAACTTGATCCTTGGACCCAGACACCGAAGCCTGATGTGATATTGATCTTCGAATATAAGTCGAATGTAGACATCATGAGTCACAACTTTGGTGTATCTAATAATCATTATCAGTATCATTTAAGGGTTTGACTGAAAATTTAGGGGAAAACACCCAAATCCGTCAAATTCCACTGGTCAATCATCATTTTCCCTATCCGCAGACATCCTGGAACTATGCCAAGATCAACTGAACGAAGCTCCCTGTGAATGGAGCAGATTGGAAACACCTAACTAATGGAATTAATAATTAATTGTCTGTACGAATTGTCCTCAAGCTTGTCAAGAGGGTGTTTGAATTGGCTCTGACCTATTTCACTAGGCATTTCAAGTGCAACTAGCCAGAGGCTCTTGCAGGGCTCGTGTCGCTTTCGGTCATTTCATTGTTTATTTTTTTTTTCCGTTTTTTTTTTTCCCTCTCTTTTTGCCAGATACGATTTTTGTAGTTATGCCACAGAACAGCTCTTGTCTTGTCGAGTAAGATGGCATCCTTGGCTAATACCGGCCCTTGGTATGAGCCAGCAAGGCTGAGGATATATTTTAACATTGGGGTCTGCTTGGGTTTTATATATGTTGGGATGATGTCAATAGGCTTTTTCCCTTTTTGAACATATTTGCTTCAACGGGCTGAATCCCTATTTTTGATGGTAAATCCTCAGAGGCATCCCAACATTTTCATGGTCAAATCCTTTTTTTTCATGGTCAAATCCGATATTTTTCATGGTAAATTGATGTAAATTGAATCTTGAGGACTGGGGGTTGGAGGAGGATCGCCTTCGTACCCGGCAGCAACTGGGAAGCACCTTTGATGTGCTGCTGATGTCGGACCTGTGCCCTGGGCATTTTTCAGCTTCGGGGAGGTGGTGGAAAAAACATGGTGATTTAACAATGAAAATGCTCATTTAAGTAGCTATAGCAACAAATGCTGATTTTAGTAGCAAACATGATCTCATACAGCGATTTAAAGTGATTTAAGCCTCTGGAAAAGGGATGAACATGGGGAAAGAAGACATTGGGGGTCCTTGGGGGTTGTTTAAAACATGGGGGACACGCGAAAATGATGTAACATGGCCAACAATTCACCATCAATTTTTGGGAGTACCCTACTGACAAGCACAACTGGAGGCACAGAATTGGTGGCAAAACTAACAGGGAACACCGGGAACACCGGGAACCCTGTTCTTTGAGGATCTGGGAGCACGTTGTGACCTGATGGGAGCCAAGTTGTTTATAATTTGTCTTCCGAAAGACTTTGCAAGAGACTTTTGAAAAGGAGCCATTCTTCTGTCTTGAGGTGCTACAACATGAATGCACTTCCAAAGCTCAAAGACACCGTGCTGCAACTCACCGGGCTGAATGCCACCTTGCTACTGGCTCACAAAGTGCGAAGTGACACGGGAAGCTGTGCGGAGAATCCCATGAAGGCGCAGATCGTTCCGGGACGGAAAATCCACCCCTTCAAGAAACCAGGATGGAAGCCTGAAAATATGCTGGGGTTAACATTTTGTAGAAACTGACTTTTCCGTATCATCAATTGCAGCAGTGATTTGGATCAAATGGGCACGGGACAAGATTTCTGACGCAGGGAACCACAAGTTTGGGTCATTTTGATAGTATTGCAGTAATGCACCATCCAATGTAGGACATGCGCGCACACAACTTTTGACCCTAGCCAACCTTTTCAAAGCCCAATGGTGCACCTTCAACTGCGACCTTGGCAGGCTTTAGAGCCCTGGTTTGATGTGTGCCTCCAGCAAAGCTATGGGCCACCAGATGCCCAAGTGCTGCTCTTTATCATGCAGCGAAAAAGATTGCATCCAAAGATGGCAGCCCAGGCTGCACAGGTTGACACAGCGAGGCAAAAAATGGTGGAGCCGGAGCTTGATGACTGGAGGCTACGATACTCCGTAATTCGCCAAGCATGGCTTTCGGAGGAACACTTCCTTGCAGTGCGCCAAGCATACATGATCATAATTGATCATATATATTATATATTCATATATGATATTGCAACATAATTATTACTTTAGACTTTAGAGGTAGTACTGCACAGTTTTGCATGATAGAATATGATATCATCATTAACCATCACTAATTATCATTAATCATCCATGTGTGTCCACCGGCAATTTTTCGCGCGACGCACCAAGTCCAAATGGAGATGACTTGAAGAAGACCTTTGCCAAGGTGCTGTAAGGCCACCGTCAGGATTGTTCAGCCCCAAAAGATTGCCAAGGATAGGGATGGATAGGGATGGATAGGCATCATTTCAGATCATTTCAACATATTTTTTGATATCTTTGGGGTGATACTGTGCTGTTAACTGTAGATCCGACGAATGGTGGCAATTTTTGGTGATCTATCATCCTCGGCTCTACAGACTATCGATTTATCCCTCGCAACCTGTGTAGGTGCTGTATGGCATTTGATAGCATCTGTTTGCACATGCACCTGGGTGTAAAATATGGTTCCCTAAATTTCATGGGATTTTCATGGTTTATCATCCGCTTCTTGATAAAAAAGGACAATTTTGAAGGCATCCTACATTTTAAGACAAACCAATAATTAGGATTAATTAGGTGTATGATCGGTCCGGAGTCTGGATAGAAGATTATACAAATGGAAGATACCATTCGGTAATCACACATGGCAATTGGAAATCCACTATAAATAGGCATTAAATGGGGAAATCATGTATCAATGGGGGATTTTCCATTGCCATGTTCGATTCTCAGAGTGGATTTCTTCCAGAATGAATTCCAACTGCTGGACACAGGGTGGAATTGGTCATTGTTCCGCCTCGCAAGGTCGCAAGGCTTCTGATCCTATTCTGCATGGAGAATCTCAATATGATTGCTTCATTGGCGATCAGATGTTTGTAGTTGTTAGCTAGGTTTCATGATTGGCAATGGCGCCACTTTGCTCATCTAATTCTGGGATGTCATCAATCACATGCAAGCATTTTATGATTTGAGCTAGTTCTTTGTCTCAGCGCCAGTGCCTGTCATGGGTTTTGCACAGTGCATGCAAGACCTAGTGGCATGTACACCAAAAGACCAGTGCATGGTTGTTGCTCCCTCTCCCACTCGACAGATTTTGGCCCTAAAGGTGTGTTTTTGAGGACCGCCTTGAGAAATCTACGCTGTCAGACCTGTTCCCGTTTCCTCGAACAGAAGCACACGGCCAACGGGGGAGGTGAGCTATTCTCTTTAAAGAGAAGTAATAAAAACGATGCAGTCTCATGCTCGAATACAGGGACTCTGCGTTGCAAAGTTGGTTACCCCCAAAGTCCACCAGAATGGCAGCCCAGGGTGAAACAAATGAGAAAAGGGTGATTCTAGGGAGGGATGTACGTTGCCTGTTATGTTTTTATGTTGAGGTTCATGTTTGTTCCTTGCTTTTGATGTTTTTTGTGTGGGGGTTTGGGGGGATCATGCGTCAAACAGCTTCACTTAATGTTTGGTTCAGATACAGGTAGGTTTTGTTGAGGTCGTTGGGGTTTTTACCGTCTCCTTCAATCAGTTGCCCGCCGTTTTCTGGTCATCAACTTATTCTTCATTTGCTTTGGCCGGGTGCCCAGAAGGGTTTGCTGTATTTTCCGTCAAATACTGTAGTTTGTGAACTTTCACTGGCGAACCACTATCATGTGGCTGTGTTACAGTGCAAATTGAAGCGTGAGCCATGCTTTAACATATTTAGTTTGTGTTTGACAACCTTCACGGAACATTGTTTGATAGTATGACAAAGTGAAACTTGGAACGCTTTAATTAAATTTATACGTATAATTACGTATATACGTAATACATAAATTTACATGAACCCAGACAACTACAAATGAAGGCAATGATTACTTCATAATATATGTTAACTAAATTATATTCTGAAGTAATCTTCAAACAAACATCACTGAATTCCCCTATCAACCTCAGCAATACTCCCTTCCAGGTGGAGGTCAGGTTGATCTCCCTGTGGGTCTAGATCCATCGAATCAAATTCTTGGTCTTCCCAATTCTTTGGCTAGACTTATGGAAAATGATGATAAACCGACCATGATAAACCATTAGATTTCATGATGTTTATGACGGTTTCCCCGTCATTTTCTGGTGCCAAACCAACCCAAGGTGCCTTGAAACCACCAGACTCTGCCCATCTCGCCATCTCGCCATCTCGCCATCTCGCCATCTCGGCTCGGCAGCGTTCCGGTTTCGATCTGTCCGACCTCGCGGGAGGAAGCTGAGGAGTGGAGGGGTCATGACATGGGCAGAATCTCTGAGGAATGATGACGATCGGTGTAAATCATCATCTAACACACACACAATATTATATATTATGATATTGATATATATATATATATATCCCCCTTACCATTTCCACTACTAAAAGGGTGAACACGTGCTTGGTACCATCCTCTGATTCGTGGATAATTCAAGCAAAAAAAATGGACCCGTGCACCAGTTTTTG
>Ga0126342_10020335_pt1 | contig 11169 bp, 6 predicted proteins | sample Cyp1metagenome_FD_92528 | JGI IMG/M metagenome (GOLD analysis project Ga0126342, IMG submission 92528) | Coral microbial communities from Lord Howe Island, Old Settlement Bay, Australia - Cyphastrea 1 metagenome | ecosystem: Host-associated > Invertebrates > Cnidaria > Coral ...
ATGCCAGATAGAATGCCAGATCGAATGCCAGAAAATATGTCAGATAGAATGCCAGAAGATTTGCCAGTAACAAAATGTATAAATGTCATGGTGGGGATCACACGAAGTAAAGTAATTTTTTTCAGGGGGATTCCATTAATCTAGAGGTTATATATATATATACTGGTTGGTGGTTTGGGACATGAATTTTGTTTTTCCATAATATATGGGAATAATTCGGAATCATCATCATCCCAACAGACGAAATTATATTTTTCAGGAGGCTAGGTATACCACCAACCACTATAATTTGCCCAGACTTATGGAAGTGTTAAAAATGCAGTTGAGGATGGTAGAGGTCTGATTTTTTGTATCATTATGTAAACGTTGACAATCTCCATCAGAATATGAACTTTTTTTGTGGAGATGGCTAGTGATTTATGAACCTTTTGTGAAACTGATAACCTGATAATTATGAACCTTTTATGTTTGTCATGTGATTTTCTGGGAGCTAATTATGATCGCTGAATCCAGTCGAGTGCTTCCAATTGTTCGGTGGTCCCCAGCTGATTTTTGTTCGATTTTCCCATTGGTTGGGGCTTTCCTAAAGTGGAAGTACCTCGCTGGATGGTTAGTGGAAGTCCATCTATAAATGGATTAAGATGGGGTAGCCCATGATTTTAGGACGCCTCCTAATCTAATTGTCCATTTGGGGAATCTGGGATTTTTGGGGAGCTCTTTTCGAAGCAAATTCTTAGGGCAAATCTGGATCAGTCTGTGGTGTGCGGACGAGTCCTGATCAGCAAAGATGGCGAGGAAAGTCAGTAGTGCGGCCATCCTCACCATTCATCACAAGTGTCAGTTGGCTTCAGACGGTCTCAGGCTGAAGGGGGTCCAAGAGCAAGAAGGTGAGTAGATAGCTTTGAATCCCAGCAGAGTTGCAGCTTTGCACGGGAGAATCCAAAGCCCATGGAAGCGCCACTGTCAATTCGATGTTTTTGCACTGACCCATTGAATTTCATTGGGAGCCTGAAGATCATGACAGGTGTCCATCATGCTGGGCCGTTTAGATCCATTTTTTATGATTGGGTAAACCCTTGATTTTAAATGGGATATAGAAGCCTAACCAGCTAAAAAATCGTGTCCTTTTGCCGGGGGGTTGTGAAAACCACCGAGTCGTGAAAACCCAGGGATTCACCGGGTGAATTGGTGTCTTGGTGATCTCTGGATGGGTGCACATGCTGAATCATTGGTTGAGGATGTTTTTTTGCTTGGCCCCTATAATGATGAAATAGAAAGACATAGTGCGCAGTTGATATCCCAAGCATATCCCAACATTGCCTGTTTTGCAGACTGGATAGATTCTAGACATAGAATCCGAATTTATTGCGCAAAGGAGAGCCCTGTAAATGGGAAAACCCTTTTTCGTGGTTATGTTGTGACATAGATATGGAAAAAAAAAACTATTTGTATCCTCAGGAAACCATGAGTTTTCCAGATGTATGTTGGTTTGTTCAAGACTACAATTCCATGAACGCGCCCCCAAAATTAAGTGTTTTGTTAAGCTTGCAAACCCTATGAACTTGTTCGATGTAACCTGTTTCACCCCAACGGTTTTTGGAGTTACAAACCAACTGAGCCATTAAAACAACCGTGGTTGATTGGTTACTGTAGGGATCTATAGGGCCTTATACTACCTAATTGATTGGGGATTATGATAACCCATAGTAGGGAAACCTATCAACCAACTATAATGAGATGGGAAAACGGTGTATTTTTATTGGCTCAAGTGAGCTAACATGAACTGTGATTCTTTTGCGGCTGATAGGACCCAATTTTCGCAGAAAGCTCCGGAGACCATTGAAGTTGATCGTTCGGGGATGATTCATTCGGGGGATCCCTATGATCATCTGGGTAAATTTCATCACGACCAAAGCCTGTTCTCCCGAAGCCTGGAAATCATGGCTAGGATTCGGGGAATCATCCCCAAATGGCCGCACTATTCAGGTTAGTGAAATAGTCTAATTTACTCAGATCTATGAAATACCAACAGTATTTCATGGAATGACAGAGGCATTTTGAACACTGCTAGATGTTGACACTTCGCTGAAGTGAAATGTCATGTTCTATGGCCTGTTTTTTCATCAGCTGCTAGGCAGTCAATGAACCCGTGAATCCCCTGTGGTTGAAGCTTGCAGCACAGCTGCCACAGCAGCACAGGCTGCGGGGCATGGGTTGAGTGGTCGAAATATGTCGAAATGGTTTTCTGATTGGTGGTTTGGAACATGAATTTTATGACCTTCCATATATTGGGAATGATACTCCCATTTGACTTTCATATTTTTCAGAGGGGTAGGGCTCTACCACCAACCAGGACTTTTTCCACCATCAAAAATGGTGGTCGCAACCAAAAAATCAGGATTTGGTAACGTGGACTTATCTAGGTTAATCATAACTATGGACAATCACCATTAAAATAATAGGTAAATCAGCTATTTCTATTGCCATGTTCAATTTAAATTTTCCCAGAGTGTTGGTAAAATCATGTGGCATCTGCTAGGTTAATCTTAGATGGGTAGAAACTAATCCTTTAGTCGTTTGGTATCAATGGGAATATCTACGTTCACCAGCAAAGAATTTGTCATTTTTTGCAGGGTATCTAAGATTGGCAATGTTATAACTGGACTAAATTAGTGAATGAATTTATAAACCAACATATAGCTTGGGGGTGCCTCACCCTGTAGAATTTGTGTTTTTTATCACTAATGGTTGATTGTAATAATCATCTCAAACTTTTTTGGTGCTTGATGTTCCCGAATTCATAGGGTTCGATGGCTCTTCTGACAGGCGCCAAAAATCGAACGAAAATCTCCCAGGCTGCCAATTAAAATACGTTGAACGGTCAAAAACAAACACCAGTTGTCCCCTTGCCCCGAGTGTAAATATCTAGTTTGAAGAGCCACCTCATGTTATATCCTCATGTTTTCCCCCATTTGCCTAAGAGCCTCCAGTAATTTAACGATGGAAAACCACCATGAATGTAGATCATGTTCCATCATGTTCCAATTTTTTCTCCCCACGAAGTTGTCCGTATTGTTTTTGCTAAAATTACTGAAGGTCATGTCCACATATTGACATTTATCATTAACCCAATTAAATCAACTGTTCGGTTTGATTTTACGATTATTAACCTTCAACTAATGACAAAGTTGCCAAATGTGGTAAACCCAATGTCATAACCATCCCGCAAAGCACCATTAATTGATATGGTATTGGATTGCACATTAATAACCATAATTTATCAGTATTGGCCATTATGAACCATTGATTAAGCATCATTAACCATTATAAATTTCAAACAATTAATTGACTAAACTAACGACAAATGTTGGTTCCATCATTCATCCACTATTGGTGGCTCGTTTCCATTATTAACCATTATTACAGTACCTATTCTCGAGCACTATTAACCATAGATCAACAGCCATGGCTTTCATTATTAACCATTATTAACCACTATTAACCATGTATCTACCATGTATCTTGGTGATACCCTTGTCTCCATTGCCCTAGGAGTTTATGTGTTTGGGCACGAATATCGGATCCGTGGTCCATATTCCATATGAATAAGCCATATATGTCATCCCAAATATTTCAGGGGGATTTCATTTATCTGGAGGTTATATTTACATACTGTATATATATATATAATGACTATCTGGGCAAATTATAACGACCGAACCCTGTTCTCCCTCACCGGAATCATGGTCAACGAGGGGAATCCTCCCAAAATGGCCTTAAGTTTCAGGTTGTGAATTATTGTAATTTGCCCAGATTATATAAAGTGGGGATATTCCTATAAGTCAATCTTAGATGGGTAGAAACTAATCCTTTAGTCTTTTGGTATCAATGGGATTATCTACGTTCACCAGCTGTTTTTTTTGCAGGCTATCTGGCTGATTGGCACATTTTTTCCATCAAAATTCCAAAGTTTTTCACCCCCAGCAGCTCTCAGACTGGCCACAGCTGAGCTCCCGGTCTTGGTGACCACCACGCCGCTGGGCGAAGATCGATTTTTGACCGCTGAAGTGTTGACGGAGATGATCTAAAAATGGCTGGCTTAATGGGATTCAATGCTGATTTAATGGTGATTTAGTGGGATTTAATGGGATTGAATGGGATTTAATGATGATTTACCTGGGAAAATGATGGGATTAAATGGGAGTTCATAGGATTTATGATATTCCTGGTAAATTCGGCGGCGACCTCATGTCGCGACCGAAGCCTGGAATGATGCTTAGGTTTTTGTTTGGGATATCGTCCCAAAGGGCCCCAACTTTCGCCAGATGATATACTGGTTGGGTCCCTGGAATATACTAGTATATTTTGGGTGTTTTTTTTTGCGAAGTGTGAATCATATCGTCACAGTCTTGTCACCAATGAAGGAACGAACATTTCTTGGTTGCTGTTGTTCATCATTATTACCCTCTGGTGAATTAACATAGACCCTGGCAGTTGTCGGGTTTGGAAGATTAGTTTCCATTAAAAATGTGTCATTTTCAGGGTCCAACTGTTTATTTACCATCATTTTTACTCATTGTTCTTGTCGGTAAGATCCCACACTATTTCAAAAATTGATGCAAAAAGATCTCAAAAAGATTTCCAAAGCAGCCAAAAGCCCTTCTTCTTGATTGAAATTAATATATTTAAAGCATCTCCCCTAGTCCATCCATATATCATTACCCCAGAGCCAATAAACCTAAAATCCGCTCATCTTTTTCGCCGTAACAACCCAGTATCGGGATGGAAAAAACAGATCAAAACCAATGGGATACCATGAGGGGGATGAAGATCCAGAAGAACACGAGTTGGTGTGTGGCCTAAGATTGTAAATCCACATGTTTTTGTTGAATGCTTTTGATCATTATCCAGACGTCAAATGTTTGCTGATCAATTTCCGTTAAAACCATTTAAAATCCCATAAAAATCGCGCGTAGGTGCTGCCTAAACCCCGAATTCTACGTCGGCAAAGAGTCCACATGGTTGTTGATCAACTGCCCATGTTTCTTGCCAGTCTACATGGCTGCTGGGTTCATGAAATTCCCAACTAAGCTCAGTACAGCAATGTCATAAACCGCCCATATCTTGATGGTTTAGAACACCCGTAAAAATGGTAAGTCATTGGGGGTGGATCCTATTGCTTTATATACTAGTGTTACTGCCGTTAGCCCCTCCAAAATTGCGACTTCCAGGCCCCTAGGGAGGTCGATGGAGCCTGAAATCCTGTTTGATACATGACTTACTAAGCCATTGTCCTGGGCAAATTATAACGACCTCACTGTTCTCCCTTACTGCAATCATGGTTAATAAGAGGAATCATCCCAAAATGACCCAACAATTCAGGTTAGTGAATTAGTATAATTTGCCCAGATGGGATATGTGATACCCTCTGGTAATTTCACATACTATGGACAATCACCATTAAAATAATAGGTAAATCAACTATTTCTATTGCCATTTTCAATTATAATTTGCCCAGGTAAAATTATAATTTGCCCATGTATTTCTATTTCTATGTCTATTTCCATGGCCTACTCAATAGTGTTGGTAAAATCATGTGAAATCTGTTTGTTGTTGATCTTCCTGTTGCACATTTCCTCAGGGTGGAGCTGCTCGAGAAGGACCTGGGCCCTTCCGTGACTTTCGTGCTGGGTACCTGGCCAGCACGATGGATGGAACTCTGATTGTTTAATGTGATTTGTTTAATGTACTGTAACTTAATCTGGTTGGTGGTTTGGAACATTTTTTATTTTTCCATGCATTGGGAATAATAATCCCAACTGACTAATATTTTTCAGAGGGGTTGAAACCACCAGCCAGATTTGGTTAATGTAACTTAATGAACTTCATCCAGGGTTTGTTTAATAATGTTCAATGAGTGAACGTCATCCTGGCTTTGTTTAATGTGATTTGATGTGATGATTTCTTGATTTTCCCAATGGAAAACTACGAAAATCCACCATTTGGACTATCGGTAGTTTTCTTGTTGGACCCTTAAGCAAATCCAAGTTGTGTCCCTAAAAATTGCCAGCAACAAGATATAACTAGAGATATGGTTAATAAGTGGTAAAGAACCCATGATATAATGATGATTGCATGCGAGTTTAAACCATTGAATTTGGGATACATGGTGATAGAATGGGGTTTCACCAACAAGAATGCTGGTTATAATGGGTATCTGATGGGGATATGTGATGACAAGAAAGCACATATGGGTATATATGGGTATTTAGCGAACATATGAAATGATATGACATGATGGGTTCAGTATTTAAGCAACAAACATTGGGATTTAACCATCTCACAAAAGGATATAATGGGCTTTTATGTATAGTCAACATTTTAGTGGGGAGTACATATGAGTATAATGCCGTTGTTTCAATTAAATTTAATGTGTCATTCAACCGTACCATTAAAAAACGGTGAATTGACTGATTTCGGTTGCACAGAACCCATCATGGCTTGGATATGAAATGAAGTGTAATACTGTAATGGGAATATAGTGGGATAGAATTCGATCTGGACAGATTGAAACTTATCCACCTAATTTTGTCAACCACATTTTGCATTAATGGAGATGTTCCCTGCAAGAATTGCATTTTTAACACCAACCAATTTCATTGGGGAATGTAATGATCTATTTTCTATATTTATATATATATATACAAATATGTAGGTAATTATGTACATATGTATATGTGTATATACGTATATATGTATTTATGTAGTTATGTATATATGTATTTATGTTTTATGTATTCATGTTTGTATATATTTGCTTCCGTATATATATATGTAGATGTATATGTGACATGTGTATATTATATACATATGTACCTATCTACATATATTATTACAAATTATTACATATGTATGTGGGTATATAATGGTATATAGATCTCTAGGTGTATAGGTCTATAGGTATATACAGTATGTATATTTGTGTTTATACATTGTATATATATATTTATTTATTATTTAATTATGTATATATATATGATTCTCTAATTATATGTGTATATAGGTACATAAGGCCATATGTATATAATTATATAAATTATAAGTGTATAATAGGTATATAGAGAAAATGGTATAGAGCCATATATGTACCCATGTGTGTATGTATATATATATATACAGAAATGCTGTCGTGAGCGGTTAGCTGCGGATTTGCCTTGAAGAGTTTCAGACGGAGAACAGCGAGGACATTTCGGAATTCTCCGGAGGACATCAGTGCGTGGTGACAAGGTTTCTGGACGGAGAACCACTCCCCTGGTTTCTCGTCGAAGGGGAGCCCTGCGGCCGGGAGGACATGGGATACCTCATTGGAATCTGAAACCGTTGGTCTCTTACACCTGGTTGGTTCAAACATGGCTGGAAAATCCACTCCCAATTTCTTCGATGATTTTCCCCATGAGCCAATTTGTACCGGATTTTCCCAGTCATGGGTGCCGGCGTTTTTCCAGTTGTTCACCAAAAAATCACGGTCATCACGTCATCGTTTTCGCCAAGGTGCCATCGCATGCAGCCGGGTAGGTCTCCAGGCGAAGGACGGAGTGAGTGGGGGAAATGGATGCGGAAAACAATACAGGATGGTGCCCCCCAGTGATGCTTGTTGGTTTATAAACCCCATTAACTATAGTTATATCTGCCAGAAACCATAGTTATGGGAGTTATTTGCACCAGCTTAGCTAACTAATTATGGGGCACCACCTTGTAGGAACTGCATCAATTTTCTACAGGATGGGCCAACACCTATTCTGATAACAATCGGAAAACAATAGGAAATTGATGCAGGTGAAGGAACTGCAGGTGAAGGAACTGCATAACAGTTGCTTCGAATATAGGGATGGGCCAAAACCTATTATCATCATATGACTGGGGGAATAACCATCCAGCTATACCATCTATTTTAGGTTAGGGCACCAGGGTTTCGGCCCATAACCATACTTACTTGTGTATGGATGAACATAAGTTGGTCAAAGATGTCATTGCTAACAAAAAATAAGGAAGTAATTTGTGATTTTTTGGATTTAAAGTGTGCGAATTCTGATAGGAATATTGTGGTTTCCTGAAAAAGGGGTACCCCCAAATCATCAATTTTAATGGTATGTTCCAGTATAAACTATAAACCATCCATTTGGGGGTACCCCCATTTATGGAAACCCCCATATGATGAAGACAGTTGTAATTTGAGTTTGCGGTTGATGTCTACAGTCGCCACTCTTGGTGACCGCCTTTGCAGAGCGCCATAGATCACCTGATTTCTGGTCCGGTACTGCTTGGAAGCTCCGAAGAGGCTCGTGTTTCTTCAAGGAACAATATGAAACCTTCCCATTTGGAGGTTTCCTAAAATAGGAGTACCCCTAAATCATCCATTTTAATCAGATTTTCCCTTATAAACCATCCATTTTTGGGTAATTACCCCCATTTATGGAAACCCCCCATTTGTGGTAGAATTCGGAGTTTGGACCTGCGAAAAAAAAAGATCTTCACCAACATGCTAGTTCAATCAGCCCAGGGATCGAAGCCAAACTTGGTTGATATGGTTGTTATGGTTGATATCCCATCAGAAATGAGGCTGATTCTGGATCTTCAAGAGCTTATTGTTTGGTTATTCAGCTCAAAACGAGTATGATTTCGAACCGTCTTTTGGTTCGCAAGTGCTCTCTTGCCCTTCATCCAGACGTGGGCGAATGCCACAGGATATGATCATGAAGCCCTGGGAGTAACCCGCGATGGAAGAGCTTTGTGGCAGCTGATGCTCAAAATCTCGTTACCATTTGGGTAGTTATAGGAGACCAGAATCATTTTAGGCTATTGTCACTTTCTTTCCCTTGGCAGGTGATTTCAGTCGAATATTTCTTGGCATCAAAGTACGACTTTCGCTTCGTGGTTGCTGAGCCTGCTAGACACTTTGTTAAAAAGTGGGACCCCACTGTCCATCATTGTAATAGCTGGGTAGCTTCCCCCTGCTCTAAGTAGAACATGCCGAACATGCCGTACATGCCGAACATGTCAAATGTAGAACTAAGATGAACTATACTGGTTGGTGGTTTGGAACATGAATTATATGTGTCCATATATTGGGAGTTTCATCATCCCAACTGACGAGCTCATATTTTTCAGAGGGGTAGGTGGCTCAACCACCAACCAGATCAGTATATTAACCATCATTCACCATATAATAACCATCATATTAAGCATTGTTAGCAGTACATGAACCACATATTAACTACCATCAACCAGGGGGGGTAGGGCTCAACCACCAACCACATGTACAACTAGGACTTTTCAGAGGGTGAAAGCGTTGCCATGTTTCCGCCATGGCAGCTGAGCGTCGAGGCGAGGGTGTCTAAACGGAATGGCTAGGGGGGAGGTTTCCTTAGATGGATAGAAACATCAGAAACCCTGGTTTTACCATCAAAGATGGACATTTATTCATAGGAAAACGGTGATAATAGGAGTTGCTAACCTACCGATAGTTGATGGGAAATAACCTAGTTGAACCTGCCAATGATGGGTATGGGGGTTCATTCCCCAAAAAAAAGGCTGGGTGTAACCATCATAAATACAGAAATACTGGTTTTACCGTCAAGTTGTCAAGAACTGGGATATGGCAGTGTGTCAAAACCTTGTACCCCTGGTGAACATCAAAATAGCTGGTAAATGGATGTTCATCCCCCTAAAAATGGTATTTTCATAGGTATTGATCCATACCCATATCATCCTAAGGAATGAGGATAATATGGATTTCACCACGAACACGACAATGTGTTGTTTAAAAAAACATGTTGTAATATTCAAAACGTGAAAACAATACACCCTCCAAGAAACGAAGACATGCGGTAACGACCGGAATATTGACCACCCCCATCTGGTTGGTGGTTTGGAACATTTTTTATTTTTCCATATATTGGGAACAATAATCCCAACTGACGAGCTCATATTTTTCAAAGGAGTAGGTGGCTCAACCACCAACCAGCCATATATTCCCATTCATTCCCATTTGAAATTTGTAGCGTATGATTACCCCCAAGGTTCTCCAAAAAATAAACAAAAGATCCGGGATGAATCCCATCTTCCCATGAGTTGACTGGGCCTCTTTTTGAAAGGAGATGGGGAAGAATCCAATCCCCACATGAAAGACACCCCAGTGGTGAAAAAATATGTATAAATTTCTTACAAAACAGCATGGTTTCTGGGGTGTGTTGATTGAATGGGTATATGATGGACATACTGTGGATGGGCCATCCTGCACCTGTTGCTACTGCTTTGATACTATTCATACTATTAAAAAACAATGACAAACACTGTTATTTTTTTTGCGAGCTATTCATACTGTCAAACACTATCAAACACTACTGTGGATGGTTGCGAAATCCTGCACCACCAAGAGGATGGTTGAAACCCTGTAAATAGATATAAAGAGTGGGGATAAAGTACCTATCAACTGGTGCAGGATTTCTTTCAAACACTGAGTTTTTCACCAGTTTGTTGATGGGATTTCTCCAGCATCAACTGGTTGTGACTTACCCACAGATGGGAAGCCGTCGCTCCGGGTGGCCATTGAAGAGATCAGGAGCTATGAGGAGCGAGGATTTCGTCCGGCAGTGGCGAAACCTCTGCTGGATTACAGAAGAAATTCTATCCAACATGTTGGGGATGATCATCTGCAGAAATTCTATTATCCAACTAGTATAAACACTGGGAATTGAAAACAGTGAGTGGAACTTACATAACGTATAAAAACATATAAAAACACGGATTTGCGAATGAAAACTGGGAACTAGATCTTTGAAAAATGGTGGATTTAAGCCCACAGAAATTGGTGGTTTAGTCGCAGGGATAAGTGGTCAAGGTGGTGGAGTATGGCAGTTTTTCTGGTACCCACAGCCATCATTCATATTCTTGGCTACATATACCGAATAGACGTGTATTATACATATATATATATATATATATATGTATTAAATATGTGTATATGTGTATATATGCACGTATATACATATAATATCGTGTATATATATATTGAATTATATATATATAATTATATAATATATATATAATATAATATATATAATATAATATATATATATAATATAATATATATATAATATAATATATATA
>Ga0126342_10020336_pt1 | contig 11168 bp, 9 predicted proteins | sample Cyp1metagenome_FD_92528 | JGI IMG/M metagenome (GOLD analysis project Ga0126342, IMG submission 92528) | Coral microbial communities from Lord Howe Island, Old Settlement Bay, Australia - Cyphastrea 1 metagenome | ecosystem: Host-associated > Invertebrates > Cnidaria > Coral ...
GATGGGATAGAGATGGGATAGAGATGGGATAGAGATGGGATAGAGATGGGATAGAGATGGGATAGAGATGGGATAGAGATGGGATAGAGATGGGATAGAGATGGGATAGAGATGGGATAGAGACGGGATATAGATGGGATATAGATGGGATATAGATAGGATAGATAGATAGATAGATAGATCGATCGATCGATAGATGGATGGATGGATGGATGGATGGATGGATGGATAGATGGATAGATGGATAGATAGGAGCATCAAACCCCAGCAATAGATTGTCAAAATAAATAAGATAAGATATGGTAAGGTAAGTAAGGAGGGGTAAGATAAGATGAGGTAAGATAAGATAGATGGATTGGATTAGATTAGATTAGAGAAGACAAGACAAGACAAGACAAGGTAAGGTAAGACGGGGTAAGATACGATAGGACAGGACAGCACAAAACAGGATAAGATAGGATGGGATAGATAGACAGACAGACAAACAGATAGATAGGTAGGATCGATCAACCCCCAGTAATGAAAAGCAAAGTTGGAAAGCTGGAACTTCTGAAAGAAAAAACATGTAGAACATGCGGGAAAGTCGTTTCTATCTTTTTGGGGAACCCTATCTCTATGAATAGGTGTATGTGTATATATATATATGTATGTATGTGTGTATATATATACATATACACACACAATATACGTAGAGGGAGAGAGGGATAGGAAAAAACAGATAGGTAGATAGATACTTGTTGGCTCATCCCAGTTAGGAGTGGGTTAGTTCACCTCAATTTGACCTGGATTAACCCTACGGACCCGTGGTTTGCCCGGACTGCAACATTGACGCCCTGTTGTCGAACATGAAAAGAGAGATGTCAGAAAATACTTCGTATACGCAGTGTTTTCTGATTTAGAATTCAGAGTTTTCAGGGTTTTTGGGTTAGGGTTTTAGGGTTTAGGGCCCTGGGAAATACCAAAACACTGGCCCTGCGCTTTTGTATGTGGGCACGGCATGTCCAACGACAATGTTTGAAGACCGTTCTAACCTTCCCGGCAAACCATAGGGTCTTGCGCACCCTACTTACCCTACTTACAAACTAGGATGAGGCACCAAGTAGATATACATCTATGAAGAGAGAGAGAGAGAGGTATATATAGACAATATAGAATGATAGATAAGAATTCAGAATAGATATAAGACAAGGTCAGATAGATATTTTCTGGACAAAAATGAACATATGTATAAGTATGGTGGTATGTAATAATTGTGTTCTTTTTGTCATCGCTGCAAGGCATTCCGGGCAAGACCTGCGCCTGATTTTTGATAAACGCAAGATTGATAATACTCAAACTAGGAAGATATCTTTATCATATGCATTGATCTTCCTATAAACATTGGAAAACTGAAGAAACAAGCAGGAATGAATATGATAGGGACGCATCTTCAATAGTTGACAAATAGTGGTTTTTATATTGACTTGGGTGACTTGGATTGATTTCTTACTTCGGGCCACGTATTGGGCTTGGCCTAGGAGAAGATTTGGTTGATACTTAAGGTACAGGATGGGGCCCCCAAGATAGCGTTCAGTTGGCTTATAAGTGGCTGAATTCTATGGTTTATGGTAGATGTAACTAGAGTTAATGGTTGGTTGTAATTGTTTATAAACCAACTTATAACTGGGGGGGCCCATCCTTTTTCATAATTCTCACCAATATCTGCAGGTTGCACCGACATAAATGTCTGAAGCAATCTGCCACTGCAACACCTATAGAAAACTTCCTGGGAGGTTCCCCAAATTGGCAGATTCATTGGAATTCCAGCTGTTTTTAGATTATGATCATCCCCTATTGTTCAATGATCATACCCCTACTCACCAGCTGGGCAATTTGAAACCTCTCACGTGAAGTTCAGCCTTCGTGTGGCGCGAAGAAATCAGAGTTTCACAATTTATACATATATATATATATACATATATACTTGTGGCTTAAGGTTTGGATGCCTTGAATGCTCATGAAATATCAAGGATGCAATCTTCTTGGTCAGAAGAGTCGACTTGCAAGGGTGGCGCTGTCACATATTGAAGCCACCAAAATGCCATTTGAAGAAAAAATCCTTTCGAACCCAAAAGGCGGCCGCAAGGAAAAGCCTATCTTTTGCACAAGATCATATTTGTCCTTACCACTGGATGTTGCAACCATGGCACGTTCGGATATTCACATGCGCCCTTGATAAACCCGTTATCAGGATTCGCATTGTGGGAACTAGAAAAACCCAATAAAACTCGGGACATCTTTAAAGAAATTGGAGCATACCGGAGACTTTCCCAAAGCAGTTGGACCTTTCTTGCGATTCTCACCCCCAGCAATTTTTCATGCAAGTCACCAGCTGGACCTTTTTCAACAAATTCGCCTGGAGTGGAAAACAAAACGATTTCGGAATGGCAAGCCTGAAACGTAGCGATGTCGCACCAAAATGGCAATCTGGCTTCAAAATGAAATGCAAAACAAATCAACAAAGGCTGGTTGTGGGAGTGTATTGTTTTGTAGTAAACCATCCACTTTGGGGGAAAAAACTCTTGCGCGTCCTAACCACATATGCCTGGAAATTGGAGGGTAAGTGACCTTTCGCTTCCTCTGGTAAACCCAATCATACACCCGAGAATGACGATAATGGATTGCATAGAAGAAAAATAATAATAATAGTATGAAAAATGAATACCATCCCCGAATAATAAGGTTATGCTATTGGGTCAGACTCGCGCCTTTTCGTGCGCGAACCTCAGGCCACTGATAATGTTGGCCGAAATGAACTCATAGATAGAAACCCAAGCCTGGATGCGAGGTTGAAGTGATTCCACAATGCATCAATTTGAGCATATCACTGGGCTCGGCAAAATCAAGCATGAAACCCAAAATACTCCCTAGCATTGGGGACCGCGAAAAAGGTCGACAAGTAGAAACAAGTCACAGTGGTCCGTCCCTTATTTCAGGATATGGGTTTTCGAAGGGTCATCAATGCAGTTTGCAGAGAACGAGGGTGTTGCATCACCAACATGAGTCCTTTTCAATGGGAGACCAAATGGTCAATGTCATATCATGTGGCGCAGCCGAAATTAGAAACACTATGGTTTTTCTGTATAGGATTTGCAATACCCCCAAATGACATGTTTGCCATTTCTTTCTAGTGTATGTATGATGATATATATATATATATGTGTGTGTGTTTATTGTTATGATCATTATTGCTGTTATTTTACTATTATTATAATGGTTGTTATTATCACTATTATTATCTTTCAATGTATATACATAAACATATTATTATATCATATATATAACTATATTATATATATATACATATATCATTATATATATATATATCATTATATATATACACATATTATATTAAATATATATATATATACATATTATATTAAATATATATATATATATTATTTATATTATATAAATAATATGTATATTATATATATTATTTTATAAATTATTATATATATATATTGGGTCCATGTTCAACTCGAAACCAAGGCTTTAGGTCTGTACTTTCTATTCACTTTTTAAGTCCCCAGATGTCTCGGATCCCCTTTTTGCTCCCACCTGCTTGATCTCGTCAGTGAGCGCCTTGCCTAACCCGTCCTGGAGGATGACCATCTTTGGGACCCCAATGGACCCCAAAAACCAACAGATCCACCAATGTTTGTATTTCAACATTAGGGGGAAAAAAAATAGGGCTCCAATTTTGGCATTGCAAAAAAAAAATCGAATTTCGCAGTGTCAAAGAGGAAAATGGCTATGGGATTGTTTTAAAAGAGGGCTCCAATCCACAGATGTTGTTTCTTGTTTTCTTAGAGGAAACCATGCAATTCTTGGGGGCATCCAAGGTTGATCTACAAGCAGTTGGCGACCTTAGCAAATTGACCTTCCGAATTGGCGCTGGAAAAACCTATGTGTGTGTGTGATTGCGTGCATATATAATTTATCATTATTTCTTATCATCATCACTATCCTTGGTGTATATTTGTCATGTCATTATTGTACATCATTATCATCAATATTTCATGTGCACAGACCTTATTTGCTCCATAGAAAGGCAGTTTGCAATCATCATTATCATCATTATCATCATTATTTTCTTATCACTGCACAGACAATATTTTTTGTCACAACAATGGCACAGCCCCAAGCAGGGCTCCATTTGTCCAAAGCAGGCTATCCAGAGCAGGTGATTCCCTGGCCCCTCCTGCAGCGTGAGGACCAGCGCTTGCCCACCGTATGCAAAGTACTCCTTGAGGCCGCAGAAATCGGTAGCGACGGTAGTGACTTGTGGGTGCAGTTTGTCATCTGAATCCATGTTGCTAGGGATTTTCTGTCACTGTTTGTATCCACTTGTTGCTCGAAATGTCTGGAATTAAAGTATCGGATGTCACTGGAACATATAGGATACAGTCTGGTTTTGTTGGTAGGGCTAATCCACTTATTACTGGGGCAAACTCACCTACTCATTGGATCACATAGCATATGGAAGAATATGCTCCTTTTGGAAAATATCGAAGGGCCGGTTTGATATATCATTTATCATCGTTGACCCATTGGATGTTGAATGGGGGGTAACTTCTCTTATTTATCAGCCAACCAGTGGGAGATCCTCCGGGCTTCTGGCCATCGAAATGGGGAAAATCATCGGGAACTGAGCGGCTGATTTTCCGGCAAACTAGGCCTGATTACCAGCAGCACTTCACTCAACATCTAAAAACGATTTTGGCTGAGCAAATGTCATGATTCCATACAAATCCCATGGGAAATCCCACAAGAAATACCTCCCAGAAGTCCCTAGAAATCCTCAGAAATGGAGCAAGTGGTGATCCTCCCAGGAGCTAGCTTGCTTAGCTTCCTAACCCCTGTTTGGAACTGGTACCCCAGACAAGTCCTCGATCAAAATCAGCAAAAAAATCGGAGGAACCCAATAGCCGCTTAGCCCAATTCTGTGGCACAAAACCTGGTTCCTTTTCCTGAAACATCACAATTTGTGCCACCCCAAGAGTGACGTAAAACCCAATGGATGGCGCGGCCATCGGCCACCTCGTGGGTAGGTTTTCAGCCAACAGCATCTGAAAAGTCGCAATTGTTTATAGAAACATGATCCACAAAAGGATGTTTTCCATAGGTTGACAAAATATTTTGGACAGAAATGGCTTGCAACATGTCACAAGCCGAGCAAGGTCTACCCCAGCGTTCGCGGCACCCATAGCCACATCTTTCATCAGTTGAGATGGTGGATTCCAGAATCTGCCATGAAATGACCTGCCTGAAGCACCAGTTCTGATAGGTAAATCACCATGTGTATCATCCAGAAATGGGCCATTTTCCATAGCTATGTCAAATAAGATTCGAGCAAGCCATCCTAGGATCCAATTTTTACGGGCACATCCAACACCTCTACCATCAATCCGCCCAAGGGCGCTGTTTTCAATTTTTGAGCCATGAAAATACTCCTGTCCCATCTCATTATACTGGTTAGTAAACATTCCCATTTTGGGTTACAATAATCCCAACTAAACCAGTCAGTATATAACCCCTATATTAACCCATCAACTGAAGTATTTTTCAAGGGCTCAATTGAAGGCTCCTCCTCCATTTTTGGACATAAAACCCATGCTGTCTCACACACCCTGCAGGATCCACTCCCAGCTCCTCTTGCATGTTGTAGTTGATGTGTCGCATGCCCAGGGCGTTCAGTTCCTGATCACCAAAGGCCCGACCCCTTGCGGGTGCACTTGCGGTTGATTTTGGTGGGTCTCAACATGCTGATTTCACCTCAAGTTGGGACATTGGGCCCCTTTTTTTATAGCTACATTGCCACTTATTGCCACTTACCAAGTGGAACTGCACCCCCAAGTGTGAGCTGAAACGATCCGGACTTCGATGCGCTGTGAGACATGGGAAGCAATAAGCCATTGCCCGCATCATCCGGCACACTTGGAATGGCACTTCTATGATGAAAGGGCGGCCAGGTCCAACAACCACCATCATCCAGAGGCTATATCACCTACCATCATGAAGGGGTCATGCCTCATCACTAGTCCTTTAGTTTAACCATCAACCACCATCATTAAATTTCAATGCATGCCGCATGACCATATAACCATCAAAGATTTCAAGAAGTTTGAACCATATAATTGTCTTCAATTTTCTGGTTGGTGGTTTCACAGCCCCCTGAAAACTATTGGTGGAGCCACATCACATTTCGAGGGTTAAAAATAAAAAATGTTTCAGAAAACAATTTAAAAAAACACCAACCAAAAGTCATGATTGATCATCATGTTCTTAAAAAAAAAAACAGATAACCATCCACCACCAGGGAAAAAAAAACTGCCGCCAGAGCTTCGAAAACCAGCCTGGAGATGTTGTGCAAACCAGCCACAGCTGTCCCCACTGCCTCCACCACCTAGAGCGCTTCAACTGGGAAGAGTCGGAGAGTCCCTGGTTGCTTCGAAACGTACTACTATGTAATATAATGTAATATACATATATATATATGTACATGTTATATGTTATAGTATTAGATATTGTATTTCAAGTAATCATAGTGATCAATTGAAAATGCATTGTTCCAGAGTTTGAACATCAATGTCAAGGGTTTGATGCAGGGAAAAACACGTACTTGTTGGCAGTCTATCCCTGGGATCATGGGTAGGAAAACATGATTTCACGATGTACCATGCTATGTGGCCGGGATGGGCTGTTCTTCCACAACCTTCCATTGAATTTCCCATGCCACTTCAAGGAACAGTAAAGCACTGTGGAAAACAAATGATCTGTTTCGAATTTTCGAAGCGACATTTAGAAGGTTCCAAGTATGCAAAAGGGTGCAACAAATGTAGTAAATTACGGAGTCGCTAGAAGCATTCCCACCACAAAGCCATGACCAGCGTACATTTAAATCCTGTGCGTTGGAAACCTCACAGTGGTGCATTACAACGGATTTTTTCGTGGCAACAACGGATTTTTGCTGCTTCTATGACTCTATGACTTCTATGTGAGCTCTACAGCGTGTAGCTTTGAATCGGAACGATTACGAATCGGGCGAATCAGGCGCCAAATCGACGTTTATTCGCTGACAGTCCCTATGAAACCTCTCATGGCAGCGGCCCAGTGAACCAAGGGACTCTGCCAGGTACACTTTGCGATGTATATATATATATATACAGTGTATAATGTGATAAACCCAATCGTAAATCCCAATAGGGGATGTTTTACTATTGGGTTTACAATATTTTATACTGTATCTTTCAGCGATTATCCAAATCATTCCAAACAAACATGTTAATGCAACACGCAGCTTCATTCTGAAGTTCTTTGTATAGATGGGACATGTGGCAGCCGCTGGTGCCTCGCTAAACCGACAACTCCTTCCCATCCACCCTCCGTAGGGAAGATGATGATAAATAAGGAGGGTATCTTTGGGGAAAAACAAATCTCAGACACCAAACTCATATTGAAATATGTTGGTTCATCAAGAAAGCCGTTGGATTTCAGCACCCCCCCGTGCAGTGACCCCAAAATCATCGCTGGGGTCAAAGATTCGCCGTTGATCCTGGTGGATAAAATTCACCATTTTCCATCTCCGCCTTCGCGAAGAGATTTCGAGTCGCTGGAGAATTCTCAAATTCATCTTCCACCTCTGCTGGGAAGCGATCGGAGTCGTCCCCAGTTATCCCGAAATACCTGGGATAATCCTCCATACACAGATAGCCCCCAGAAAGAGCCTATTCGAATTGGGGGTGCAGTTAAGGTTACAAATGGGTGTACTCCTGGTTATAAACCCCTATAAGTTGGCAAATAACCCCTGTACCTATAGTATCCTATAGTTATATATCCACTTATAACTGGAACCGCGTGGGAGGATCCAACCTGCTTATCTCCAACCTCGAACCGGCCTCTTCGACGCTGGTTGTCCACTCCCGATAGCGCATGCGCACGGACAGTGGAAAAAGTTTCTTGGTCTCCGGGGCAATGCGGAACAGGTGTTTGTACAAGATTTCACCTTGGAATCAGATCCGGCTGCTGGCTGAAGGGTATTCTTTCAACAGGAAATGTGCAAATGGTATAATGATCAATAGCCATTAATAATTGTTTATAATCATTAATCATCATTAATAACAGGAAATATGATTTTTGGGGTTTCTGCAGTTTCCCCTTAGTAACCATCATCTGTGCTGACGTCGTCGTGAGGCTCTTTTGGTTCACCTTGGGATTTGATGTTCTGTTGCTGTCTTTGATTTGTCGTGGCAAGGGGATGCTAAATTTTATGGCAAGAGGCTTTCAACTGGAGGTACCGGCTAATTGGAGTTTGGGGGTTGCACATATATATATATATGCATATATATGTATAAATACATATATATATATATATACATATTTATAGAAATGTAATACATATATATATATATATGTAATACATGTATACATATATATTTAGGTAATACATATATATATATATGTATGTAATACATATATATATATACAGACGTATATTATATACATACGCATGGATACCAGTAGTACCGCACAAGGCGGTGGCGGAAGTTTCAAAATAGGAAACCTATAGGAGAGGTTGGTTGTGGTGAATCAGGGATGGCAGAGCGAAGCCACTGATGGACCGACAGGTGCTTGAGGTCTCCTCTCTTTCTCTCTCTTTCTCTCTCTTTCTCTGACTATCTACCTACCTACCTACCTATCTATCTATGTATCTATCTATCGATCTATCTCTCTCTCTCTCTTTCATCCAATTACCTATCCATCTAATCTAATTAATCTATCTATCCATCTAATCTAATTAATCTATCTATCCATCTAATCTATCTATCTATCTATCTATCTATCTATCTATCTATCTATCTGTTTATCCATCTAATCTTATTAATCTATCTATCTATCTATCTATCTATCTATCTATCTGTCTAGCTGTCTACCTGTCTATCTGTCTATCTGTGTATCTATCTATCTATCTGTCTATCTGTCTACCTGTCTACCTGTCTATCTATCTATCTATCTATCTATCTGTCTGTCTGTCTGTCTGTCTGTCTGTCTGTCTGTCTATCTGTGGTGCAGTGCCATTCAGTGTAATGTAGTGTAGTGGAGTCTAGTGTAGTGTAGTGTAATTAGTGTAGTGTAGTGTAGCGTGGTGTAAATGTAGTAGTGTAGTTGTAGTTGTAGTTGTAGTTGTAGTTGTAGTTGTAGTTGTAGTTGTAGTTGTAGTTGTAGTTGTAGTTGTAGTTAGTGTAGTGTAGTGTAGTGTAGTGTAGTGTAGTGTAGTGTAGTGGAATGTAGTGTAGTGTAGTGTAGTGTAGTGGAATGTAGTGTAGTGTAATGTAGTGTGGTGGAGTGTAGTGGAATGTAGTGTAGTGTAATGTACTGTAGTGTAGTATAGGGTAGTGTAATTTAGTGTAGTGGAATGTAGTGGAGTGTAGTTGCGTAGTTGTAGTTGTAGTTGTGTAGTGGAAGGTAGTGTAGTGTAATGTAGTGTAGTATAGTGGAGTGTAGTGTAGTGTGAACCTGTTCTTGGGAACCTTGTATGGGCACCTGTTCCTGGGAACCTGTGGCTGGGAACCTTGCTTGCGAACCTCTTCCTGGAAACATTGCTTGGGAACCAGCTTGCTGGGAACCTTGCTTGGACACCTCTTCCTGGACTCTTCCTGGAAACACTTGTTTGAAAACCTGTTCTGGGAACCCTGTTTTGCTTGGAAAAACATGTTCCTGGAAATCTTGCTTGGGAAACTTGCTGGGAACCTTGCTTGGACACCTCTTCCTGCAAACCTCTTCCTGGAAACGCTTGCTAGAAAACATGTTCTGGGAACCTTGTTTTGCTTGGGAAAAACATGTTCCTGGAAATCTTGCTTGGGAAACGGTTCCTGGAAACCTTGAAAACGGTTCCTGAAATCCGTGCTTGCAAAACCTGTTCCTGGGAACCTTGCTTGGGAACCTTGCTGGGAACCTCTTCCTGGGAACCGTGCTTGGGAACCTATTCCTGGGAACCTTGCTTGGGAACCTCTTGCTGGGAACCCTTGCTTGGGAACCTGTTCCTGGGAACCTCTTGGAAACCTTACTTAGGAACCTGCTTTTGGGAACCTTCCTTGGAAACCTTGCTTGGGAACCTCTTCCTGGGAACCCTTGCTTGGGAACCTCTTGCTGGGAACCCTTGCCTGGGAACCTCTTGCTGGGAACCCTTGCCTGGGAACCCTTGATTGGGTACCTGTTCCTGGGAACCTTGCTTGGAACCGCTTGGGAACCTTTCCTGGGAACCGCTTCCTGAAAACATTCCTCTTGGTAACCTCTTCCTGGAAACCCTTGCTTGGGAATCTGTTCCTGGTAACCTTGCCTGGTAACCTTGCCTGGGAACCTTGCTTGGGAACCTCTTGCTGGGAACCCTTGCTTGGGAACCTGTTCCTGGGAACCTCTTGGAAACCTTACTTGGGAACCTACTTTTGGGAACCTTGCTTGCAAACCTTGCTTGGGAACCTCTTCCTGGAACCCGGTTCCCAATCTTGCGCCGTGCGGATTTGGCTGCTCCGAAGGATTCTCTTGGAAAAGGAAACCCTTCCCCGGAACCTTCCCCGGAACCCGGTTCCCAGCGGATTTGGCTGCTCCGACCTGCTCCAGCACCTTGGCTGAAGACCCCAAGCTTACGCTGTTGGGGAAAAATCAATGATAATTATTTGACGCCTTTGGTCTAACAAATTGTATGACATACTTATGCATCTCCTTGTGCTTTTGTCACCGTATATTTCCAGGTTTATCCCATCTGCTTTTCTGCAAAGCTTCCATGTCGATTCGGTCCCGCTGTGGAGCCGGTCCCTTTCTATGGATTCGGTCCTTGAAAGAACGACATTTGTTTACATAAAAAACTATTGCAGAATACATCAAATCACATGTAAATTTATTGGGATAGGATGGGATAGGTAAAAAATTGTGTCAGAATTATAGGGAAAATCGGAGACTGAGAAGTATTTGTCGAGGGAAGGCCCACATATCACTGATTGCATGTTTGTCAAAGGAAGTTTAGGGGGAGAAACTTCCGTGTTACGGACTTTTAGAATGTCAGGGAAAGAGTTAGTCAAAGAAACAGTTAGTCAAAGAAACAGTTAGTCAAAGAAAGAGTTAGTCAA
>Ga0126342_10020337_pt1 | contig 11167 bp, 10 predicted proteins | sample Cyp1metagenome_FD_92528 | JGI IMG/M metagenome (GOLD analysis project Ga0126342, IMG submission 92528) | Coral microbial communities from Lord Howe Island, Old Settlement Bay, Australia - Cyphastrea 1 metagenome | ecosystem: Host-associated > Invertebrates > Cnidaria > Coral ...
AGAGGGTCTGGCCCACCCTAACCTCACGAGAGGTCCAGGGAAGCCTTCCCCCCACACTGAAGCCAAAAGCTCAGGGTGGACCACCATTCATGCATGCCCTCCCAGGTCTGGAGAAAACATATATATATATACTGTGTATATATGTATATACACAGTATATATGTATATACACAGTATAGATGATCTTCTATCTCAGTGGTTTCCAATAGAAGTGAAAACCACCCATGGATCCCATGGCTCCTGAGACATCGAAGGACTACTGGAGGGTTGCCTCAGCACGCCAAGCCATTTTTTTGACTTCAAAGTGATGTTTAGAAAAGATGGTTTTAATGGCTAGAAAAAGATGTTTTGAAAAGATATGGGGATGGGTCAAAACCCTGGTACCTAGTGAACCCCAAAATAGCTGGTAAATGGATGTTCATCCCACTATAGTAATGTATCTATAGGTATTGACCCATACCCATATGTTCTAAAAGAATCTGATCTCAAATCCCAAGTTCAATGGCTTGCTTGAAGGGAAAATCTGGGTCTGTATACCACCAATCATTTAGAGGTTTCTGGTGTTGATGTTCCCTTCAACCAGTCCATTGAGAAGTGAATATGAATCGCCCGTTTTTTCAGATGTTCCACAATATCAATCGCTTGTCCCCTAAACAAAAAAAAAAAACAAAAAATACGCTATCAATTTCATTAGATCACAATTTTCCTTGCTGAAAAATCACCATTTTCCCAAGAAATTTCCCAAGAAATTTCCCAAGAAATTTCCCAAGGAATTTCCCAAGGAATTTCCCAAGAAATCCAGGGTTTCACCCAAGTTTCACCCGCCAACCCGGCAGTGCAAGAACTCAGCTGGCCGCGGCTGAAGTGGCGGAAGGAAGCCACCCAAATCGCCTGACGAAGCATATGCAACTATATGAAGTAGACATAATATCTTTAAAAGTGTGTGTGTATATATAACAATATATATATAATATAGACAATGGATTGATGAATGATAATAGCCTTCCTTTCTTCCTCCTCTCTTCTCCTCCTTCCCTCTCCTACTGTATCGCAAGCTCGTCAGATCTCTGGGCCCCGCCGGACTCAAACACTATGCCAGATGAACTGTCGGATAGAATGCCAGAAAACATGACACAATATATGTCAGAAAGAGTGCCAGAAAAAATATCAGACAGAATGCCAGAATATAGGTCTGATAGGATGTCAGAAAAAATGTTAAAATATCTACGTCAGAAATGATGTCAGTTGGTGGGGATCACTTGAAGTAATTAGGATTGGATATATTAAGACCCATTTCCTTTCCATTCAAAACTGTCAGCTAATCCCATATTTAGGGGATATTAACCGAAATTGGAGCCACACCTTACATTGCTTTATGGCAGAAAAATGGTACGAAACCCCGGATGTGTCCAGAAAATACCAATTCCGACAAGTGTCTTAAACCAGTTCTGATCATTTCTGGGAACAGCTTTGCTCCGAATGATCTTCCAAGTTTCACTTGGAAATGAAATATTTTTTTTATTCCACTTATATAGTAACTGGTTTTCGTAACAATGGCCTCTTTTTTACCACACTTCAATGGGACAATGCCGTGACAATGCCAGGAATTTGGGTCACAAAACCATCCCGTTACGGAAGCTCCTCCAGTCCGTGCATTCCAACTTCCAAAGCTCTGGTCGCGGCTGACCTCCTCAGCCGAACGATAAACGCCCAAATGTTGTATGGGAATGATATGAGCCATGGTCAATACTCACTATATGGTTGATGGTCATCCCATCCATAATAAGGATCCTTATAATGGTTATTATAAATCCCTATGAATGTGGATTTTGGTAGAAACGATAGATGGGGATAGTTTCCATGGAAAATGAATGAAAATGATATGTTGACCCATCAATCTGAAAAATTATATGGGAATGATATAAGGATAGGAAAAAAAAAACACCAAATATATCCAAATATATGGCTTTGGGTATAGTTCAAAGAATTGGAAATATGGTGATAAAATCGGAGGTTTCCTAAGTAATGTACCCCAGTCATCATCCAGTCATGGATGACCATTACTTAGTAATGAAACCTATGGTGACCGGGGATGCCCCCATTGATCAACCCTCAAAGTGGCTCCGATTTCTTCTACGCCGTGGGTTCTGCTATACTGCTATTCGAAGGGATATTTGACCGACTGAACTGCAGTTTCAAGCAGGATTTTTGATGTGCGATTTTACACACGTGGGATGTTTGCCACTGAAAAGTGGATATCAAACAAAGTTCAAACAGAAAACTAACTTTCAAAAACGCAACCAGTCCGGATGATCATGAACGACTCAGCTGAATAAACTCATTGACCTATCAGTAGCTGGGTTTCGGAACCAGGGCTTTCGCGCAGAAAGTCGATCCCCACAGGTTTTTTGAGATGGTGCATATCTTGCAGTTTGGGACTCTCAAAGCTATTGGAATTTGCTGCGAAAAATCATTGGCTGGAGGATCCACCATTTTTCTCGATTTTATGGATCCCTCCATGGATCGTTTCGGGATTTCCCCAATGATGACTCCTCCTCGCCATCTTGAGACGGCTCCTGGCTGGGGTTGATGATTTTTTAACCACCAGACATTGGTCGAAAAACTTCAGGGTCATTTGGTGTGATTTTGGAAGGTAAATGAGATTATAATCAGTACAACATAGTACAACTTACCCACAACTAGCTTGGTTGATCTACCAATTCAAAGGTATAATCTCAGCTATTTCTGGACGCAGGGCCCACCATTGTTGCGCCCCAATAGATCATCGGATGATTTCCCCCACAAATTGGATGATTTCCCAATGATTGGTTTCCACGAAAAAATCTCATGATTTCCCAGCAAGAAAAGGCTCAGCAAAGTGCATCCCAGGTGACAAAAATCGCTGTCCTTTCTGCTGATCTCAGGCAGCGTAGCCACCTGTGGTGCGGAATTCTTCCGTGGCCGCGCCTGAGCCGAGCCGCCCAAAACTTGTTTCATTCCCTGGGAGACACTGCTCCAAAAAACCTGCGGGACCACAGATAGCTTTGCCCATTTTAGTATTACCCTCTGGTAAATTAACATAGACCCTGGCAGATAGGGGTTGGAAGATTAGTTTCCATTAAAACTAGGCTATTTTCAGGGTCAACAAGTTAATTTACCAGAGGGTAACCATCCAATAATTGGGGTGCTCAATTTTGACCCATACCCATGTGGTTTTCACCCATGGGGGGAACCGTTTGGCCGGAAACTGATCTACATGCTTTTGCCATTCATTGGCTGTAAACCACACATATGTTATATACAGTTTACGGGAGGGTACCACTTGTCTGTTGGGTCAGGTAACAGGACTGGGGAACAGAACACCATTTTCAATCGGTGAATGATCGACTTCTGGTTTCGGATTGCCGTGTATGTGCTAATCCATGAAGAACCCCCCAAACTTTATTGAAGGCCGTTGTGAAAAAAAAACTTCTAGGGTTTCCTCATTAGTCATTATATAGTCATTAGTCATTGGTCGTTTATCATGGGTAGGACTAAATATCAAACCAGTCAGTCTAACCACATATACTTTGTCCAACAATAGGGTACCCCTAAAAATCCCATCCTGTGAGAAGCCATTTTTTAACTGCACTCGGAAAAAAACCTAGTTTAATGCTAAAATAATGTTAACTCTCTATTTTTGTTTCTTAAATCATCGTTTCAGTAAAATTGCATCTTTGTTTTGATTAATTCACCATGTTTCATGGTAAATTCACCTTCTTTCTTCATGAAATCAGCATTTTCCAGACGTTAACCCACCATTTTTCCATGGTAAAACCCATCCTTCATGGTTACCTCACCCTTTTTTGTTTAAAACACTACACCGAATCTCCCCAAATCTGCCTCTCTTGGCGCCGGTGGGCTTCGATTCCTCTCTGCTTCGGCCTTCGCTTCATTTCGGGGAAGAAAAACGGCGGAAAAATTGGGAAATTCCCATTCTTTTAATGGAAATTTCAATGGAAATACTAGTTTTATTTTTTGGGGGGACATTTTTGAAGTAATACTAATTTTGGACTCTTGGACATTCCAATTTTAATGGAAATACTGATTTTACTGGCGAAAAAAAATAGAGAAATCTAATTGATACATCAATGCTGGCTGGTTAACGGATTTCCATCCACTACAGTGGATGGTATAACCCCGTAACCAACTGGGGTTTTGAACACTGCGAAACTGGAAATTCTGTATGTCGGGAAGTCTCGCACGAAAGCGGACCGTAAATACACAACTTCAACTGAAACAGTTCTTGAAGGATGTCTCGCACGAAAGCTTCGTAAATACACAACTTCAACTTCCAGATTTTCAAGAAAGTCTCGCACTACATTTTCGTTTACACAACTTTAACTTTCAGTTTTTGAGGGAAGTCTCGCACGAAAGCATCGTTTTCACTTGCTGGTTTTCAGGGAAGTCTCGCGCGAACTTGCGCAAAGGTTGTGGCAATGAGTTTTTTGTTGTTTTTTTCTCGTTTTTGGCGCCTTTCATTTTCCTTTAAAAATGTCTTTTAAAATGGCTTCAAAATCGTGGTTTTGGCGCAGGTTTTGGGCCAGAGACGAGATGAGCTGAGAAGAGCCGAGAAGAGCTGAGAAAAAATGAGAAGAACTGAGACGAGCTGGATAAGCTGAGATGAGATAAGTTGAGACAACCTGACATGATAAGATCGGTGAAGAGCTGAGAACAGCTGAGTTGAGAGGAGCTGCGAAGAGTGGGAAGCTGAGAAGAGCTAAAAAGAAAAGAGTTCAGATGAGCAGAGAAGAGATGAGAAAAGCTCAGATGGCATGAGAAGAGATGAGAACAGTTGAGGTCAACTGAGAAGAGCTGACATGAGATGAGATGAGATTAGATGAGATTAGATGAGTCGACATGAGATGAGATCAAATGAGATGAGAAGAGATGAGAAGTGAAAAGATATGTCGGAGGACTGAGGTGTCAAGAGCTTGTTTCTGTAACGCACAGGTCGCTTTCCCACATCCCAAAAAGGCACCCTCTTTTTTTCTGATCAAAGCTGATGCTCATCCGATCATCCCCCATTTCCATACCATTTCCATAGAGGTTATATACATAATATACCTATAATATACCCATTAAAAAAGGGGAATGCCATGGAATCAGTGGTGGGATGATTAAAACCTCCAGAAAATCACCAAAAATCTGGTGGTTGAATCCATGCAGTTCCAGTGAATCTGTGGCAAAAGTGGTTAGTTGTATCCCACCAGAATTATTGGGAACTACCATGGCCTAGTGATAGCCATTTCTGACCCCAACTGCACCGTAAATATTGGCTTAGTAGCTACTCTTCACAGACATCCCGAGCCTGAGCTGCTTTAGCCTGCGACTTTTGCAGTGCCTGAGATCTTCATCTACCAATCGTTCAACAATGAGTGTAGCTTTCACCCATCTGAACAACCGATGAGCGAATGTAAGGACTCATCATCCGAATCCGACTCATGAATCCGAGCAAATTTGAAACTGGCCGCCACTATGAGCTGCTTCAACTCTGCGTGAAGTAGATCATCGCAAAAGATCTAAGTTCAGTGTAGTTCAATGGTCCCGACACCCCAATCATTGAACTCTTCACTCCCAAAAAAGACACCTGAAGGAATGTTGGCATTTTGCACCAATTTTTCATACTCTCTGTTAATCAAACCTGGCCAATGGGAAATCCCCGGTCACTAAATATCTATAAATGGTCATTTACATGGGAAAATCATCGAAGTATCTGATGAAAATTCCGTTGTCCAGTTGGTGCCCTGTGTTCCCGCACCGCATTGGCGTTCTTGGCCAAAGTCTGCCTCAGCTGTCTCTGTCCGTGTCTGAAAATGGAGCATTTAGCCCCCAATTGTAGCCATTTAATGTGGAAAATGATGATTAACCATCCTATTTTCAGACAAAACCCACTTCCCAGTGGTTTTGCTACCAACAATAGTGATCTAACGATTTAACGAAAAGAACACAGTGCCCAGAATCGAGCCTTGGGCCCCTTGGGCCCCCAGCGTGAGCGGATGCTGATCACCCAGGCATTTCTTTGCCACTTCATGGCCCTGTTGGTAGGCTGCTGCAGCCTGCGAAGTAGGGGGAAACAGAGCCATCCGACCTGCTAACCAGTTCGAAACACCGAAACTTGATTAAGGCTACAACTTAGTAGGTGAGTACTTAATCAGTTGATTATATAATTATAGCTGATATTAGTTGATGACTTAATAGGAATAGGCGGAATAGGCTCATATGGGCTCATTGCTAAGAGAATCCGTGTCTCGCACCTCCTGCAGCTGTTGCAAATAGTCCCTTTCCACGGCCACGTTGTGATAGGCAATGGCAAGGACCGAATACTCGTCCTGTCCAGGCAGAGGCACCGCTTGGGCGCCAGGGACGAACCCAAGAATTCCCACTTCAACATCGGCATCTGGAAAAAGAAGCCTGACATCATCATTCATTAGTTAATCTATGTCAAATTATGTTAAATTATAAGGGATCAAGATAGATTATCCTACCTGGTTTATTGCTTAGAACAAAGCCATGAACTGGGAATCCCCAGCTATGTGGCTATGGATCAAAAGCTAGGATACAACCGATCTGGGGATAGCGGTTCCCTTTTAATGGCTCCGTCTCTACGAGTCAATGCAAAAAAATGGATGGTTCCCAAATGCTCCATGTACGGAATATTTACCTATATTTACCACAAAAATGGCCCAAATGTAGGTAAATATTCCAGCACCATGGAGCATCTGGGGTTGATACAAAGATTCTCCAAGCCATTTCTTTGGTATCCAACCAACATGATCCTGACGACACATGGCCAAAAAACCAACCCTTTGGGATTTCGATGACGACACATGGCCACCTCTAAAACTATTGCTAGTCGGAGGTCATTAATCCATGTTTTTCATCTGTTTCCCATTTTTAAAATTAGATAAACTATTGTAATGAGATAAACCATTGGTCATATCATATTGTTTCCATAAAGCTACCCCCATCGCCAGGATTGTCCCATGTGGGTTGAAAATGTTGAAAATATGGCAGATCATCATCCACCCATCAAGGGCCCCATCAAAGTTCGATGGTGAAGTCCCCATCATGTCATGCTGAACTCATCCTATCAGTCCCATGAAAAAAAAAACATTAAAAACACCATTCAATATTAACCACGAAGTCCCAAAAAAAAAACATGAACATGAACCCAGTAACATGACATATAACCCATATAAAACCCATATAAAACCCAAATAAAACCCATATAAAACCCATATAAAACCCAGTAAAATATCATAAAACCCCATGAAAATTGCTGGCACCATCCCATCCAAAACAACCAAAAAAATCGGAGCGCCTGGGTGGGAGAAAACTCCGTTGAATCCACACGGTTTTTGATGAGTTCCAAGGCGCAGAGAGCGTGCTGCAGGGCCTGAGGAATTTTGGAAGAAAACCATGGGAATTCCATGGGAATTCCGTGGGAATTGGAGAAATCATTGGAAAAAAATGGGGGATTTTGCTTGGAAGAATCCGATGTCTGGTTTTCCGAACAGGTTTCCTAGCGGATTTTGTTGAGTTTCATATATGGTTTCCTATGATTCTCCAAGTCATGGGAATGGGAACTCATTGGGGATTTTCTTTGGAACCATTGGGGAGTATTTAAGGAGAATTGATGATAGGATATGATGAGTAATCTCCAACCAATCTTCGGATTACATGAGTTGATTCATAGTTTTTGAGGGGGATTAATTGGAATCATCATAATTATTGTTTTTGGGAGGGATTATTTTGGAGATTCATTGGAATAATCATAATTGGATATATAATATGGGTCAACCGAGAATCCGTGTTTTTTGGGGGGATTAATTGGAATAATTCATCATGAAAATATAATCCTGATTGGAATATAATCCTAATTGGAACTCAAGGTTGATGGGATTTTATATATTAGGTCTTGCAATGGGAGTCTAAATGGAATTAAGTTAGGCTATATTTATTTGGAATGAGATAAATCATTGGATTCTAAATAAGGACTTTTTCGCAAACATCAACGCAAACATAAGCGTCATCCTTCATGGAGTTTTTTTCACAGGTGATGAATACACCATGACAGGAAAAACATCCCAGGAATGAAAGAGTGAACCCGGATACGATACGCGATCACCGGAATCACCAGTGGTTACAGTTTCTACTAAGTGGGATGATCCGAAAAAAGTAGTTTGTAGGGGATTTGGTGATACTCCAATATATAAAAACCAACATGAAAAATATACTACGGTGTCAGCCTGGTTACAACTCGCAAAGTGGTGCCCCAGTCTATGCTGTCAGCTAAGTTGGGATCTACTTTTTATTCCAGGAACTCTTCGGTTTATGGTGGCTATGCATGGAACTGGAGATAAGATAAACCAACTTGCACACCCAACCAACTGAGGTCACCCTATGGTGAGTTTTATGGGATCCGAATGGATAAACGAATTCTGATGTAGAAACTGTGGAAACGACGAAATACCGATGAACTGGCATGAGATACATCTATAGAATCGATTTAGTCTACATGCAATTAAAATATATGTACACAGTTGACTGTTTCAGTATGCATATACGGTACGTTTAAAAACACCGCTTAGGTGGCGGTGGCATTGTGATGGGCACCGCTGGGTCAATGCCAAGTCCAAAATTGTGGTGATGAACATCACCATTGACCGAGGGATTTGGATCGTTTTCTTATTTTTCCCCAGTCTTTATTGGCCATTAAAAAAAAAAAAAACATGACTTGGGACATCCCGGAAAAAAAATGAAAACTTGAATCTGTGAATTGTGAAGCAAATTTGAAAAAGACAATCCCCGAAAATCCCATGAATTTGAACAATTGTTCCCAAAATCTGGTCAAGCCATGAAAACTCCCCCCATCCTTTGTCCAGACATGGCCGCCTTATCGTGCTTGTCCAGCTTGGAAAGGATCGCGCACACGTTCAGATGCGTCCCAGCCACTGTGACGTCATCGGTTTGCAGAGACACCTTTGGTCGTTAACGAACGAGTGGAAATGACAAGCTTTTCCATGCCCCTAATGGGAATGAACCATACAAAAATGGTATTCCCATGGGATAATTGTCATGCATGCCAGCTATACTATTTAGTGTTATTTAGGATGCCGCAGCAACCCTTGAGAAAGGGCAACACCTGTTGTCATGTCGGAATTGTATCACAGTGCAATCAGGGTTCCGAAGATAATAACTGTCCAGTAAACTGATATGGAAAATCACCATTTTAAATAGGTAAATCATAAATCATCGATAAATGGGTCATGTGCAATAGTTATGCTATATTACTCTAGGGTATTATCAGAAATGATGTTCTCTAACGTCACCTCTGGTTCCAACCCTGGAAAGTGGGTAAGCAACTAACGTAACCCGAAGATGAAAACCCCCACTTAGATTAATGGTTTAAATATGTTTGAATAATGAAACGAAACTCATTGGATTGGTTTAAGGGAAAATCTACAGGAAACCATGGTTTTTACCATCAAATATAGGGTTTTCCGGGTTTTCCTGTAAATTTTCCCATCATCCAATTCTATGATAAACTGGCCTATGAATTCATGGATCATATCGCCGAAGTCCCTGGGCCTCGATCTTCAGGGCCTTTCGCAGGTAGCTGAGTGCAGCATGCAACTTTCCGACCTGATTCAGATGTAGAAATCGCATCACCCCACCCCAATGATCTGATAACTCTGCCACGGCCCCCAGGGCCCCAATTGAACAGATTCAATACTAAATCGAGTTTCCTGATTTTTCTGGGGGGGAGTGATTACATCAATATCTCCAATAATGGGGGGAGTGATTACATCAATATCTCCAATAATGGGGGGAGTGATTACATCAATATCTCCAATAATGGGGGGAGTGATTGCATCAATATCTCTCAGCTATTGGGGGAATAACTTAGTTCTCAAACTCTTGTCGACTTACCTCCAATAATCAAACATGGTTAGCTGGGAAATCCCTTACAAATGTACATTTAAAAAAGAATACCACGGAAAATGCCGGGCTTTACGCCAAAAAGTAACACCCACCAGAGGGTAAGTATTTATCATCTTGGACCAGGGGTCAAACTTGCGAGGTCACAACAAAAGTTCTGGTCTTTGATGTGGTAAACCCAACAACAAACTTCAAACTGGGGGATGGTCTATGGTTTTAGGTTTATCACAGTACTGTTCTTGACTCGTTTCGAGTCTTTGATTTTGTTCAGTCACTTGTTTTTAATGAATTGGCATGTGCTAGAACCATATATTTTCCAATATACCCTCTGGTAATCAAACTTGAGGCCAGGGGGAGGTACGAAAGCTAGCAGGGCTGGGGTAGGGTGGTAATCGTAAAGGGGGATTAGCAAGGTGAAGTCGGAATGCGGCAACGGTCTCACGCGGTTTTTGGAGTTGCTGCAAGTCACAAACAGTGCCAATCTTTTGATGTTGATGAGGTTGCTGACCAGAACGATGAAGAAAACTGATGATGACGAAAGTGATGGTAACAGGAATGAGTTGATGACGACGATGATGAGGACGAAGAGAATGATGAGGATGATGAGGATGATGAGGATGATGGGGATGATGAGGATGATGAGGATGCTGAAGATGAGAATGAAGGTGAGCGTGAGGATGGTGATTCTTATATATTATTATGAGCAGGGCTGCTGTAGGGTTGCAAAATCTATTGAGTCCAGCAAGCGAAAACCCCCCAATGCAGCAATCGTCTCTCGCCAAGTGTTGTAAACAAAAGAAACGAAGGAAAAAAAAAAACGCCCCCCCAAATGGAAGCCCGAATCTGCATAAAGATATTCGAGACAATGCAACATATGTATGATGATGATAAGGATGATGATAAGGATGATGATGAGGATGGTGATGATGTGGATGCTGCGAATCATGGGGGTTATGACGATGATGATGATGATGATGAGGATGTCGTTGATGATGATGATGATGATGATGATGACGATGATGATGCTGATGATGACGACGAGGAGGAGGAGGAAGATAACTATGATCATTTGGAAGCCGGCAAGTTTCCGATGATGATTTTATAGAGTTGTTGGTTGGTTTACTGAACATGACGTCCTGAAGATGAAATACTGAAGAGGACGACCCTATACCTGCAGGAAACC
>Ga0126342_10020338_pt1 | contig 11167 bp, 9 predicted proteins | sample Cyp1metagenome_FD_92528 | JGI IMG/M metagenome (GOLD analysis project Ga0126342, IMG submission 92528) | Coral microbial communities from Lord Howe Island, Old Settlement Bay, Australia - Cyphastrea 1 metagenome | ecosystem: Host-associated > Invertebrates > Cnidaria > Coral ...
CCAGTGCGATCTGGAGCTCCCGGTAGAAGTCCGGCAGTGCACAGTGCGATCTGGAGCTCCTGTACAAGTCTGGCAGTGCCTAGTGCGAGCTGGACCTCCCGGTAGAAGTTCGCCAGTGCCCAGAGCGAGTGGAGCTGGCAGATGAAGTCCGGCAATGTTCAGCGCGATCTGGAGCGCCCGGTAGCAGTCCGGCAGTGCCCAGTGCGAGCTGGAGCTCCCTGAAGAAGTCCGGCAGTGCCCAGTGCGATCTGGAGCTGTCAGATGCAGTTCAGCAATGCTCAGTGCGATCAGTCCTCTTTCCCTTTCAAATCCTTTTCTCTAGTTTGAAGTCTTGTCTTTCGTTCGAAGTCTCCTCTTTTCGTTTCAAGGCCTTTCGTTTCGAGTCCTCTCTTTCGTTGGAAGTCCTCTCTTCGTTTCAAATCCGCTCTTTTCGTTCGAAGTCCTCTCTTTTGTTTCGAGTCCTCTCTTTCGTTTCAAATCCTTTCTTCTCCTTGGAAATCTTGCCTTTTGTTCGAAGTCTCCTCTGTTCGTTTCAAGGCCTCTCTTTTGTATCGAATTCTCTCTTTCGTTGGAAGTCCTCTCTTCGTTTCAAGGCGTCTCTTTTGTTTCGAATTCTCTCTTTCGTTAGAAGTCCTCTCTTTCGTTGGAAGTCCGCTCTTCGTTTCAATTCCTCTCTGTCATTAGAAGTCTTTTCTTTCGTTGGAAGTCCTCTCTTCGTTTCAAATCCTCTCTTTTCGTTCGAAGTCCTCTCTTTCGTTTCGAGTCCTCTCTTTCGTTTCAAATCCTTTCTTCTCGTTCGAAGCCTTGTCTTTCGTTCGAAGTCTCCTCTTTTCGTTTGAAAAGGTCTCTCTTTCGTTGGAAGTCCTCTCTTCGTTTCAAATCCTATCTTTTCGTTCGAAGTCCTCTGGTTTGCTTGAGGCCACGTATTCCTTTAGAACTCTCCTCTGTTGTGGCTGGATGGCTGGCTGCATCCGCCGCTGTGGCTGGCTGGCTGGCTGAATCGGCCGCTGTGGCTGGCTGGCTGGCTGGCTGAAAACGAATACCGGACCCAATCGCGCTACCAATGCAATTTTGTTCAAGTTTTGCCGAGACATGCCAGAAGCCAGTACAACGCGATCCAGGTTGTCAATGGAAACCTTGGGGATGTGCAGTTGGCTGTTGTGGTGAGCATGCTCTTCTCTGAGCTGCCCGGGGCCTTGCATGACTTTGTCAAGTTGTTCCACTTTCATGGGCGTAGCGGTTTCTTGCTTGGAAAACCTAGGTATCACGTTGCCAGTTTTTCGCTCAACTCTATCCACCACCTGCTGTAGGAAGTCTTGCACCTCATCAACCGTACTGCATTTAGACATGACAGTGTCTGCAATGCCATTTACCACTTCGCGTTTGTACTTAACAGTGAAATCTTCCCAAGTCTTTGTTGGGGCTGTCATGGATACGGCAAACGCCCTTTAGGCACTGGTGTTTGACACTTGTAGGCAGCAACATGCGTGCAAGGGTTAGACACATGGCAGGAAGTGGTCACCAATTCCCATATGAGTGGTTGTCAAAATGTCATGGCCCGAAAGCGGCGATAAAAGTCATTCTGATGGGGGCCCGCTTCTTGTCCAATTCATTTCAAACAGGGTATCTGTGATATATGGAAATATGAAGTACCTTGACCTCAGGTGCAGAAAGTGGCAAGGGTCGCTAGCGCGAAGGCCTTTTAACTGCTGGACGAACTGTCTGAGCTGCTGGAGCTGTGTGACATCTCTTTGGCAATCTTTCGTTCGAAGCGATTGGAGGTAGCCATGCTGTGAAGAGTTTGATGGCAAAAGGGAGATGCAGACAAGGTTTCAAAGTAGGAATGGTGAAGATTTGCTTCCAGGTCAAATGGGCAACAACATTTTCACGTAGCAAATTCGGCCCCGACGAACCCCGACGAACTCCGACGAACTCCGGCGAACTCCATTCCTGGGTTATCTCAGAACTTTGATTTCCATTTTTCCTGATTAGTTTTAACCTACCACAAAGCGACGCACAGCGCCTGAATGCCAAAGTTCCTTCCCAGCTGCTACCAACAAGGACGGGGTCAGGGTCATACCTTGTGTTCTAGAAATCCCTTATTCCCAAGGAACCACGTTGCTCGCGAAAAAAGCCATCTCATCATGTACTCTTTCCAACCACATACCCCAACAACACTTCTTATGTATTTGTGGGTTAACTTCTTCCCCAAGCTCAGCATGTCATTGACTTGTCCTTAGATTTCTTTGGGATCAATCCGTAAGTGGATGGGCTTATCATGATTTATTTAGCTTATGATTAAGGGTCCCTTTGGTATAGGTTATTTCTCAGCTGCTGTCACGCAAGCACTAGCCCCACAAAATTGTAAAAGGCCTCCAGCAAACCATGCTCTAGAAATACTACTGTGGCTCTACGGGGATTTTCTTCCTTCGCGAAGCCTTCGCGAAGCCTTCGCCGGGCTTCGCGGGGAAGCCTCTGAATGTGGAAAAATAGATTCATTACCAACAAAATACAAGACCTGTTTATTGCAGCGTTCGCACCACCCCAGCAATACTCAAACGACAATAGGCTCCGCCTGCCCGACCCTAGGCTGGGGCGCGCTAAGAACCGCAAGGGCGTGCTGTGGCAACCAGCAGACATGCAGCGTGCAACATGCACGCAGTGGTCTTCTTGCAAGGCATTTCGAAAAACTTGGGAAGGGGCCAGCAGCGCATTGCAGTGCAAAAACATGAGCTTGCAGCGCCTAAATTCACAACGGTTGCCCCATCACTTTTCACAGGTGAGCGCCACACTGCTTCCCCGCAGATCCTTGCAAGCACTGTTGTCAATGCTTGCACGCATGGCAATAACAAATCAGATGATCCATCAAGAACCGCTAGGTGACTTGAATGTCATGCGGTCGGACCCCAACAAGCAATGTTATCACTGCTTGTCTGGAAACACCAACCCAAAATGATTCATCAACAACCCCAGCATGACTTCGATGTCATGCAGTCGGGCTTTCCAATGCCGTTGTTTCTTCTGAGGCTGCTTTGGCATCTCCCCACGCAATGTCTTGCATGAGATCCTTATCATCTTTGCACTTGGACATGTTCTGGTGACCAGTCAACTTGCGGAAAGCTTTCAGGCAAGAGTTGCAGACACCTCCACGCTGATCTTCTGAGCGGGGAGCTTTGCAAAGCTGGCACTGGCTTCTTTTCTCATTATCACCACACTTCTGCGCCCATGTGCGCGCTCGCTTCTTCTCCGTGCTGTCTTTCTCACAAACCATGTCTTTCAAAGTCCGTTTCTTTGGCTGCGGTGTTTTGGGCGGAGATTCTTGGCCCGACGGGCTTGCCTTCAAACGCACGGAGGCCAAAGTGAATAACACAAAAAAAGCACCGTACGTTGTGACATTTAAGGGAAACAAAATTGAACCCGACCAATGCAAGTAACAAGGCACACAAACCTTGGAAGGAGACTTCTTCATCGGTTTCACAACGTGTTTCGGCTCAACAATCTCGCCATCCGACTCAGACATTTGAACGGCATGCTCATGCTCAGCCAGTTTGGGCTTCTCATCCGTCTCATCCTGCTGCTGCTCTGGCTCGGGCGCTGGAGCGTCAGCCAAAGGTGCTGGAGGAGGTGGTGGGCCAGGCGGGCCCTGCTGCTCCGGAGGGGCCTAAGATAAAACAACCGTCTTCCAAAATCTGACAAAATTGGTTAAAATCAGTTTGGGGGATATTGGAACTATTTGCCAAAGGGAAACCTATCTAATGGGGTCTGTATCTTGAGTTCTGCGCTTACAAAAGGTAAACTTGAAACACAAGCAAACTACGTTCTGAAACCGGCTCAGCTGCATCAAAGGAGATACTTTCACTCATTCCATTGTCCACTGCTCTCTTCTTGGAATAATACTTTGTGCCGTCGGGTCCATGGAATACCCCTCAGCTGCGCCCCGTCTGAAAAAACGTTATTTTTTCAAACAATATCAAATTCCACTGTTGGGACCAAAATCTTCTACAGCCAAAAAAAAAAGCAAGCCAGCTGAGATTCAGTAAGGATCTCCAACATGCTGTCCACTGCTGCGGAAACGTTTCTCAACCCACCAGCCAGCCATGGCTTATACAAAGTGCGGTGACACGTCGGAAAATGAATGTGAGGGAGGTGGTGATGAAACTGACACTCTGTCTTTCTAAAGGTTCCTGTCACACGATGACACACGGCCTATCCTATCCATGCGTGAAATTTCCCCAAGATGGTTGAAAGTGTAGATTGCTAAACTGGTGTTCAAATCCCCATGGAACAACCCTACAAGAGATTCCCTCAAGAACCCAAGGCTTCAAGGCGCACACTGTCCACTAACCCTTCTCATAAACCAGTGTTTCAAACAACTTCCCAAAACCAAACAAAAAGGATGCTGGAATAAACCCATGCCTGCGTGTAAGCTATCCTAATACAGTATTGGAACTGGATGCAGGAAGAAAGTTGTAAACAGTGTCCCCGTCAACATATAGTAGATGAACACAAAAATTACAGAACATAACAATGACCAATTCCACATCTGGGCCACCCTGATGGATATGTAAACGAGTGTGATGCCTAAGGTAATGATGGAAATCTTAAGCTAATCACCGAAAAAAATGAATTGAACACAACAAGAATTGCAAGTTTAGTTGAACCACATCTATCACTACGTAAACCCTATGAAAGTAGATCCCAATTCCAAGCTGTTAAGATGATAAACTCATGATCACATTATCTTTTTTGGGTGGGTTACACCTTGTCTTATATAGTAAAACATATATAGGTAAATTTATCTGTCTCCTAGCCTACGCGAAGAGCCTTCGCAAGAAAATCTTACCTCGCTTACGCCTGTGGCTTCGCGCGGTTTCGCGCACCAGCAAAACCCAGGAGAAATGCTTTCGCGGCAAAAGTTGGAACAGCACTCTCAACTAAATCTCTGCATCCCAAAAAAAAAACTCATATGGAACTTCATGTTTCCGGCTCACGATGTCCATATCTCTGGTGTCTTAGGGTCTATTGAACTCCAGCTACAAATTCTAAGCCGCAAACGAAACTACATCATCCCAATGACTATCACTGAACAGTTTTGATGCCCATCCAGAGGGGAATTCCCATTGCCATGTTTGATAACCAGAGGGTACAGTGCCTACCAGGAAAAGCATCGAGGTGTCAGGGGAGGTTTCAATGGCCAGCCTACACCTTTACATCTCCCGTAAGAACCCCTGTGTGGACACACTGTTTGGGGAAAACCATGGAAAAACCAACCATCCGGCTGCTCCCGCAGGTGTGAGCCTCCTGCAAGAACCAAACGTCCTGCTGGTGTTTGGGTTCAGGGTTTCGACAGTGCCCCGAGGAAAAGGCCGCCCAGCCAAAATGTTTCGTTTGTGGGATTTCAAATTGTAGCTGGAGTCAGGAAGCTTGGGTCTTTTCAGTTTCTCAAAAGTGAGACATGGATTTTCATGGAGATTCAGTTTCCGAATCGTGATCTTATGTGGCTGCTTGCATCTTTAAATTGAGCTAAATGTCAGTCAGCTACAGATTTGGTTCCGCCCAAAGAGGCTACAGCACCGTTACAGACCTGTCGTCTCACATGGTTATTTCGCACGTTTGAGAATTTTCAGACCCCAATCTTGCGAACTTGAGGCCCTGCCTCTGAGCTGCTGCGGTTGCTGTCCTCATCCATCTTCTCATCGATCTGCAACGACAAATATAGAAAAACATAGAAAAAACAATGCAAAAGCGAAGAAAAACAAGAAAAACAATCGAAAAACTGAGGGAAACGCTAGATTTTTTTGAAAACTATTGAAAACTGATGGAACGTGCTAGAAAATCATAGAGAACTATGGAAAATGGAGAAAAAACGCTGGAAAACTAGCGAAAACAATTGGAAAATTGATGAAAACTGCTGGAAAAACAATGAAAAAGCAAGGAACCCAACCCCGAACAAAAAAAAAAGCAAAAAAAACAAATTGCCAACTTAATTCCGCGCCCTTAAAAAAAAAATGCCACCCAAAAAAAAAAATACCCCTCCGTATGAAATTCCCAACTGAATGGAAAAATAAAATTCATGTCCCAAAGCACCAACCAGGTATAATACTGGTAAAATTAAGATATAATACTGGTATAATATTGATTGCTAATGCTACATTAAGGGAATAATATCTGATATGATATATGGTATGTTACCAGTAAATCAGTATATCAACATAAACAGGATATTCCATGGGATATAGGGGAATTATATATATATAAAAGTGATGACATGTCTGGTCCTTGAACATCGAACTGGGTTGTTGAATTGGCTTGGTACCATTTTTTTTGGTATCAGGTTATCACTAGTTGGAGGGTTACCCACATTAATTCATATGAAAAAAAACAAATATTTTCATACAATCTGAATAAACCATGGTTTCTCCATATATATGATAAACCCATCTCATAAACCATCGTTTCTTCCACGCTTGACATTGCCCTTTTTTATCCAGGTCCCTTTTTTAGGTGAGACATGTTCCGACCATCCCCAAATGATCCATAACTTGGCTCATGGATATTCATTCCCCCCCATCATGCATATATATATATAATACATAGTTCCATATTATATATTATAAAGTTGCTATTAGATTATATATATATATATGTATAGTTATAGATATCATTATTATACCATCTGGTTATTTAACATAGCCATGGAAAATCACCATTTTTAATAGGTAAACCATCTATAAATGGGTCATTTTCCATGGCTATGTTAAATAACCAGAGGGTATATGCCCTGATCAAAAGAACATCTTCACGGTGCCCGTTTCGGCAGCCGCACATTTGCCGGTTTCACAGGACCAGCCATCTCCACATCCTCGGGCGCAAAAGGCGTGCGCTACAACGGGTGGCCGTCATCTGTTGAGAATGGGGACGGTGTCAGATGTTGATATTTTACGTATGTATACTGTATAAGTATATAATATATAACATACAATAATAACATATGTCTATCATACAAGAATGATAATTACTGTACCTATTAATTTAGGTATCATAATCTCATCATGCATCTACGGTGTCAAGTGACTTTCCTTTCTGCTTTCCAGGTCGCTTTCCCAAAAAAAAACGGATCATCCTGGTCCATCTTCAGCAGTGGACGCAACCATTTGCAAATGAATTGCAAATGATAGCGTAAACCCTCTGGTGAACTAACATAGCAATGGAAAATCACCATGTTTAATGGGAAAATCCACTATTAATGGCCATTTTCAATGCTATGTTAGTTCACCAGAGGGTAGTGAGAATCCAAACATCTAGAATGTATATAAAGCCCTAAAAGTTTGGAAATCCACTACGAATTGAATCACCTTTTTTTAGACCAAAGCTGGAATATCATGGGATCTAACATTAATGGCAACCCACTACCAATTTAAACCAATGTTGGTTTATATATCCCCTACTAATGTTGGTAGATACACTCCTACTACAGAATGATTGATGATCATTGATATGCTATAAAAATGGATTATAGTTGGAACCATAGCATGATTATAATGGGAACCAAATGAAAAAGTACAAGTAGATTGATGGCCATCCCCCCTTTTGTGGGAAAGAAGCCAAAAGGTTTTCATCATGGCAAAACAAAGAGAAATGGGGAACAGTTCATTGTCACGCTGTGATATTTTCAGTTTGCCAAGGAAACGGTTTAGTTTTTTCCCACATATAGTTTGGTATACCATCTATCATCATTTCCCTGTTGTTAAAGGGGTTTCTTCAAACCCCTCTATTTATCAACCAACCAATGGGAAAAGGACATCTATGGTGGTTTATGTGGTTTACAAGACTTACCCTCTGGTGTTTTTTATCATAGCTATTGAAAATGGCCCAGTCGAAATAGTTGATTTTCGCATCAAAAATTGTGTTTTTCCACAGCTATGTAAACGTTTACATTGGGCCAGGTACATCTGTGGTTTTTTTCAAACATCACCACCCAAAGGGCTGCCCGTATTGACGGATCGTCCACGGCTCCAACAACTGGTCCAAGTCTGGGCTTCCTTGCTGCAGACGCCATTCCTCACGGGGAAGAAGGAGGCTTCCTGGCGTCGAATCTCATCTGGTGGTTGACCTACCCCTCTGAAAAAGGAGTTCGTCACATGGGATGATGAGTGGTCCCAATATATGGAAGGATTATCCCATATATGAAAGTCAATGGGAAGGATTATCCCATATATTCTGGAAAAATAATCCAAATGTTCCAAACCACCAACCAGTATGTGTTGATTGTTGATAAAGATTAGCATAGCTTCACATGAAGTATTGGCGAACATCGGCTAATATTGGTTGACACCAATCAGCTTGCGTTGGTTGATATTGGCGAATGCCGGTCGATAGAAAGGTTACTGAAATGTTTGTTGACTCATGGAACATTTCCATTGGGTTTGGTTTAGAACCAACAAAAAAACTATAGGTTTCTGACACAAAAAAACACCTGGTTCTTAAGCATTCGCAAGCAACAAAGATCCAAGAATTCAACATGGGGAGTCTAACAGCATCATGGTGGGGATTAAAAGAGGACACACACCAAGCACTACTTGGACCATACACCGATTTCAGCAGGAATATCATATGATGGTGAGATATATTGCAATCCAAATCATATGTCATAATATCACTAATCCAAGAATGTGAGCTCAGCTCTTATGAACAGGAGGGGCCACAACTCATATTTGGCAACTCGTGATTCGAGTAAGCCACGTGGCAACCACTGACGGTTGGGAATCATCATCCCAGAACGGGAATCCCGCAAAATGATGGAGTGAGTTCGTCAGCTGGGATGATGACATATTCCCAACTGGTTTTGGAAAAATAAAAAAAATGTTCCAAACCACCAACCAGATATATTCTACCATTATTAACCATCATTAACCATCATTAATGTTCCAAACCACCAACCAGATGAGTAATTCAATGTACTTTCCCCATGATTTGACAGGGCGGATGTTTACTGATTGAGGAAGACTGGATCACTGGATCACCCCTCTAAAAATCAACCAATGGGAAGAGGACATCTCCACTCCCATTACGTTTTGTTTCATGTTTGTTAGCCGTATCCATACATGTCACCAGTATGTCGGCACAACTTGACTCCCAGGTGCTGAAAAACAATCACAGACGGAATATACAATAGAATGTCTATATTTCTGTTGGCAAAACACTCCCATGGTTCCAATGTCGAGTATATCAAATGCCAATGAAAAAACTAGCAACACAATTGTTCTTGGGTCGTTAAATGCTCTGAATCTATGCGCGTTGATGTTGCCAAGAACCGTTGTTGCAACATGTTGGATTCAGATCCCCTAAGAGTCTAGACATGTGAAAGACTAAGAGGACGTGAAACAATGTACTATGTAAATGGTGATTTGGATCAATTTCTTCATGTATCCTTACTTGTTGACAATAACCAAGTCTTGTCTCAGAATCAACATGTTCGGATCATAGAATCCCCATGTCTTTGGCCAAGCCACTTTTCCCCATAGATAATAAGCACATAATAGCGATTCTGTAGTATTTGTATACAGCAAATGACGCATCCCTATTTATAGATGTGTTCTTTTCCATGATCTCTGGGATTCGTTAACCCCATCAATACCCAAAAAAAATGATTCTCAAGCTTATCTGGGTTATATGGTCAAGGTGATCTCAAGGTTTCCAAATCAATTCCAGTTAAGAACCGTTATCAATCCATTATACTGGTTGGTTGTTTTTTGGGATTCCCCTATTGGATTATTATAATCCCCAATATGTATATATATATATATACATATTTCAATAATATGATAATCATCAATCCCAATAATCAAGATAATTATTGAAGACTATCCCATTATATTGATATATACATATACATATATACAAATATGTTAATTCATATAATCATATATAATATTATATCTGGTTGGTGGTTGGGCCTACCCCTCTGAAAAATATGAGTTCGTCAGTTGGGATTATGAACTTCTCAATATATGGAAAAATACAATTCATGTTCCAAACCACCAACCAGCAATATGTCAATACCAACAAATACCCTCTGGTAATTTGTTACATAGCTATTGAACATGGCCATAGAAATAGTTGATTTTCCCATTAATAGCATGGTGATTTTCCAGTTCGCGAACTGTTAGTTTACCAGAGGGTATAGGGTCATATATATATATATATAGTTGTGTTTAAAAAATCATATATAATATTATATAATCACTATATATAATATATTCCCCTACAATCCCCGCTGGTTTCCACTGCTGCTTCGCCTCATGCGCCTCACAGGTGGTCATGCCCCGCGCGGCGTCGCAGCCGCTGAACATCTCCATGCCCTTGATTTCATCACAGGTAGCGGAAATAATGGGAAAACATGTGGATAATCATGGTGAATAGTGGTTAATAATGGTTAATAGTGGGAAGATATGTGGTTAATAATGGTTAATAATGGTTAATAATGGTTAATAATGGTTAATAATGGCTAATATTGGTGAGATGTTTAACAGGTTAATTAATGGTTCAATAGATGATAGTGGTAAAAATAGTCATTAGCGATGAAGAGTGGTTAGTCAAAGACCATTGACCAGCTCAATGCCATGGTTAAGATAGAATGTTACAGTGTTCATGCCATGCCTTACCCTCTGGTAAACTGTCACAAAACTATGGAAAATCACCATTCTTAATGGAAAAACTCACTATAAATTGGTCATTTTCAATAAACTCACTATAAATGGGCTATTTTCAATAGCTATGTAACAGTCATTACCAGGCCGGCTAAGTGTTTATTGGCCATCCCACGCCACCAGCGCCACAGCAAAAAACCATGGATTGACCAGGAGCTCAGGGGATATTCTATATGGAAACGATTTCCATGCAGCGTTTAAGTGATTGATCATTTCCATGTCAATCCCACAACTGCTATATGATATTTCATATATGATATATATATATATTGCTGATGGAGCATACCCTCATAGCCTTTTACCAACTGTTTCATATGCATACATGTGCAGATATTTCATTTGCGGCTGACACCATAGCTGCTTTTCTCTCAAGAGCTCAGACGTGAGCACCGAAGCCCAGACTAGGGCATCCAGCTGAGAAAACAACGAGAAGCGGCAGCTTGGTGAAGCGAGGCGAG
>Ga0126342_10020339_pt1 | contig 11166 bp, 11 predicted proteins | sample Cyp1metagenome_FD_92528 | JGI IMG/M metagenome (GOLD analysis project Ga0126342, IMG submission 92528) | Coral microbial communities from Lord Howe Island, Old Settlement Bay, Australia - Cyphastrea 1 metagenome | ecosystem: Host-associated > Invertebrates > Cnidaria > Coral ...
AGCTTGGCGAAGAGTTGGCAAGGCGGAAGTGGAGGTGGAAGTTGATGCAGACATGGTCGAGGAGAAACTAGAGGAGGAGGAGGACGAGGAGGAGGAGGAGGACAGCTAGCCGAGGAGGAGGAGGAGGAGGAGGAGAACAACTCTGATAAAATCCAACAACCCTCGCCTGGCAGGTGGGAAAAAAACGGCCTTTTTGTGGATCCTTTTAGCATCAACACTGGATTTGAATTCGGTTCAACAACGGCTCTTGTTGACCACGGCGGTTTATAGGTTTTCACGGGATGTGCTTAAAACCAGGTTTTCGATCCATATCTAAGGCCGAATCTTTGGCCTAAACCTCCTCAAGCCGATTGGTTTGAAGTTTGTGTTGGGCCAGCGGCCAGAAGTTCCTAAACGGCGTTGATAGACGTTGATAGGCAACATTTCAGGGCAAACAAAGAAGTTGACTGATGCAAATCCAAGCAGCGAGGTACCAAAGGAAGACGGTCTGCTCGCGTCTTCATCTCGCGCCAAATACTGTCGAAAGCCTTCCCTTCTGTCTTGATCATTCCAGTATTTGGATCCTGAGAAATGATTGTGAGGATATTATCTCAATGTACTTGATATATCTGGCTCGTTGACAAAATATGACAAAATTGGCTTCAGTTCAGGATGGAGAAATGGCTGAAATCCCAGGATGCCCAGGAACAAAGTCAAACTTTAGCAGCATGTTGTAATTACCGTTGCTCTTGAGTTACAAGTGACAAATAGTGACAAGATGTTTGGGGTAGATTGGGGCAACTGTCAAAACTCAAAACATGTCAAACCTACCTGCAAGAAATCCATGGTGGCTGTGTTACGCTGCGCTGGACCTTCCCAACCTCACCTGCAAAGTGGGACAACCTGGAACCCACAAGCTGACACGCATTGACACGCTAGCAATCAACTAAGTGCGGGTCGCCGACAGAAACCAAATGATCGCCCTTCTTCACACCCAAATGGATCGCATCCTTTCCGACATAAGCCACCTGTGGTGGGCTGGTTTCTTCATAGAATCCAAGTCCCAATGGTTGATGCTTCCACTCTGCAACCTGCTTCCAGCCGCTGGGGGTCTCGAACTCCAGAATGGTATACGGGATGGATTCCGGTTTCTCTGGATCGTCTGGATCGTCTGGATCAGGATCTGGAGACTTGTTGCAACAACACCGCCAGATACAAATGACCACCCCAATGACTGCAATTGCTGCCACACTAACTGATGCGATGAACACCCAATCAGTGCCACTTGTGTCAATAACGATGATGGGTGCTCCAGCGTCCACAAAATCACCGGGGAGCAGTGCTTGCAAATGTTTGACTGTGCCAGCAACATCGGATTTCACATCTTGAAGGCCGTCCATTGAGGTCACTTGGAACAGCGCATCTCCAACATGGACATTGTCTCCTTCTCTGACGTACCAGAGCTGAAAGAGGGAGCTGTTTTTTGCTTTGACAATGTGTGTGTTGTCAGTCTCCTTCACTGTCAATTCAAAGACACGTGGGTTGGTGACAAATTTCACCGGAGGATTATCTGCATGGGGGACCTCAGCACACAGCACTGCTGCCGTCGTTGAGAAAAGGAAACCATGCATTTCGTGCACTCCAACGTCTATGTGAATCTGAAATGATTCAACCTCCACGAAGCGCAGAGTGGCTGCTTCCTTGAACTGATCCATGGTGAGAAGCGAAGGGCTACTTGGAGCCTGTTGGTGAACATCCGTCTTGCTTGCTTGGAAGGAGATCCAGTTGCCGGTGTCATCCTGGTGGTGAACCAAGACTGTGGTGCCTTGTGCAACGACTGCATCAGTCCAGTTGCCCACAATTTTGATGTTCTTGTGACTGTGAAAACTTGTATCCACCAGTTGAACGAAAGACATTGCAAAATACGGAAGCTTGACTGGTTCTTGGTTTTCGGCAGAGCGAAAGCTGACTCCGAGCCGTGTGGCCGTGGCATGATTGGTCAGCATACCAAAGCCCTGGTGCAACGTTGTCGTTGCTTTGACCCAAGGATGGTCATGAAGAGCTTCAAAGATCATCTCTACCGCCGCACCATTCTCATCGATCAACTTGTACGCGAAGTGCTGACCAGGAGCATAAATGGCGGTGCTGGACAAGATGCTGTCAATTGTTTGGGATGATGAACACATCGAAAGTGAGCCGGATTCACCTTGGCATAGCAGCATAGCACATTCCCGTCGACGTGTCTATTCAGTGCGACATGAACAGAAGTGTCAGGCATTAAAAAAATATATGCTTTGATATGCTTGTTTTCCTTTGTATAGTATGCCTTTTTGGAATCTCTCTGCATGCCAGGGTGCTGGGCGAGCGAGCAACCTAAGAATCAAAGCTTCAAAGTCTTGCCAGTCCAGTGCTTCGTTTTGCTTCAACAACTAGTTGTCTTGTTCTGTCAAAAGAGTACAGTGACCAAACTTTCTTTGAAATGTGGCAGACATCCGCCCGTATCCAGACATCCTTCAAAGCCCCTCTGGATCTCTGAGTCGAAAGAACGAAAACAAAAGGGGTTGGCTTAGCCTTTGTTCATCTTTGTATTCATCAGAGTAAGGATCCCTCAATGCGTCCATCATCAAATTAGCAAGCACATTCTGTGGCTATCTGATTATCTGTGGCTTTTGCGGTGGATCACTTCCTATATTTTCCTGTGAAATACAATCATGTCTTAGTCTTGACATTTTTTTCATCGCCTCCTTGAAAGCCATGGAACTGCCAGTGTTCTCATAGACCCAACTATGATGCCAATCCCGAGGACAGCTGTCAGTATCAAGCCAGTCAGCCAACAATTGCCGCTGATTGTCCTCCTACCAACACTGGCCTGCCGCGGAACGGGCCAGGAAGAAAACTATGTTATTCATTAAAGACTCACAAGACTGATGCGAGAGAAGACCCATCGTTCCGTTGCACTGACTAACAGTCTACAGCATACAATGGAAACGAGAATGTAATGCACGCTGGCAGCGATACTTTCTTTCAGTGTCGTATTTTCATGATTTTTCATGTTTGATCCCTCTCCTGGCGAGTAGATGTGGCTGGACGGTCGTGATTGTCGAGCCCGAACGCTTCTCGAAGCATGGCTTGTACTTGGGGCTGCAACGCGTGAGCACGATAACCTCCAAGCATGGCCACACACCACACAAAAAAATATGCTACAGGTAGCACCCACAAAGACACACGGTGTTTATGGCGGATCTGCTGTTGATCATGTGCTGCTCTGTGTGTGTGTTGAGTCACTTGACAGTTGATCAAATTTGCTTGATCGGCTGGGGCCAGCAACTGAAGCATGCAGCATGCATTCAAGATCACGTCGAACTAACTGACTACAAAAGAGATGGCAAACGAGAGCGCTTTAGTCTCTGACGTTCTCCTTGGGGTTTGAGTCCCTCCAGAAAGCCACCCTGTCACATCCTGTCACATCCTGTCACATCCTGTCACATCCTGTCACTCTTGTTACGAACAGAATTCCACACAAACCTTCCAGACTTGTTCGGTAAACTGTCACTGTGGGTTTGGCTTCGAGGGTTGCCCAGCGACAGAAACGCCATCGAAGTCGCAGGCTCGGAACAATCGGAACAACGATGCCAATGTGGTGCCAATATGAATTGATCCTTTCTGATCCTTTCTGATAAGGATTATGCTTTGAAGAAACAATCATGAAACTAAATCCTTCACTTTGAATCATATGAATCATATGTTGCATTGAGTTGCGACTGTGAATTGTAAATTTAGCTGTTCACAGCTTTAGTAATTACCTGCAAAGCATCCAACAATGGTAAAGCAAGTTGTCTGATGGGGAGGACGTGTCAACCAAGAACTTGAAAGAAAACCATGGATAGCGGTGACAAGCTTGGCGGGCTTTGCCAGGAAGGTACCGGGGTTTTTTCTCATTGCTTGAGATCTGGCTGCTGATGGCACACATCTTAAAGGATGTAAGATGCAAATCCGCTCAACTTTATTGATGCTTGTTGAAAAAATACACATGCTGCTCACATGCTGCATTGACTCAAATTGATTGACACGACTACTGGTCCTTCCCAAAACGCGCATCATTTTGCATCTTTGCCAATGGCAAAACGAGGTCCTAGTCCAAAGGCTTCGAGCACTCTCGATGCATCTCGATGGCTGCTAGCTGCTTCACGAACACGTTCCCCAAACACGCCACATACACGCCGTATGTGAAAGAACACCTGTCTGTCAAAAGGATTTGTTTGTCTGCCACAAGCTTCGAGGGTGCGCCAAGCATCTTCACGATACACTGGTCAGCCCTGAAACCATTCCGAAGCAGGAATGACATTCTTCTTGTTCTGCTGACCCTTTTTCTTCTTCTGACTTCCCTGGCGAAGACCCAAACATGCACACAATTTGAGCACTGTAGGGATTATTAATGATTATTATATACCACCCAGTATTTTGAGGCTTATCAGTATCATCATCCGCGACCTGGGAATCATCCGCCTCTTTTATTCTGAACGTGTGTGATGTGGTTCCACCTCCTTCGCTTGGGTGTGTTCTTCGTCGTCGCCTTGGCAAGTGTCTGACCGCTGCAACAAATCTACTAATTTGAAAATATTGGAAATATGCATAAATATGCGAGTAATTAATTAATTAATTAATTAATTAGAATATCTTGATGACTGTACTAAAAGAGAGCAAACAAGCCCTTTCCCCTTCCTCTTCCGTACGAGTATTGGGGGTATTTGGGGGTAACCATTGAGGCCCCTCGCTCTTCTTTAGCAGGACAAGGTCCTGCAACTCGCAGTTTGTCAACTGGGTTCCACTCGGGTTCCACCACCATCTTCCTAATCAACGCCAGTCATGAATAGGTCGCAAGTGTTCAGCACGTTCTCCCAAAATTCAGTACCTGAATTTGACATAACATACATAACTTGATTGCCTTTCGTTCCAAGATATGTGCCCCAATTTCTTTGAGGTCCGTGGGTGTGGACATACCTCGTATTTGAATGTAGTTGATACAGTATATATGTTGATATCATGTTCCCCATGAATGCGGATCTTGAAGCCGAACTCATATTGTGCAGAATCTCCTGATCCAAATCGATGGGCATTGTCTCAGCCACTGCAGCCTGGGTAAAGCAATGGTTCGACTCGGTTTCAGTGATTGAACCATGGAAGTTTTTCAAACAGTTGTGTTGAGATAACGCTGCAATCTCCGAAGTTTCGCTTAGAATTGTTTCTTCGTGAATTTAAGCATTGAAAGTTGGGAGTTGCCTCGCACACAAAACATCTCTAATATCTCTATAGTGCCGTGCAGTATGACCAGTATGACTGTGCAGGGCTTTCAAGCTCCAAGAAATTCATCCGGATGTGGACCCAAATTGAAGATATGAAACGCGGCACAGAGTTCATCAGCCTTTTATAGCCTTTTGGATCCTGATGGCCTCAAAAACTGATGTTTCCTGGGATCCGCCGGATCTGCCGCGCCTTCAGCGCCTCCTTGGGCGCCTTCGAACTGGTCCCGGTCGGCTTTTCTGCCTCAGTTCGCTTCGGACCAATGGAGACAGAGTGTGGAGATCTCTGGAGCAATATGATTTAAAAAACTGGAAAAAAATCGGATTGAAACTGAGTCTACTACAGCCTTCGGAGTGGGCTTAGCTGCCGCCTGTCAAGGTTTGTGCATGCCTTCATGCAACCAATGGAATTTGCGCCTGATCTCTCTCAAGAAGAGCGCTGAATACATATTATAGTAGGCTATATAGTAGGCTATATATAGTTACTGAACTCACATTGAAAGGGTTGCCTTTGATGCTTTCTTTGGCTGCGCATCCTGATGCAGAACAATGCCGTCTCAGTGAAAAAGAAGAGTTCAGGGTAGAGAGTTGGCTGTTTGACAGTGTGACGTAGGTCATCATAGGTCTATTCGATCAGCTCTGCTTAAATACAGCTGAAATGATCTGAACTCTCACTCCACCGGCCTTGGAAGGTGAGCTCTTGTTGCTTGGGAGCTGGCAAAACACATTTCGTCAAGGAAAATCATCCAACATTCAGGTCCAAGATGAAGTTTTCAGAATAAAATACTGTAAAACATGGCAAAACCCGGCAATGCCTCGGGAAAATTGTTTGCATCATTGGCCTCAGTAATCTGAAACTTGGGATGCGTGGTCAAATATTTACACAAGTCCTACCTGCTCCGTGCTTCATGCAGGATTCGTTGAGTGGTACCAGCCGACCATGCTGGACCATAAATAAACATGCAGTTTAGCCTGTTTTGTAAACAGGAAACCAACTTGCGCAAGTCCAAAAGCTTCATGAGACCCTGACAAGTTCTGCTTCTACCTGCCAAATTGCAATGGAAATGTGGCCGTTGGCCTTCAATTTTTGAAATTCAAACATTCGAAAACAGCCTGGTCTACAACATGATACAACATGTCTGACCTTCTTTCCAACAACTGCTGCGCTCGCTCGTGAAGCTTTAGCCTCGGGCTCTTGGTCTGGTCTGAAGGCTTTGCGAAATCATGGAGTTGAACAAGAACACGAGGCCATTCGAACCATGCCATTCGAGGATGCTAGCAGATTGTCTTTACACTCAAGAATAGAAATGCAGCAAAATGCAAAATTTTGCATACAGTACTTGACAAAACAATAGTAAACAATATTATCGCTGCAAATATAAGTGTATATCAGGTATCTGCGTTCTATCTGTTTGGATGGTTCATGAGCAAATGTGCCTCGGCGATCGCTTCAGCAGCCTTCAGAGCGCCGCACAGAACAACAACGACACAATCACAACAAGGAAGCAGCGCAGCAAGACATGGCAAAAATGCGTTGGAACTAAGGGTCCATTCTACTCATGAATATGGCAAAGCAAGTGCTGCAAGTGATAAGAAAGTCCCAAATCTGAGCGTTCCGCCTCTTTGGCTGCAGCAACAGCCTTGGCCTCCTTTGCCTCTTTTGCGCTATTCGCCTTGGCTGCCTCAGCATTGGGAAATCTCTGAAAGATGCAAAGCTTCCATGGTGCGGGAGGTTACAAAATGGTTGCATGAACACTCGACAAAGTTCTCTGGATACTGAATGGGGTTGAATTCTACAAGAACGACCAAGAAAGACTCATCTCTCCAACATAGATGTGCGAACCGAAACGGTGCATATGGTGTCATCACCTGCTCTTGGCCATTCCATATTCAGTTGATTGTACACAAACATCGTGTATTTGCAGCCATGGTTGCATAGTGCAAATAGAGAAACTTGTAGTTCAGGGATTTTGCATGATTTTGCGACCATGAATCTTTTACCGAATTGTGCTTATTCATCCCTTGAATCTTGAAGATCCTTGAAGTACTTCAGTGCAGGGACGTGCTGGGTCCTGAACTTGCAGCCCTGCACTTCGAGCTCCCCAAGATGGGGCCTGTGCTGCCTTGACAGCAGCGTCTCTCGATGGTTGGACAGGTTTTAGAAGTCTTCAAAACAACATGGAAACCGTGGACTCAAAGTGTAGAGCTACCACATGAATCAACCGGCCCAAAAAAGAGACGCTTCTGTCTCCTACCACAACATGTTCTTTTTTGCGTTATGGACCTATAGCCTTTATTTTTTTGTTACGCTTATTTATGTCTTAAAAGAATGGTAAGATAATTAATTTATATAAGCATCCACTCTCTTTGACCAGCAACTTGCTCTACCAAGCTTTACCATGTGACAGTGCTGCTGAGGCACAGCTGCTTGAGAGCCACTGGAGCCGGAGCCACCCTCGACACCAGCACTTTCCCACTGGTAGACCAACAGGACCAACATGACCATGGGAAAACATAGAACAACCCACTTCAATTATCTTCAATTTGTATAAATTTGCAACAGATTGATAACTGATAACCATCAATAACCACAATTTAGCAGAGTTTCCATTTCTTCGTTTCGAATGGTTTGCTTGCCAAAAAAAGTGGTTAGCAGGTGCCAGCTGAAACAACACTGACTGGAAATTAGAAATGCTGTTCTTAGGCTGTGGCCAGAGATGGAAATGCCTCTGCGCTAGAAAAATTCAAGTCCTGAACTTAAGAACCAGCTCAGTTTTGTGGTCAGTTTGCCTTCCATAATGTGAATCAATCCGATCTTTTTACGTACAGTGAACATATCAGAACCAAAAATTGAGTTTGCTGCTTTCCAACATTCAACATTCACACGCTGGCCATCTATCCATCCGTCCTCATCCGTCCATCCATCCATCATCTCTCTAATCTACTTATGTAGTAATGTACAAATATATTGTTATTGTGTGAGTGCGTTGACATATAACTAGAAGGAAGGGGGAATCAAAGTGGTGTCCTTCTTCTCGACCTTTGGAGCTTTGGGCCTCAGCTGTTTCATTGTTTAATGATGTTGGGAGAGGGGTGGGAGATGGTGTGGGTGTCGAGTGATCTCAACCAATCTCAACCCAGCAAAACTACCTGGATTGAACCCTAGGCGCAGGCTTAGCCCATTCTTCCAGGGTCATCTCCCACTTCGACGATGATGCTGCACCTGTGCTGTCACAAATTTACCACGGACATCATGAACACAATTGAACACAGATCATCAGGGCGAAGCTTCATTTGATTCGTTTTCTGAACCTTGTGATGTCATGGATCCAGCTCTTAGGCTGTAGCCGTCAGGTGGGTCACTTGGCACCTCCTTGGTCCTAAGAGAGCTGCCAAACGTCATCGAACATCCTGGTAATGCCAACGCTGGTGCATTGTGGCGCCCTCCCGCTAGCAAGGCAAGGACCCATTGGGTGCTCCCCATTTGACGTTCTCAGGCGCCTCAGTTTTCTCATGAGAAGCGTAAGTTACAATTAGCTACATCGAAATTGCTATGCTTTAATAATTCCGCCTGCCATCGAACCATATCCAACCTGCGTGTTCATATCTTATCATATCTTACACCTTCTCGTAGCCGCGTTTCAAGTTTCATCCAAACGCATTGGGGCACTGACAGTGGTCGTTTTCCCACCAAGGCTAGGAAACGCCTACAGGCGCCGTACGTTTACAGCACACTGGCAAATCGAAGTAGTTGTTAGAATCCTTGGATATACTTGGATATACTTGGTACTTCCTAATGCATCTGACTAATGCATCTGAATATTATATATTGCATCTGAATAGTGCATCTATATAGTGGATTCTAGTGGATTCCAAATGAATCTATGTAAATGTAATGCTCGACCCGTGCCTCCTTCTCGAGAGCGTCACTCTTTGGAGCCTCAGACATGTTGCAACGGACTCCCTGTGAGACCATCAGCGCATCTCTCTGAGTCCTTGACCTCAACTGCACCCTGGACTCCACGGTCAGCAGAATCCTTTGGCCTTGTGGAATCTTGTGGAAACATCCGGAAAACCAACGAAAAGTGGATCGAAAAGGAAGAGAAATATGAGAAATGACAGGAATACACTGTACATCACCAAATTACCTCAGAAGCCAGAAAAGGGCTCAAGCTGTTGAAGCACTTGAACTATGTTGAACTCATGCAACTGAGTAACACAGGAGCATTTCTTTGAGGCCCCCAACCTTGGCGGGATCAGAAATTCAACAGGTTTTGTCTCAAAAATTTCAAATAGAAGGAAAGCACTGGGGATCCGACTGGGCCTTGCTGCAGTGGACGTCCCTGGTACTAGTAGCAATCAAAATATCTGGGTGGTCACGTCCTTCTCACATGTTTCATATTGTTTCATTGTCTTCATGCTCCAGTGAGAGATGTGAGAGTAGGGTTGCACCGAGCAGGACTGGAATTTGATTGAAGCACATCAGAAGAAAGCTCAGCATCAGAAAAAATCGAAAAATATGAAAAATCAGTAAGGCTTTTTGAAATTATTCTCCCAACCGTCCTCCCCCAAGGGCAGGGAACTGCTCCTCGACATTCGTGACTGCCTTTGCCACGGATCCGCATGGGCGACTGTGTTTCTCTATCACTGTGCTTGAAAAATATTGGAAGTCATTCTCAATTGATTTTAATCATCAAATTTTAAATCCTCAATTGAAAATCCCAGCCTCGCGATTGTGACCAGCTGCCATGTCCGCCCATCCTGCCAGTGACTGGAGTTCCATTCTTCTTGCGTTGCAGGTTCCAGGCAAATTTCCGCCCTTCCGGCATGGTAGCTACAACAACCAGCTGGCGATTCTGCTCAAGCAGTTTTGCATGAGTGGATTCATCACTGCACTTTGATTCTGCTCAAGCAGTTTTGCATGAGTGGATTCATCACTGCACTTTCTAAATCTTTCTTCGTACCAATCGATTGCAAGATAATTAAGATTAATTAAGTATAGACAAGTGTGAATTCCATCCGATCAGTCTGCTTCCCGACTTGAGCGCAGTGCCTCTTGCGTGCCTTGCCAAAGAATTCATTTCAGCAGGCTGCGTTGAAGGGACCTTGGCTTGGTCATGGAAACTGTACGATCTATTTAAACGTAGTACATTCATATAATTCACAAATCTCCATAATATGATTACATTATATTAACCTTATTATATATCTTTACCTCGCCGATCTTGCAGAAATCTCCTCATCTTCCCTTAGCAGCACAGGTCGCTCCCCTTCCTCGTTTCTAAGGTCTCAAACCGCATTGCCGGAGGCACTTTGGCTCAGGGATGGAAACGCCTCCCAAATTCAGGTGGATGGTGATGATATGTGATGATCAGGAAAATACCAACCTTTTGAATTGTAAGATGCGCCAACGGCACATCTGTCCACTTCGTTCAGGACAGTCCAACATGTCCCAGCTGGTGTTGACCCTTCTCATCCACCAAGTGGCGTTGCTCAATCTTTTGGATTTTGATGATTTAAGAAAAATCAAAAGAACATGCGAGTCCAAGCTGCTCCGCCCAAGTATTCAAGGACATCCGGTGCCTGCTCGATGTTTTCATCTTCCCAATCAGGAACACCCTCGCCAATCTGCTCCAGAGCAGTCCGTCTTTGAACGCACAGTTCCACCTCAGCCCGCAAGCTCGTATCTGTCGTATCTCAGCTTGTCCTGTCATTGCCAATATACATTTATCAACATAATTCTATATCATTCTATATCCATTCTATATTATCCGCCGACCCCGGCCGACGCAAGGGGGAGCGCGTAAGGGAAGAAGATGGAAATTAGGTGGTGTTTTGCTGTTTCGGAAGCGTTTCGAAACAGTAGGCCCAGCCATAATATTGTTTA
>Ga0126342_10020340_pt1 | contig 11166 bp, 11 predicted proteins | sample Cyp1metagenome_FD_92528 | JGI IMG/M metagenome (GOLD analysis project Ga0126342, IMG submission 92528) | Coral microbial communities from Lord Howe Island, Old Settlement Bay, Australia - Cyphastrea 1 metagenome | ecosystem: Host-associated > Invertebrates > Cnidaria > Coral ...
TATATATACATACAGTATATATATACATACAGTATATATATATAAAGACACATTTATTTATGTATTATACTACATACATATATATATATATATATATATATATATATTATATGTGTATTACATTATCATTTTATTATGATTATTATTATGTATATTGTTCTTGCAGGAACTCATAAAATGACGTGGTGAGGTCCCTTCTGTCCCTGTCACCATCAAAATTGCTGCTCGTCGCACCAGTATGGAACGATCTCGTCGTCAGAACTGTTGTCCTCACAACATGGGGACTTGGAACGAATACATCATGGAGATTCAACCAACCTCACCCATGGATAAGCACTGATTGCTGGGGGTCACTCTTGAGGATATTTGAGGTCCTGGCAAAACATATTCAAAGCAATGAACTACGTCTCAAAGATTCTCAAGTTCTTGTGCGAACGTCGTTGCATAGGATTCTTGGTTTAAGGGATTTTGATAATTTTTGATATTATTTTGATTATATTAATTGATACTGTATAATTTTGGATTCTTGAAAATCATTATTTTGATTGTTTCTTCATTTCCAGGCATTTGCACGCTTTTGCCGTCCAACTGCAGGTGGCATGGCGTGCCATGACGTGTCCTGCGAGGCCCACTGTCTGATTCGTGGACCAGTCATCCACCTCAAGAACCCGTGTAGAAGTTGGTGGGAAAGATCCCTCTCTCTGGGATTCTCTGGGTATGGATGGATCAAAACATGTCTGAAGATTTGGAGGTTTCCGAAGTCATGGGGGTATCCCATTTCACTAAATCATTCATTAAAAAATAGATAAAAATAGCATGTTCCATGGATTTTCCATGAAATAAACCACCCCATTGAAGTCCCAGGAAACAGCAACGACCAGGTAACCCGACCCCTTCGCCCTCGGGGGCGGTGGTGGCGTGGACGGCGGAGGCGGCCGTCGTGGGGGAGGCCTTGGAGCAGCTATCTTACTGGGGATGTTGTGTTAATAGTGGTTAATGATGGTTAATGATGGTTAATGATGGTTTTTAAATTATAGGGGCTATTTTCAATTGACCAATTTTTTTGGGGGCTTGGATGACAATGGATGACATGCCCCAAAAAAGAACCAACCTTAAAGTTTAGTCGTCTCGGGGGAACATTCATGATTTCTCCGTGATTGGGGAGGTACAGTACCCTCTCAGCTTCGTTCTCATAGATCTCGCTCGATGCGGCTGACCCAGCAGTTGAGTCTGAAGCCTGACATAGAGTTGGGCTGTGTTGTGCTACGATAAAGATACCAGCGAAATTGACAGGAGTAGCAATGATATGCAATGATTATTTCATCAAATTTTGCCGAAATCATGGTTCATCTGCAACCTCCAACTCTAATAATATATCATCATACATCATCACATATCATCATCATCATCATCATCATCAAACACAATTAATTGTTCATCAAATGTATTATATGATCATCATCACAGTCATCCGTTCTTGTTCAGATAATGATGTTTAACAAACATTTGGAACAAAATAGGGAGGTTTCCTAAGTCATGGGGGGGTACCCATTTTTGATCATCTAAATTAGACCATTTTTTTATTATTGAAACCCATGGATTTGGGGATCCCGCACTGAAAACAGCGAGCCCTTGGGATCGAAAGGGACCGCCTCTGACTCCGACTCTTCGGAACTACTCTTCGGTTCCGGCGCCCTTCAGAACATCACAAGGATGGATATCAGCACGCATCAGCAGCACCTTTACCAAAAAAAATGAGCTATATATTATATATTGACATATATTGACCTATACTGGACTATTAATTAGTCAATCTTGGTCTATCTTCATGCACATCCACATCAAGATACCCGGCTGAACACATGCACACTTCACAGGTCAGTCATCAATTTCATGGCTCTGTGAAAGTTCATCCTGGGAGCTTTCGAAGCTGCGACGTGGATTGGGTGAGACCCTCCCGACCATCAAAATCATCTGGACGTCAGACCCTACACGCCTTTGACGACGTGTTCGAGGTGGGCGTTGGCGGGTTTGTGCCTGCAAATGTAGCAGTGCTTGGTACCCTCTGGCCCTCTGGTGGCAGGATGCTGTTCGCTTGGCAAGGGACCGTGTACTTCGCAACTGACATGATTGTAATTTTTGAAGACACCTTCATGGCGACTAGTGATTTTAAGTCATCATTCATCAATCATCAAGCCACCACCAGCCACAACGTCTGTCAGGCAGGAATTGCGTCCTCGGATATTGCTACAGCACGGAGGAGGAGTCATCCTCGTTCTCTTTCTAGTGAGAACAACCCAAGAACTTCATGATTTGCGAAGATGAAAGCCCCTTCATCTTTCTATCCTTATATAATCTTAATTCATCTTATATCAGATCTGTCAGTCGCCATTTCATATTCCTCTCGATGGGTTGTTAACCCCCGACCTTTGCTGGCGCTGGTCGAGGTCGTTGTACAGATCCTACAGGCTCTGAGATGTGAGTCATGACATTGGACTTCAATAGATTACACAGCTTCGGTCTTTCTCATCTGATCCATCATCCGAAGAAAATGACCGAGATCTTCTAACATTCAATAAGATCTGCAGTATCCTTAAAATAGTGCGTTCACCATAATCCCAAAGAAAACCGAAATGGCTTGACGTGGCTTAACTAACAGCTTAACCATCAAAACCATAAAAAACTGGTGGCAAACCACCTTCCACTTTTCCAGCTTTGACACGGTTACCATCTTAACCATCATTAAACAGTATTAAAAACAACTAAAAATATCTAAAGTTCATTCAACATCACCTTAATATATCTTAATCAGCAAGCATCACCATCTTTAGTGGTTTTGAATAGTGTTTAATGATTTTATATGACTTTTACTTTTCAGCACATTTTTAGCAAACATCACCATCTTTGGCCCAATATAAATCACCTGTTAAATCAGCAAGTTGCAAGCTGCCCAAGTTCTCTCCTTTCATCATGAGATCCATGAGAAGCTGTTCCGCATAGGCCCGGCCCTGGAGCCGCTGCTGTGCCGTTGCTGTGCAGCTGCACAGCGAATGAAACATGCTTTTGGGATAGGTCATTGAAATTGGGATCTTATAATTATCCCAACTAATAAACAATTATCTATCCATTGAATTAATATTCATCCCAACTATATACACTAGACTATATCTATATTATATACACGTATCCATCTTATAAACCATATTAGTTGGGATGGACAATTCAAACAACTATTGATATAGACGTAATATATACACTATGTGTAATGACTTATTAATTTAATCGGTTAATTAACCTGTTATGATACCTGTTGATAAAGAAAGCACCAAAGAAGTAGTGGCCAACCAATCCTTTTGCTTTCATGAATGATTTTGCATAGTTGCCTTGCCTGTCACGTGCTCCCCAAAACGGGCCGAGCAGGAGTAATGCAAAATCTGTTGCCCAACATCTCGAAACATGCCAAAAACTACGCTAAACATAAGTAAACTTCTTTCAAACGGCAAATCCCAAATTCAAGGTCAAACTATAACATCTATCTTTTTGATGGTTTTCACCATGGTAAACAAGTAATTTCTTAGTGCCTCTTCGCGATGACCGCAAATGAGCAGGACTTCGGAGTTGGTGTCCCCCTGGAAGAAGCAGAAGGTGCCTGATTCCTGGGGCAGGCAGTGCACTGGTGACCACCCGGGATGAGTTGAGACCTAACAAAAAATACCATTGTTTGGAGGATAACCAATGGAAGATATCCATAACTAAGGTGAACCACCTATTTGATGATATGTGACATGACAAACAAATAAGATCGGCGGATCAGCCTTTTGACTGACCCATAGCGTTTCTTTTGTGTCCAAAAACCATTAGACACAGCAATATGGAACTCCTAGACTCATAGACCGCATCGACTGAATGTCAAAAACTGTACCTGGATTCTTGGGGTCAAATTGTGATTTCACCATTGAACATGGTGATTTCATGGGATATGTTCCCCCTTTTTCCCCCCCGGCCACCATGGCTACCCTGCCTTCTCAACCTCTCGCAGGGAGGCGGCTTTCGTCAGGCCACGCATCTCTTCGGGTACCTTGCAATTTTCGGAGATTCAGTTATTATAACCATAAGTTATCAACTATTAAGTTACCATGTCAGCTATTTTTGGTCATTATAGTAATCATCTAATTATAGAATAGTTTATATACATTAAACATTGCATTATGATGTTATTGTTGTTGATATCATAGTTGAAATATGGTATCATCAATGGATATAGTGATGATAGTGATATCATTATTTCTAATACATGATGTATCAACCTTGTATATCAATTATATCATATGGAACATCTCGTCGTATGTCATCATATTAATGATACTATACATATACTATCAACCTCATATATGATGGAAGGAATTGAAATAACCAATACTATGAGCAATAATCATATATGAGATATAATTATATGATTACCTACAATCTATATTAATTGAACGGATCTAATATGATTCATAATATGATATTGATCATATTCTTCAACGTTGTTCAACACATATTTTCCTGGTAACAATGTCCTCATGACGTACCCTCTGGTAAACTAACATATAGCTATGAACATATATGAACATGTCCCATCTTTAATAGGTAAGATCAACTGTGGGCCCTCTTCGATGAAGATTCACCAACAAATTACCAGAGGTTTCATATTATGGTTTCATATTGGTTTCTACATGTTTCATCCTTCAACAAATCAACCATTTCCCAGCCATCTCCCAACCATCTCCCAGCCAGCCTCCATCTCCCGGATGTCCTCGCGGCCCGCCGTTTCGATGGTAATGGGACCCGTGCGCTGCCAGGTCAACCAGGTCAAATAGTCCCTGGCGATGCACCCGGTGATGAACAAAAACCCATCGATGCCATATGCTGCATACTCTAAGAGTGCTGCATACGCTTGAATTGTCTCTAAAAATCTATAAAATAGATTATATATATATGTATGATATTGTATGATCATAATTAATATTAATTAAGTTAATTATAGATATTATAGACATCAATATCTTGTTTTCTGCTAGAATATGCAGTCCATGCCAATTCATGCCTCGCCTGGCTCGTTTGCGCTCCTCCAGGGTCCCCGCCATGTACGCCACGTTGCCCACCTCAGTTGGCTTGGTCACTTGGCCATCCCCTTGTCATCCCATTGTTGGGGGATGAACATGATGAACAATGACAAATAGTGACACATATCAACCAAAGATCAACCAAAGCCTAAAGAACAAGCATCAACTGTAGAACAAATATGGCATGAAAATAACATAAAAGAACTCTGAACATAAGTGCTGTCGTACTCTTGCCCACGGCCAAACTTGCAACATCTTTAATTGGCAACTCATCCGAACATGTTGTCAACAAATTTTCCCCTCGCCATTGACTTTTACATAAGTGCCACAAGCTCTTCTTCACAACTGCCGCGGCCTCATTGAATACATGTCAAGTAACTAACATCCGATACCCTTGGGCCGTGACCCCAAACACGAATCCAGACCACCACAACCCTGGTGTTTTTTTCTCCCAAGTGAATGGGGTCGTGGATGATTTCGATGGTCCGTAGCACCCGGTAACAAACGGTAGAAAACCAGAATGGTGCAGTGAGCAGTGTAGAAAAAATGAAAACATGAATCAACTCACAATTGTGTCAAACAGAAGGAAAGTATCTTTGCAGTGCTGTATCTCAGTTTATCTCAATTGGCTTCCCACCTGTCCCCCCTTGGTGTTCCTGCATATTCCAGTATGCATCCACTGGCTTTTGCCTGGAGAAGGACATTTGATGGTATTTCACTCCACAGCAGGAACAGTTTCGATGTCCATCCGCAAACTGTGCCAGCCGGACCAGTTTTCTTCGCGTAGCGCCGTCCTGTTCAACTGAGGAGCCTTTCCAAATAGTTTCGTGAGACCTGAAAATGGAACCCAAGAAATAGAGCAAGTGAGACAATGTTTTGTTGGGCGATACGCCCATTAAATGTCAGGTCATTTCAAAGTCTGACACCTCTATGAGAGGAACTCCCGAAGCAAGATCTGCTTTCCAGCTTACCAGGCCCCTTCTGATCACTTCATCCCGTTCTGGTTCTGTCCTTGCCAAGGGCAAAGGAGAGCTCGTCGCCAGGCAAAGGCAGGGTATCCACCTTGGAGTTCTCGCATGTTATCGCCTTTTGTAGTTAACAATATAATATGGTTGTGTCTGAAAATGTTGTATACCCCCTCCTTTCATGGGGAAATAGTGATAAACCATTGGGTTTTGGGTTACCTTCTTATCCAACAAATCCATCTGAATTTCCATTGTTTGCGCAAGTGGACAGTTGTGCATGAACCTTTCTGGTCTTATCTCAAATGATGCAGCGCCAATTTGAAATGTTTTGGACTCTAGACAAAATGTGTGAGAAAATCCAAGAACTTGTGAAGAAATTGTGTACCAAAAATGGCCAACCACAAACAACTGCAAACCTTGACCTGCTTGGGTGCATCTGAGCTACACCCCAAGGGCCATCGTAGTGGTAGTCACCAACCTCAACCGGCTTCAGCTTTGAGCTCGCCTTTTGGAAACTTGCAATGGCTCGTCCAAGCATCAAGTGTGGAAGCCTAAACTTGTCGAGCCATCTACGCCATCCAAACATATGGGTTCCGATAGAGCACAGGGTGCTCGCGAAGCTATTTATCTATAGTGATTATATATACGTATTATATACTATATATACGTATAATTATGTGTATATGATTGTATATGTACACATTATATATCTATATGCTATGCATATCATAATCATATCCTACTTTTAGATTCAAACATTCCAAACAACACATCCCAGAGCTGTACTAAATGACTTTCAGGTCCCAGGCCCTCTCCGTGAAGAACCTCAGTCGTGCTCACGGCCCCTCTGGTTCGGGTACGAGCATCCATTTCAACGCGGGGGAACATGAAAAAAAAACAGTTCAATGCATACAACAAATTGCCAAGTTGGGAACATTAAACATCATTAAACATCATTAAACATCATTCAACCATGATAAACCGCAGAATGGACATTTGGGGTTTCCAAAATTTGAGACGATCCCCGTGGAACGCATCCCGTGGAACGCATCCCTTGGCGCCGAACTGTGGGATCTTTGTCTCCACAGCACCCATCACCTGGAGACATCGGCCAGGTTTCCTCCAATAATAACCATGGCGACCCGATGCTAAGCGGCTAACCTGGTTTAATCTCACATAACCTTAGGAACCTGTTGAAGTGTTAGACGTGTTAGATAGTTTTAGTGGAATATGATGGAATATGCATGTATGCCAACACAAGATACACAAGTAAGCGACTAGCTCAGCACGCTTCCAGAAATAGGAAAAAGACAAATTGATCACAAACCTACCCGAACAGGGTCTTCTCTGCACGAGTAGACTTCAACACTAAACAACATGGAACCGCAGTCGATTAACCCAAGGAATTGGACACGACAGAAGAACGATGTTCCCGCAACCCTCTGGTGATCGATTGCCAGGTTAGACTGTGACCGGTCAATGCCACCATCTCGTGACGATCCATTCACTGGTTGTTTTATGCATTGGGGAGCATCATTAAAATAACATTAACATGTACCTGGAATACAAAGATATTTGAAACACCATGAAACAACCAAGATTATCTAAGATTCAGTCTCATCTTCCCAAGTCTGACCCCAATTTTCTTGATGACCTCCCCGTCGATGGCTAAACTTGCTAAACATCACCCACCATCCGCCTTGAGCTCAGTTCCAGCACGACCCCACTCTGCGCCGAAGATCGCAAGACCTTCAACATCCTCCTGGGGCCCACATGGCGACCATCCGAGAATTCAAGGACAACTATTGGTAGAAATATGTAGAACCATTAATTACATTTAATTACATCAAATCATCTGATTTTTTGAGTAGTCCGCATGGAAGTTACATGCACTGATCTCCTTGGATACCGCATGATCTTCTTTGGAAGTAGCTATGGAAGCCTTAAAAAGGATCGCCAGGGATTGTTCACAAGCCGTCCTCGCGGTAGCTGTACGGCAGCGCTCGACTGTCCACGAAGAAGATGAGTGTCTCCCAGTCCTGTGAGCGGATTCATCTTGGGATCATTTTCTGATGGATTCTGCAATAATATAGCAACCCAAACGGATTAAACAAGTAATATCAAGATATATCAAGTAATCCTACTAAAGCAAAATCAGTTTCTTTTCATTCATTACTGTTCTATCTGTTTGGGGGTTGCTAATCCTAAGCAATGCCCCGGGCAGTTCCTCTTCCAGCCGACTCAGCGTCTTCCGCCTGGGGGCGCCAGTGATGAGACAGCTCTTCTGAAAAGGATCATGTAAATATGTGTAAAGTGTAAATCAATGTAAATCACATATCATGATGATGATCATCATCATCACCACCACCATCATCACCATGGCATCCCAAATTCATATGCGTAAGATTTGATGCCGAAGCACAAGGTATGAACCTGCAAACAAAAAGGACTTTCATCGATAATTAGGCCAGAAACATGAGACCAGTGACACTTGTAGGTCTGGCATAGTCTGGCCATCTCTCCGTGAAATGAAAGTTGCAAACTTCCGAAATACGGGACGTCCCAGTGATATCCAGTGATCCCATCCAAAGCCAATGAAGTCTGAGGATCCGGACTTATCTCCCATGACGTAGCCGATGCACTCTCTGGGCACCGGCACCAGTGTGACATCTTCCCGCGCGGTGGGGTCAATGGAGATGCGCCCTGGCCATCGTGTCCAGTGGTTTTAGCGACAAATGGGGTGACGTTCCGGACCTTCGCGAAAAGACACATTCCGCGACGAGAGCAAGATAATTTTTGTCAGGACAACAAGGAGAATTCTGTCAAGTTGCACCAAAGACATCAGGGGGAAAAAAACTCATTAGGCCCCCCTAGCTGTGACTCTCAAGCCCCAGGTAGGCAGCTGAAATGATTCTGCCTTGCTTGTTGCCGACCTGGTCGCAAAGCCAACCTCAGTCGGCGGCGTGCCACAATAGTTTTTGCCCTGCACATCTACATACTCCTGAGTGATATTTCAATTGTAATGTGGTAAACCCAACACCATCTCAGCTGTTGACAGAAATGGGTGGTATAGACATGACTATATATATGTATACATATAAGTGATCTACAATCTAAAAGGTCTGGTTTCATATGCTTATATGATATAACTTGTATAACTATGTAAACATGTGTATATATAAGGTTGGCTCATTTGGAGGTTACCACGTCATTATTCACAGTAAGCTGACGACCGAGGTATTCTCGTCCTCGGCGACGATTTGGCAGGTAACCCGCCTGAGTGTGTCGCATCAACGGCAACAACAAGGGCAACAAACCTATGGTCTGACAAGAGGATCTATAGAAATATAATCTCCACTGAAACATACAGAAACTATATCATATGACTGTACATTAATCACATGATAGTCCATGTATGTCCATGATGTTCATTTGTTTCCTTACTGGTTGTAATATGTTGTGATTGTCATGAAGTGTCTTTGATTCGTGGGTGAAACCTTCACCAAAATATCAAAAGCCCAGCCAGGTCTGCTGTGGATGCGGCCATGAAAGCGATATTCCCCACATATTCCATGATGCAACCTCATCACCAATGTCAGTGAATCTGCATGAATCTGCGGGCTTGTTGGACCCTGAGGATGGTGCAATGGAATGCAAATGTGTGGCTGCAACAGAACCATCCAAAGGACGATCGTGGAAAGTGCTGATTTCTATGGAATTCTGTGGATGTCCCAGTAAGAACCTATCTGAGCCATGGTTCAGGTGTCCGAATAAAAGCAATCTGGTCATGATGTAGACATGCTATAGACTTCCAGTGGAATGGACCGAAGGAGAGTTGTCGATTTCCGAGGAATCGGGTGAAACATGCACAAGTGCAATCTGGTTGGTCGTTTTGGGTCATGGGGACCGTCATGTTTGGTTGGGATGAACGCAATTAAACGCAACAACCAATCAAAACAAAAGAACACAGCAACCATGGGTTACCATCAATTCAGTATTAAGAGATATTAAGAGTATTATGATGGATTGTGCAGTTATTTCCCCATGTCCAATCAACAAATACGATGCAAACATCTGCAAACGTTCGAGCAAGACTACAGGCGTCAAATTGTAAATTGACAGAAAGCATTCATCGAGGACAACGGCCACTCCCCAATGTTCATGTTCATCCAAGGTTCCGCTAGCTCGTGCCAGCTTCTGTCTTGTGGAGCCCTTTCGTCCCAAGACATAGGACAGCTGGTCGTTGTGCATCGGATATGTATCAGTACCCCACCTCAGACTGAATCTTTCCCAGATCTCAACATTTCCCATTCCGGTCTTTTGATATCTTTTGATATCTTTTGATGTCTGCTGTTTGAATTCTTTTGGATGCTGGGTCTCAGGGCTCATCCCAGGACTGGGTCTCCCCCAGATTACTGGTGTAGTAGCCCGGGAGCTTCGTTTCGATGGCCGCCATGACCTGGACAAAAAGCGGAAGTGAACAAATATCATGATGAATATTCATATTAGTATGGTTGAATTATGTTGATTTCTATAATTCTACAGACCTATACATATTATATTATTACATATCATTTTATACTACTATATCCGCCGACCCCGGCCTTAGCCAAGGCAGGGGCGGCGCCTGGGACCACCGCAGGTGTGGAACTTGCCTTTCTTAGCAACAGGCATCCCAAGGCCACATCAAACCGTTAAAACTTGCAAAAGCGTTTCGGAACGCCTAACCGCGCAGGCACAAGTATGGGACGCCCAACCGCGCAGGCACAAGCTACCCCAAGGCCAGATCCATCGCTTCTTTTCAACGCGGTCCACACCAACAGGCACCCCAAGGCCACATCAATGGCTTCTTAAGCTTCTTATGGGCGTCCAAGCCTGCCGTTTGCCAGCCCCTATAGCCTTAAAACCCCTAAAACCCCTAAAGCTCCTAAAGCCCCTAAAACGCTTAAAACCGTTAAAACTCTGCCAAGGCGTATGGGACGCCCAACCGCCAGGCGTTCGCAGCCAACAGGCACCCCAAGGCCACATCAATGGCTTCTTATGGGCGTCCAAGCCTGCCGTTTGCCAGCCCCTAAACGCTTAAAACCCCTAAA
>Ga0126342_10020341_pt1 | contig 11165 bp, 5 predicted proteins | sample Cyp1metagenome_FD_92528 | JGI IMG/M metagenome (GOLD analysis project Ga0126342, IMG submission 92528) | Coral microbial communities from Lord Howe Island, Old Settlement Bay, Australia - Cyphastrea 1 metagenome | ecosystem: Host-associated > Invertebrates > Cnidaria > Coral ...
AATATTAAATAATATTAATATTAATACTAATAGTAATATATATATATAATAATATGAATAATATTAAGAAAATTAATAATAATATTATTAATAATAATATTAATAATAATATTAATAATGATATTAGTAATAACATTAATAATAATATCATTATTATATCAACATTAATTAATGTTGGCAAATACATAAATATATAGATACTTAAATATTGATGATATAATTATGTAAAGAAAATATTCAATATCGGTGATTATACATATACATATATATATATACCCGTGGGGAGTGACATCTTTGGGACTTTTGATGATCTAAGCTCCAAAAAAGAAAAAAAGCAAACACAAATGCATGACCACAATTCATCCAGTTTCAATGGTAATCAATGTGCTAACCCCAATAATAACCGATCTCATTAACCAATCATTCAAATAATCTGGGTAAATTATAATATTTCACTAACCTGAATTAAGGCCATTTGGGGATGATTTCCCTTACTAACCATGATTTCCAGTGAGGTCGTAGTGAGGTCGTTATAATTTACCCAGAATAATCCAATATGGGGCATATACCCAATAATAATCCTCTTTTGGGGATGTGTTATTGTTCGATTTCACATGATTTCACTTCATCAATACAAGGTGGGCCTCCCCAGTTCTCTTTCCTGGTCTATAAATTTATAACCCCTGTTGACTATAGAGACATCTAACATCTGGAAAATTAACAGTTGGACCCTGAACATCACCAGTTTTGAGTGGACATGAATCTTCCAACCCTTCTGGCAGGGTCTATGTTAATTTACTAGAGGGTAACATCTAACGCATACAAGACTCATTGAAGTCCAGCCAGCTCACCAAATTTGGGCCAGAATTCTTTCAGAATTCGTAAATGACCAGTTGAGCTAGCCACGACTAACTGGAACTGCACTGCCGACTGAGAATAAATTGCTTTTAAACTCCAGTTACGATAGATGTGCAATCCATCGTTTACAGTTACAAAACTGTAGATTTGCCATTATGTGAATTGCTGGAGGGTAAATCCCGCATTTACAGTGTGGCGTCCAGTGATTCTTACTGGTTTATAAAGCTGATTTTGCCTAATATCAATTAGGAGATTTCTAAAAGCAACAGTTATAAGCGCGTATACATTATACAAACTGGAGCATAATCTTGCATTGGATTAATGTTCATTGGTTAAATCCCTATTATTCCAGCTGAAAGCCCCCATTATATCCCCATTATTAACCATAATTTGGGTGGTAAATCCCCAATTCATCACACTCAAATCAACCATTTATATCTCTATCCTGTATCCCAATAGATCCCTATTCTTTCGCACAGATTTGCTCGGACTGCAACATTGAGGATGCCCTGTTGTCGAACATGATAAGAGAGATTGCAGACAATACTGCGTATACGCAGTGTTTTCTTGTTTAGGATTCAGAGTGTTCAGGGTTTATGGTTTTAGGATGTTTTAGGATTTAGGCTTTCAGGGTTTTAGCGTTTAGGGTTTTAGGATATAGAATTGAGGAAATACCAAAACACTGGCCCTATACAGGTATTTGGGCATGTTCCGGGCACACCATAGGTTCTTGTCGTACTATGGGTGAAAATGTTAGGCCTTGGTTTGCTAAATTGACCTCAAGATTCGATGGCTTTCCCCATGTTTTTGTCGCGCCTTAGAAGAGTTTCGTTCTTGTCCAACAGCTGGCCAAATGCCTCTTCCACTGGCCTAAAGGCATAGCCAAAGATCACAACTGGTTGGTGTTTTTTCGCAAGCCCTCTGAAAAATGATGGAGTTCGTCAGTTGGGATGATGACATTCCCAATATATGGAAGGTATTGGAAAGTCATAAAAGCCATGTTCTAAACCAACAACCAGACATCAATGGGGATCCATTGTTGGGGGCTTCCAAGGTCAAACAGACCTAATACCCGAAGGTCACACTCAAAAAAGATCGTGAAGAACCCATGGTTTTTCTCGACGTCTACAAATGGGCTCTGTTTTCCACATCTATGTAAGCGTTTACAGGCGGGTGTTACTGTTTGCATGCACCTTTCACATGTTCGGAAAATGTGGATGTTGAAACACTAGAATGGTATGGCAATGGTTTTTTTTTGGTGTTTACATGTACATGTTGGAAGCAAATTATTCGGTCCATCCACAAATAATTAGAAATAAGTGCATCCACCAACAAAAAGAGTCAACCCTCTCATATTCTCTCTGTTTAAATGGTGAATCCCATTTGAGAATGGTTCATCCAGTTTTCCCTTTTGTGTTGATGTCTCATGATTCTGTGCATCCATTCGAGGATCAACCTTCAGAAGAGGTGGCAACATCATCCCCCAGAAAATCCAGGCTGGTAATCATTTTGTATTGACAGTTCTTCCAATTGTTCCATATCTATTGTTTTTGTTCACATGTCTACACCTTTATGACATCGTTATTTGTGTTTTGGTCTAATGCGCGGCAGGTGGTTTTTTCCGAACAATCCCGGCAGGAAGGACTTGATCCTCCAGTGGTGACATCCAGGCCCAAAAAATGCTTCCCAAAAACTCCAATGGTCGGGCAATTAATTAAGCTCCATGAAAATTGTTCAGGTCAGTTTTTGAACCCAAAAAAACAAACACTGGTTGGTGGTATACCTATCCCTCTGCAACCGCTAGCAGAGCATGCTGAAAGCACATGGTAAGGCAAAAACGGCAAGGAAAAATGGGCGACCAAGCTGGCAAAGTCAGCGAAACAAATGCCAGCAGGGCAACGCGATTGGAAAATGATGGAGTTCGTCAGTTGGGATGATGACATTCCCGATATATGGAAAAATAAAAATGTTCCAAACCACCAACCAGAACATTAGTGTGGGAAAAACCAGCATAAACCACCCATGACTGGGAATGGTTATATATACCACCTATAAAAATGGTGATTTTTCTGGGCGATCGTAAACATGGTATTGTTTTACCTGCATGAAACTATTTTTTGGGTGGTCGTTGACCTCGCTTCCCCTTTGCCAAAAACCTCAGGGTTTCTCACAGCAGCTCTGGGCCTCCAGGCCGACCGAAGAAATTGCCAGTGCCCTTCTGCTGTGAAAACCGCAAACTTTCGAGTTTACTGCGCGGCCGCATGGTGAACGCAGCAGAGTGGTGTTATGAAAAGGTGTGTTATACCGCGAAAATTTATGTTTGTTGTTTGATATCCTCCATGACCCTCCATTAACTACAGCTATTGTAGCTGTTTTTGTCATAAATCCTGGTTAAACATGGTTAAACTAGTTATAACAGTTGCAACAACTTAGCTACAAAGGGGGCCACGCCTGTCTTTGCACTGACGTGCCGAGAACATCAGAGAATACGAGGTGGATCGGAAATCACCCATTTTTCCATATTTTTCCCAGTGTTCAAAAACGTGTGTCGTCCCTCTAAGGGCTATCCGCTCATGAACTGTGATATTCCCAATAACTATTGGATAGTACAATCCCCGAACTGACCATCAACCAAGCGTCTTTTTTCCCTTATCAATACCCACCGGAGCGCCAAATCATACTGGGTCAGAGCGCCGAAGAAAATGGCCCTCTGAAAAAAACCTGGAACACCTAATCTTCACTGGTTAAATTGGTGAAAAATAAAAATCCTCACGAATCAGATTCGTGTTCATCCCAACTATATCCCATGTCATCCCAAACTTACTGAATGGGATGATCCACCAATTTTTCGCAGTGTCTCAAAACCCTCTGTGATTCTGTTCTACTGGCTGCTTAAGAACGGGATTTGCATCGTGGATTTCGATGCATCCACCATGGATTTCTCATATGAATTCATATGAACAATATCCAATAGTATAGCATCATTAGCTCAATCTTCTTCAACCCATCTAACTACCAACATTTTCAGAACCCATACTTAGTAACCAAATATCACCAGTGTGAAATGTTCATAGCTCGATAGAATCAATGGTGATTTGGTAAATATCACTCATGTGGGTAAAACAATGTCATCAACCACCCCATTTTTGATGGTTGAAATCCCACCCATAAAAATGGTGATGACTGGGGGGTGGTTTATTGTTGTTTTACCCACTGGCAAACGTTTACATACCTATGGAAAATCACCATGCTATTAATGGCTAAATCCACTATTTCTATGGCCATTTTCAATAGCTATTTGTATATGTTTACCAGAGGGTAACCCATGCTAACCCCCGAACTTCACCAGGCATGGAAAGTGCTCTCGGCCTGGTGGGATTCTCCAGCAAACAGGTGGCCTGAAAGACAGCCGGATTCGCGAGCGCGCCACCGTCATAAGCCTCTACTGTAACTGTAACTGTTGAGTTAGGGAACCATGGCTGGTACCCTCTGGTAAACCTACAAAAAACTATGGAACATCACCATTTTCAATGGGTAAATCAACTATAACATGCTGATAATCCGAATATTTGGCTTACTGGTGCTAAACGTAGGGAATGGATGGGTTGCTGTGGGAGTAGGATTATTGATAGTTAGCCAGTGGATCATTCCCGAAAATTCCCTACGTGTAGCACAAGTAAGTAACTGTACACTCCAAAAGGCAAAACAGGATCACTTTTGCTGGTAACCGCCACGCCGAAAAATCCTGTTTCGCATCATGTTGGCGAAAGTGATGTTCTTGGTGCAAGCAACAGATTTTCTTGGGTCAAATCCCCAAATCATGGGCAGTTTGCGAAGTGCTAAGGGAATTATTGGGTAAACCCAATTATAACTGGTTGGTGGTTTTAACCATCTTGAAAAATATTAGTCAATGGGAAGGATTATCCCATATATTATGGAAAATAAAAAATGTTCCAAACCAGCAACCAGATAAACATCCAATTTTTGGACGCTGTTTACCACCCGATTTATGGCAATGTTGAGAGAATGGTCTATGAAATTGGGTGGACCACATTACTAAACAAAGGTAGTAAACCCACATGTTTACTAATACCATGGATGGGAAAATCATGATAGCCATTGATAAACAACCATTCTGGGTAAATTATAATATTTCACTAACCTGAATCTTGCGGCCATAAAAGGGGATGATTCCCCGAATCCTAACCATGATTCCAGGGTTCGAGAGAACAGGGTTCGGTCGTGATGAAATTTACCCAGATACATGTATTAAAATTTATAGTTCAATCCCAATCTATATCCCCATTTTGTTGATGATTGGTGGTTAAATCCTAATACTAATTGGTCCCCAGGGTTTATCGATGGTCGGAACCAACCATCCCCAGGTGGTGGCGGATCCCAAGTTGACGAGGAACTTGGCGGCTTTGAAGATAGATATGTTGCTGCAAAGAACGAGGCTAAGTGTGATGTGTGATATCTATATATAGATACATTTTAAAAAAATAAGATGGGATGATGAAATTCCCAATATATGGAAAAATAAAATTCATGTTCCAAACCACCAATCAGATAAGGTCAATAAGGTTGGAATATATCACCAAAACATGAAATTTCCCTTGGGTTGCTGGATAATAAGTTAAGATAAGGTGAAAATATCACCATTCACACGCTTTCACACTAATGTGGGCAACACAATTATATAAACCTACCATTTGGAGAACGTTTATACCACCCATAAAAAATGCTGATTTTTGGGATAGTTTATCAAAATGATAGGTTTACCACCCTTCTTCATCGTTCCATATTCCATTGCCAATCTTGAAAAATCATACTAATCCGATACCAAAAGACTAAAGGCCTTGGTTTCTACCTTTTACCAGTTAAAAGTACTTATAACATCTTAAAACTCCATATATGGAATGTATAATCCCATGGAAATAACCAGTTATTTCACCATTCAGTACGTATACCCCATTTATGGAACATATATGAATATATAATCCCATTTATAACCAGTGATTTCACCATTTATAATTGATAAACGGCTTAGTTTCTACCCATCCAAGATTGACCTAGCTTTCCCCTTGTCGTGCCACATCTCCCGCTGAAGTTTCCGGACAAAATCCTTCACCGAGGCCGAGTCCAAACAATTGTTCCTGGCGCTGGATGACCCAAGTCATGACATTTTTCAAACTGAGAACGGGGGAACTACCAATGTAAATCTTTGAGGAAGACTATGATTTACTGATATTTATATAAACCAAATTGGGAACAGATTGGATTTACTGTCAATCTATCTGTAAATCTTCAAGTAAGCCACGCTCCAAGCTATGATTTTTTGTCGCAATCAAACATGTGGAGAGTCCATTTCGATGTTGGCTTCTCGAACTCTACAAAAAGAGATCATCATCCGATCACTAGCTACACTTGAAGACTTCTTCAACGCCTCAAAACAAACCGCTTCGCCAGTTCGACTGAGGCTGCGGACTCCACGTTCACATGAACAACACTGTTGTTCCTGTGCGGCAACGCACAATTGGGACTCCAATAGGAATATATCATAAAGATATAAGGGAAATATAATGGAAAAAATGGGAATATAACCGACAATGCGGAAACATGTACATACAATATGTATAACTGTATATATATATAGATAATAGACAGCCTCAATCAAGGGATTTGTCTGTGCAAGTCTGCAGTTGAAGTCATGGCAAAAATACCCTCAAATTGATCGGGGCTCCTGTGAATTCCCTGACATTTTCTGACCATCCAATTCGACCAGGACATCCGAGCTGTTTTCGAAGGAGTGCTGAATTATTGCTGATATCCATCCAGAATTTATATTACTGGCTGAATTACAAGACTTCACTAACCTGGAAATAGCGGGCCACTACCCCACCCCTGCAGCTAAGGGGATGAGCTAGGGAAATAACTGAAATAAGAACATGGATGATTCACTTCATCATCATTCCACTGATGCCACATTGAGGTCATGATCAAATTCATCCAGATCATATTGTTATGTACTGGTTGGTGGTTGACCTACCCCTCTGAAAAATATAAGTTCGTCAGTTGGGATGATGAAATTCCCAAATGAATGGAAAGTCATGAAATTCATGTTCCAAAGCACCAACCAGATATATGTTTCTGACATCCCTGGGAATGCCCAAAATTTCGCTGAAAATGGGGTGTCCATTTTGAGATGCATCCCTGGGAATCGAAGTGGTGATCTTCACCTATTTCCTGAGATTCAACCACTGTTAAAGAAGCACCTTGGACGTTGCTTCATAAGTTACTTTCTAACTAAGTTAAACTATGCTTTGTGGCAAATATCTGTAGTAGATAGGCTTATAAACCCATTTACGGTTGCGGGCACCCACATTGACTCCATCTCCCCAAAAAAGTTCGGTTCACGCATGGCATGACAACCTTGGAGTTGAGTCGGGGGTTAGAAAACCACTTTCGAAGCTGAACATGGGTTATGTTCAGGGTCTGTCCAACATTGAAATTCCATGTGTGGAATATTATGTATATCAGCTGTTTTACCAAATATCAACTAGAATTGTGAAATTTATATACTTCTGATGCAATCATACATGTTTCTTTGCATGTCACTTTGGCCGATTCTCATAATGTGGTAAACCCAACAAACCATCAACGTTTGTTATTGTGTTTACTACATTATACATACATATATATATATATATATGTATACACAAACATATTCTGAAGTTTTATATCATGTGGTAAACCCAACAATAAAAGCAATTACACCGATGCGATAACTCACCAGCAATCACACATCCCATACAGTTATGGCCCTTTACCAATTATAAGTACTTATATATAACCCCATTTATGGACTTCGCATAGAAATAACCAGGTATAACAATTTATAATTAGTAAACGGCCATAACTATAGTGACAACATGTGACACCTCCTACAAGGATGAGCGCATTACCCCGTACAAAATAGGCAACTGTTGCCGACCTTCTCTGAAATGGCCCACGGCAAAAGGTTAAATCTCCTGTAGTACTTGGTGGTCAACTAGCCACGGATCCTAAGTGGGTTATAACCTGCTTATCATCAAGTGGGACAAGTAGGGTATTCATCCACTGAAATAACTAGGGCGAACTAACCGACTTAGGAAGTGGGTTGAACCACCAAGTATAGCGACATGTTCTCCGGCATGATTTGATGGAGTCTTCCAGCACGGCACCAAGTCCTTCCCAAAGTTCGAGATGAACAGTTCGCCATGGAAAATCACCATTTTTAATAGGTAAACCATCTATAAATGGGCCATTTCCCATGGTTATGTCAGCCATAACCAGAGGGTAAGTCAGAAATGGAGGCCTTTGAGGAAATTTCTATCCAAGCCAGTGCTCTAGTGCTTATGTCAAAGATCTTGATGTTGGTCACCTTCTCCAAAATGCTCAAAATCAGGGTCACCAGGGCCAAATTGAATTGTGAACGCTGTGCAAGTCGAAGTTCGTTTGCATGAAGTCCATAGACATTGGTTTCTTCCTTAAATAATCATACATATTCATTAAACCGAATTATAGTTCCATTATGTGTATATATATAATTATATATATATATAGTTGGGTTTACCACATTATACTGTGAAATGGTTCCTTTCTCCCATTCTCAGGGTCTTCGCTCCGCTCGTGACACCGAGTCGCTGAGCAAGAGAGGCTGCTAAAACGCTGCCCTCCGCCTGAGACCGAAATGGAAAGAATATGGCGACTTAGCCACAAAAACAACAGCACAGTTATGGCCCAAAATACCAGTTATAAGTACTTAGAAAACCCCATTCATGGAATGTAGAATCACAGAGAAATAACCAGTTATAACCATTGATAATTGGCAAACGGCCTTAATCCATCAGAAATTCTGACTTAACAATGAAATACTGATGGATTTAACTGATGAAAAATCATCCAAGATGGTGTCGTGAAACCACCCGACAAAAAATATCTTCGCATCGAAAATGGGAACTTTGCTGAAAATATGATCTGGTTGGTGGTATACTAACCCCTCTGAAAAATATGAAAGTCAGTTGGGATGATTATTCCCAATATATGGAAAAATAAAAAATGTTCCAAACCACCAATCAGTGATGATTTAGCTGCACACATAGGGACTTAGTTATCAAGAAATGGGATGCAAAAAATCATGAATGGAAGGGGGTGCTCCATAATAACGATTGAATTTCTATTACAGTATATACCCTCTGGTAAACGTTTACATAACGAACTGGAAAATCACCATGTTTAATTAGGGGATTCATCAACTATTTCGACTGGGCCATGACTTCAATAGCTATGGCTTGACATAACCAGGCCGGGTAGACGTATCCCTATACTTTTTGGATCTTAAAAACCCGAGGGCCGTTAGGCAAACAGAGGGCACCACAAGCAGTGGATCTCAGGGCCCTGAAACTCCACTTTCTGCTTGGTGGTTGACCTACCCCCTCTGAAAAATGATGGACTTCGTCAATGGAAAGGATGACATCCCATATATGAAATGGAAATATTATGGAAAAAAAAAAATGTTTGAAACCACCAACCAGATTTAGGATGTTTACTTATTTTTCTAGGTACTTTGGAGCGTCTAGGTATAATATATATATACATGCATATATGGCCCATTATTTGGTGGCCCCCCTTCCACCCCCACGAGATGGTGATGGTCTCCATATGTATCCGTGATCACGAGATACGGGATCATATACACAGATGTTGGTCATCATCTTAGGAAGGGTTTGGGGATTTGGTGACACCAGTTTACTATTCATTGGAATTTCCCTGTGAAGAGAATCGAATATCTGATTCGGGGCTTCCAGCGGTGAAGTACAACGGCAATGATTATTGTAATTACAGGAAGGGACCCCAGTTCGTCAGCTAACTTGGTTCATAAGTATAAGAACTAGGATTTATGATGGCTATATCTATCGCCCTTCCTGTAGAGATAGATTGAATCACACCCATTTTCTCTTATATCATTGGTGACATGGGTATGGGTCAAAATCAGGTACTCCCAAAATGGATGCTTAGTACAGGAAGGGGCCCCATACTTAGCTAAGCTGACTTATAACTAGGTTAACTATTGGGTTAGGGCATATAACTATAACTATATTGACTATATGGTTTAAAAAGGTCTATAAACCAACTTATACTCTCTGGTAAACGATTACATAACGAACTGGACAATCACCATGCTATTGATGGGTAAATCCACTATTTCTATGACCATGCTCAATGGTTTTTTGTATGTTTACCAGAGGGTATATGGTGGTTATATGGGAACAATAGGATTATATCATCCCCAACTGGATGGGTAGTTGGATCACCATTTTTTTTACCAGAGGGTAACTAGGGGGCCCCTTCCTGATTAGTCAAGACTCGGTGGTCCCCTGGCTCTAAAATTATGGGACCCATACCGGCTGCTAGGAGAGATCTTCGACGGCGAACCGGCTAAGCTACTTGGGGCCCCGGGGGCCCCACTTACCCTCTGGTAAACATACAAAAAACTATTGAAAATGGCCATTTATAGTGAGTTGTCCCATTAAAAATGGTGATATTCCATAATTAGTTTTGTTAGTTTACCAAAGGGTAGTAAATGGGTGACAAACCCCCACTTATATATGGAATATCCCCACTATATGAGATATAAACGACGTATCCGCGTCGTTTGCCCCATCAAGTACCACAATCCCACCATAATCCCAGATGCGACGAAATCGTTTCACCTTGTGTAGATTGGAGTTCACCAATGACAACGTGTGGATGTGCGTATTGCTTGCCATCGCCTGATTCGCAAACGTGTAGCGAAGTGGTTTCCCGGGGAACTGGGGTACAGGGCTGGGGAAAATATGTATATGCATATGTATATGTATATAATGCGTATATGTATATAATAATGATGATAAAGATAATAATAATAACAATAGTAACAATAACACATACAATAATATTACATATATATATATATATGCACATTATATACATAATTTGAGAAAAATATAGATAGATAGATAGATAGATAGATAGATAGATAGATAGATAGATAGATAGATAGATAGATAGATAGATAGGTAGATAGATAGATAGATAGATTGTGAATCGGAGGTTGTCTATCCGATTATATTCTGATACTTGGTCTTGAAGTAGATACTTCAATGATGACGTCACACGGGTGGCGGCTTCTGCATGGCAGTTCTTTGTTCTGGTGCTGCAGTGGGTCTTGAGCCAAAGGGGCGATTTGATATACCCCCTTGGCAATGGATCCTAGAGTGTTGAAT
>Ga0126342_10020342_pt1 | contig 11165 bp, 11 predicted proteins | sample Cyp1metagenome_FD_92528 | JGI IMG/M metagenome (GOLD analysis project Ga0126342, IMG submission 92528) | Coral microbial communities from Lord Howe Island, Old Settlement Bay, Australia - Cyphastrea 1 metagenome | ecosystem: Host-associated > Invertebrates > Cnidaria > Coral ...
ACCTATTTTCAATATTACCCTCTGGTTATTTATTTAACATAGCCGTGCTTAAAATCACCATGCTATTAATTAGGTAAACATAGGTAAACCATCTATTTCGATTGGGGCCATTTTCCCATGGCGATGTTAAATAACCAGAGGGTAATAAAAAAACTAACATAAACTGAAGATTTACATCCGAGGCTTGGGGGATGTACATGGGCCCAGGACATCATCATCAGCTTAAACTTAAACAATTGGGACCAAATCAATAGAAATGAAATGAAAAGAGTAGATGAGTCGGTAGATCATGTTGGCTGTGCATCAAAACATATGGATAGCGCATGACACATTTTTGGGTTTATCTGGAAACCATTTTTGATACCAATATTTTCTACCAGTGTTGACTCCCCTTGGTCATGTCAGGCTCCAGGTTGCCTCAACCTGGCTTTGTTTCATGTACTTGATACACTCTATGGTGCAACTTTTTTTGACCCCTGTCTCTTTCAACGGGGGGTCCCAACAATCGACCCCATTTGTTTTCTTTTCATAGGGAAGCCTTGCAAGTGTGGAATAATTCCACCCTTAAACAATCCTTTGAGTATCCTTGTGAGTAGGTAAATTATAGGGGTTACATCCCATTTAAATGGTGCTTATCACTTATCACCTAAATTATACCAACTCATAACCCCAAGCGCACCTTCAAAGCCCAAAAATGGCATTGGATTTAGCACCCCCCCCCTGTTGATACAGGGCTTGCCATTCTGGAAAGCGGTGACTTGGAAACACCAGGGCCAGTCGGGCACCCAGTGAAACAAACGAACAACAAACGATGGAACCCATCAAACCAGGATGTGAACATAAGCAGGCCAGAGGCATATTCTCTACATATATATATATATATAATAAATATGTTTTTTTGCATAAATGTCATGGTGTATATTTGTATATGCATACGCATGTAACATGTATGATCTATACACGTGTGGACACCGATGTGTATACACAGATTTAATGTGTACTGTATACATGTATAGATGTGTGTATGTGCAGATAGTGTTGCAACATCATCATAAAATCCTGAAGCTGTTTTGAATTCAGCCGCATGCACTCCATGGCACTGAGGATTTTCAGTGACCCGCCCCCGTTCAAGAAGCGACCCCGCCACTCAGCACGCGAGTTGTTTCCATTTGTGAGGTCATGGTAGGTCCCTCTAGGTAAATTATAGTTCCCGTGACCTAAAAACCCTGGAATCATGGGAATTGGATCCGAGGAATCACCACCAATAAAGCCTGAAATATCAGGCTGGTGAAAAATGATGTTTTTTACCATTTTTTACCCAGATCAGTGTAGGTTGATATTCTTGTTGGGTGGTGGAATATTCGAATCACTATCCAAAATATCCACAAATGATGTTCCAAAAGGACACATGTGGAAAACCATTGAAAACCGCATGATTAAACCTCTACCATTTTGGGATGATTTATACAACCCATGAAAATGGTGATGACTTGGGGGTGGTTTATGACATTGGGTTTACCACATGACTTTAATATGGGATTGAGACCACCAACCACACCCCAACCTCCCAATTTGGTGGCTGATTCGCTCGCAGTATTTTTCTGGATCGTTTTGGCAGGCATACCTCACATTCCATGATGTTTTTTTCTTTTAAGCCCAAATGGATTGAACATTTATGCGGCCGATGATTGAATTTCCAGTGTTTTGCCACATCAATTCATGATCCCGATGATCAGCCATTGATGTGGCAATGATTAGTGATTATTGATGTGGCAATGATTATTGATTATTGATTGTTGATTATTGATTATATATTGATTATTTATGATTATTTATGATTATTGATGATTGATTATGATTAAATTTCCACTGTTGATTATTCACATGATGGCCATTGCCATATATTGCCATCCAGCCATGCCACCAGCCATGGGTCAATCCCATGACTTTCCCGCGAAACTTGCCATGAGGCTCTGCTGCACAGCGGCGCGCCGCTGGGCGTCGCGCCGCTGGGCGTTTGTTTGAGATGCCACCGAAATCCATGGGTTGATCATCAGTTTCCCATCATGACCTGGTTGGTGGTGACTGGAACCATGGAAGTTTGACTGACTTTCCATATGTTGGGAATGGAATAATGACCCCAACTGACAAACTCCATCATTTTTCAGAGGGGTAGGTATACCACCAAGCAGATTACCTGTGGGTATGGCTGACATTGACGCAGGCGGGCAAGCATATTGGGAGATGTTGAGGGATGAACATCCATTTGGCCAATAAAAACCAGCTATTTTGGGTACCAGGGCATGGGTTCTGACCCATACCCATGTTAGATAATTATGCAACATGTTCATGTGTCATGATTAGTTCGAGGGTGACACTAGCGCTACTAACTTCATTGGGGGATCAAGAAATCATGTTGCGGGCTATTGTCTCATATGGTCTCCATTTCCTTGTTGAATTCGCATGTTTGATGCTAAGACCACCATTTCTATGCACTTCTGGTGGTTATATAATAGATATATATATATATATATATTTATTTATTTATTTAATTATATTTATTTATATTTTTTTATTTATGATTATATATAATTATATTTGTAATGTATATACCCTATGCGGTAATAACGTGGAAAATCCCAAGCTTTGGTGGGACAATACGGGGCTAGTCATCGGTCAAAATGGCTTGAAATGACGGTAATGTAGTATTTGGCTCAAGACACACCACAGTTGTTGGACTTTCTCTTTCGTAAGATGACGACACAAGAGACCCGAAACACCTTGAAATTCACGCAGATGTGCAAATACTGGCATTCCAAGCGTTGCCACATGGGCAACGAGTGCAATTTCGCACACTCGAGCGAAGAGCTGAGATCGGCGCCACCTTTGCTTAAGACCAAACTGTGCTTTCAGTTTCATGGATGATATGGATGTGTATATGATATTAGATGGGTTGAGGTGTTGGATTCCGTGGTTTTCCCTGACATCTAGCTGTTGTCTGTGAAAGATGTTAAAGAGCCATCCAAATGGGAGGTTGGATCTATGTTTGGGTGATGTTGATATTTGGCCGTTGCCATGAGGATTGCTTTTTCCTGAGCTAGACTCGAGGTTTCAGTGTCATTCATTAGCAGTTCTCCCAAAGTCTCCCCTGCGCATAGCCCATGTTCTTTAATGGTCTACTGACAAAAACCCTCCCAACTAACACCTCTAATCATCCCCTCTCAGAGGAATGTAGTCTTCCAACCGCAAGCCTCTATTTATCTCTATTTTGTTGGCAGTGTCTATGTTAATCTGTGGTATGGTATCATCCATTGTGCACCCTTCACCAATCGCTCCCCAGGTTCACTTCCAGGGGTCAGTGCCTGAAGGGTGCAGCATGCAACTTCGCCCACGGAAAGGAAGAGCTTCAGTCAATGCCAGTTGAAGCAAGAACTCCGGTGGGGCGACGCAAGGCTTGGAAGGCTGGCATGGAAGCTGCTATGAAGATCAAGGTGCAGCTGGGACAGGTGAGACAGGTGAGACAGGTGAGACAGGTGGGAGGATGGGTAGTGCTATGGAAATCCATGGGGTTCTCCAGAAATTTGATCTACGAACGGTGGGTTTTCCACATCTATCTTGGTTTACTGGACGGTAGTTTGTCTCGGGAGGCATGTCGAATGACATATTCAATATTATTCAGATACTGTAGATCGGCCCATGTTAAATTTTAGATGAACTATATAAATCTATATAAGAGGATCTTTAAGCAAGAGAAACATGAATTAGCTTGGAATTATCTGAAGCAGTGCAGGTTTTTCAGCATCAAAAAGCCCCTCAAAAATCGCTGAGTCGCTGCTCCCCCCAGGTGCAAAGTCCAAGTGATGCCATCTCCCAGATGCAGTTGCTTCAGATGAAGATGAACCAGCTGGAGTCCTTGAGCATGCGTTCCTTAGATTTTTGCTGAGTCGGTGTGAAAAATGTTCCTCTTTTTTCCAAAAATTGGTGTGAATGAATCCACCAGCAATTATTCGGAATTGACATGAAGTGACTGGATAACGGTTTTGGTGATATGTGATGCTTTTTTTTTTGGGTGGGGCCCATCGCAAGCAAAATCTCAGACTTGGCAGTCCTACATCCCCCTCCTGGTTTGGAGGTCCCGCCCATGGCTAGATCCGTGGATGGGTGTACGGTGTCCGCGGATGGCGATGTCAGGAGTGTGGCATCGTCATTTTCCAGCAGTTCCCCTGTAGATGAGCCAGGAAGCGAAGGGGTCAGCCCACTTTCCCAGAGAAGTTATGTATTTTGGCTTTAATTTGATCATTGAATCACTGCTCATTGCTAATCTGCTTGGTGGTTTCAAAGTGTTTGTTTTGTTTAATTGACGATGTTCAAAGTGTTTTTAATGGAATGATGATGAATGATGACTGCCGCATGTTAACAGGACAGGTTGAAGCCACCAACCAGTATAGTCAATAATATCTGGGTTTGTTTGAAAAAGGGGTCCCCATTTAGCCACTGTGAAATCATCATGTTCCCATATATTTTCCCTGTGAAAATTGATTAAAAAAGGTGCATCCTTATTTTCAAACAAACCCATCTCGTTGATCATTGCAGATCAATATCGATCTATGCATACCGAAGGATGTTGAAGGACATCCCCTCTGCGTTTTCATGCAGAAGTCTCTTCTAACTTTTGCTCTGCCACAGGTGCTATTGGGTAGTTGTGGCGCAGGATTTTCCCTCAGACCATGTACAGTACTTATAGATACCTATAGGATGGTTCGAGTCCTGTCCAATTCAGACGTTCCAGGGAAGGCCGGGAACACACCACCGGTGACCCAGGCTTTTTCTTCCCTTAGCTGCAAGTGGATGACCCTCGTTTGCTAACAATGGAGCTTGGAGAAGCCTTTGCTCTCCATCGCACAAAATTTGTTGTTATCTGTCGTGTCCTTGAAGTTTCACGCGGTTCAAGGGGCTAATATGAGAATAATCGATATTATGTGTATTTTACATAAATACTTGACATTTGCTCCAATTTGCATACAATATGCCCATGTCTAAATTGGCCTGCTCTTGAACAAAGCCAGATTTGAAACCTTCAGTGCTTGTTAGTAAGAAAATCTACAACAGGGGTTCCCACATGAATCAGAAGCACAAAGGAGCATTTGGGAGCGCCCGACGTCAGATTTTCAAATTTGGACCTGCAACAGTTGCAACCCCACGTTCACAAACCATCTATATATATATATATATTATATGTAAATATGAATGAATATGCTATATATATATATATGAACATATATATATATAATTTTTGGGCTATACCATGGTATGTCCCAAAGTAGAGATGGTTTATGATCTCCCTCCCATGGCGTCTACTTGGAGATGGTGGCAGGATCCCACGAATGAAACCCACTGTAGGCGGGTCACCGGGACGGGTCAAAGGTCGCCGCATTGGAAGAGGAGCGGCCGAGCTCTGTGCGAAGCTGAGGGTGGGGAGAAATTCATTGGAAGGACAAAATTCTGTGGATTTCATAGGATTTAACTAACAAAACTAATGGTTAAATGGGATAATATATACATATCATAATATGGAAATTAACTAACAACAATGGTGATTAAATGGAACATTCTAGAACATCATGGGGGTTTTACCTTTGTGCACTTTGGTTATTCTTTGCAGTTTGCTATGCAAGCCATGGCCCATAGAAATAGATGATAAACATGATGATTTACCGAACTTAGCAAATGGTTATGCTCCATAGCTATGTTAAATAACCAGAGGGTATTATAAGGGGGAAAAAAAAACATTCAGGAAATCATATGTCCTCTTCGTCAAATTGGGGTTGGGGGTTGACCTCTAATTTTTTTCTAGTGAAGCAGCTGGGATGACATCACTCAAACCTGGCCGTTGGAACTGCATGGAGCTGTTGGGGAGCTGTTAGGAGCTATGGTTGTATCCGCATTTCTCTATTTCAGGGGCTGAGGAGCTACAGAGTTTCCCGACATGTCATAGTTCATCATAGTTTTGCTTTGGACTTAAGTAATACGCCCAATACCAAGCAAATGTTCATCCAGGCACCACCAAAACTAGTCACAGATGAGCAGGGAATGACAGGAATTACTCGGTCAAGAGATGGTGCAGAGTTCAGCAGAGTCCGAGTCGCCATTGGGGATTTTCATCACTCCAAAAGGGATGATCATCAGAAGTTTCCCCATTAAAACCATCCGTGGGGGCGAATCCACCATGAACTCAGACACACCCGAATATGCATGTTTATCATGATCTGATTATCAGCGGATTTAATAATTTATGAACTATGGTTAACTCCTATAGTTTCTTCCCGGTTAGATCATCATTTTTAATGAAATCACGATGTTTGCTGGTTAAAAACCCCCAAACATCACCATATTTTCAGTCAATTTTTCGGTAATATTTCCATCATTTGCTGGTGAACTCTCATGAAATGCCTATAGGTTTCACCGTTTCACCATTGCTTTCACCAGCTGAAAAATCTTCCCATGGCGCTGACGGAGCTCACCTCCAGCCACTTCCGCGGCTTCCTGCGGAGGGACGAGGAATGGCCTGAAGACTCAGAGCCTTGGACGCCTTGGACGCCAGGTGCCGCAGTGGGGGGGTTGGAACGTCCATGGACCTTTGAAAAAGCGCGCTAATACATGGTTTTAGTCATGAAACATGATGAAACATGCATGGTTTAATAGTTTAAGTGCGTGAAAATGGTGATGAAAGGTGATGATTCAATGCATCCATACGTGAGACTATTTAAGGCAAACAAAAAAAACACGGTGAGTTTAAACTTGGTTTAATCCACCCTCAAAACTCGAATTTTAAATGGTTGAACCCTACATGCAGAAGTTTAAGAAATCTTGGGGGTGTACAGCATCACCAGCTTCAGGGGAGCAGTTGCATGCTGGCTGCCTTGTCGTGGGGTTAGAAGCCTTAAGTTCGGTTTAAGGTTGTGGGTTTCAGAGGGTTTCAAATCATGCAGGTTGTACTACCTCCCTTAAACTAACATTTCGCAGCCATCATATCAGCTTAGGCTTAAATGGCCTGTGGTACCCAATAGCTGGGTCAACGCTCCCGAAGAAGTTGTTGCAGATCAACTACCCTTTGGTTTTTTTTAATATAGCTACGGAAGGAAGCCATGGCCCATCGAAATCGAAGATAAAAGCGTTGAGTTGCCTGTTAAAAATTGTCTTTTTCCATAACATCCTATATTACATCCCTTTTCACCACCATTAAACCACCATTCGATCACGATTAAATCATTAAAAAGCTATATCGCTGGAGGGCGTGGCTATGGATGGGGCTCGAATATATTTCACTTCATACCCATGACCTGGCGCCGCACCAAGGAGGAGTTGCTCGATCGCGATGCGGACCAGGAAGCGATTAATAAGAGATCACCCAACAGAGAAAGGATATTGTTGTTTGACCTAAAGGGCGCAAAAGGGTTCTAATTTCATCTATATAATATTATTCAAAAAAAATGTTTTTCAGATATCCCGTATATGCGCATGTGCAATCCAAACAATCGTCGTTATTTTGTTGTGCTCCAAAACTCATTGAATCATGGTCCGATGGTGCTAGCAAGATCACCCCAAACAGTTTTCAACACATCCGAAGACATAATTGATAGCCTACACGGTTGTCCCGTTCAAGTGTGACTTTCAAGTGACCTTCAAGTGTTGGAACAAACTGAGAAAGGTCACTTAGAGCGTTTGTGATGACAAACTTTCAATTGAATAATTGGAGTTTGTGATGTTTGTGATTCCGCATGAAAGAAGTGCCAGCTCAAGCATAGTCAGCGCAGTCGGGTTAGGGACCACTTTCAAATCACAACAGTGTTGTCGGGGAAGATGTGGGAAGATGTAATATATGCTAATATGTGGAGGTTTTGTAAAATAGGGGTATCCCAAATTCACCCAAAATTAGACAATTGTAACTATTTAAACCAATGGTTTCGGAGATCCCCCATTCTAAGAAAGCCAAATTTTATGAAGACGGTCTGGGATTACCAATGCCAAGCAACTATACCTTCCTTGATTTTCCCAACCCATAAAATGGAGCAGAGCTGCTTGGTCCAAGGTACAAAGCAGGCTGTGACATTGAGTGTCTTGGTGATCCCGTGGGCCCGAGTCCCATCCTCCTCTGGTGGTGTGGAACATGGCTGGATTATGGCTTTCCAGTAATTTTGGGTATGTCGTAACCCCAAGTGACTACTGTAGTATTTTTCAGAGGGGTAGGTAAACCACCAACCAGTTGTTTTTCGTGAAAGCAAACGTTTTAGAAACCCCGCATTGAGGTTCGATATCCACTGTGTATGTTACTTTGACCGTCATCATGTTGCTCCAAATCAACAATATGCAAAGCGAACATGACAAAAGCACATGTGCAAGCACAGAAGGCAGTGAATATGATTCATGTGTGCATGTGGCAATTCAGCGGCCCGAAGAACGAACCACACTTTTTTCTCCACAAGGTTCAAGTCTCGTATCTATTGGATGATTGGAGGAAAACCTTCAGGCAACCATGTCCAACGTGTCCCGTTCAATCTGAAGATTTCCCGTGAACTCAACGTTCAAACCAAAACCCCTGTGGACTATGATAGTCCCAATATATGTTGTAGTAAGGGTAGTGTAAGATAGTATGACCCCATACGATCATCAATTTTGATAAATTGTAACGACCTCATTGCGACCTACTGTAACTGAAATGATGTAATTGTATAGTAACTATCCCAAATGCCAAACTTTTCAGATCAGTGACATAGTATTGCAATTTGATTATCCAGAATCCAGATCAATACAGGTTCTGGTCACTGCTCAATTCACCTGTTTGTGTCTTTGACGCATGGCCAAGGAACCGAAAGCGACCGCCACCCGAAGAGATTCCGGGTGACGTCTTTGATCGACAGCGGGTGCCCGGCAGTTGGATGGTTCACTGTTTCGGAGCCACAAATGATGGTTAATGCAGGAAGAGGCCCCAGGGCTACGGCTACGTTGACTTATAACTCTGTCAACTAGGGTTTATAGAGGATATAACTATAGTAGTTAGATGGGGTTAGAAACCAACTTACAACTAGGGGGCCCCTTCCTGTGGTGGTATCGATCATTCATGACCAACAGAAGATGTGGGATTTTTCGAGCGTTTGAGAGTAAGAACTTCAGGGAATCAGAGTTGAAAGCTCCCCTAAGCTCCCTTGGCCACCCGCCCCCTCCGACCTTCCCCCTTAAGAACCCTACAATATGTGTATCTATCACACGCACATAATGTAATGCAATGTTTTCAATCTGCGACTTGTAGGTTGTCGGTTTCAGCTTATTGAAGCATTTCAGCTGCTAATTCGTTCAGTTGCTCCATGGATCTAACATGGATCTAACATGATCATGTTTGATCCCGGAACCACCTTGTTACTAAGGGGACACCAATTTGAATTTCCGTTTGTTTTTTTACCAATCAACTTTAAGTTTTTTTTTGAAAAATATAAAAAATAAAAGTCGCTGACAGAATAATTTTCAATGACCGCATTCTGACCAGCTGTGCTATTTCCCATGGCACTGGCGCCAGGTGATTCCGGACTTTGACCAGGGCTTGATTGAACGATGCTCGTTTCGCAAGTTACCGGTAATGGGAAGCTGAGGGACTGAGGCAATATAATTATAATATACATAATTATATATAATATAATAATATATATATATATAATTATATATATATATGGGTTTTAAACATATGGATGTGTCTGAAAATGGGGTATACCTCAAAACAGCTCTTTTTTTAGTGGGAACATGATAAGAATCCAGTGGATTTTGAGGGGCCTTATTGTCAGACCAAGCCATATTCCCAACAGCGGAGCCCTGGCGCGCTGGTACCCTGGAACCTGCTTTCGAATCTACGATGGCAATGGAGAATCGCTCATTCCTAGACGATTTGCCCATTGAATACAGAGATGTTCCGGAAAACATGTATATGATCATGTGAAATAGTGCCACTATAGGGGTTGTCTTGAAGCCGGTGCACCACGAAGAGTTCCAATGCGCTTCTATTCTGCACAAACATGTCAGTTTGCATTTGCAGCTTTACCTTTTGAAAGACTGGTGTCAGGAAAAGGGATGAATCGTAGCTGGTTGGTGAAGTCAAGTAGTTTTCATTGTTCAGCATGTTGCATCAGACATTACTCCGCCCACGTTTGCAAGTTACATGCAATTCAGTTTTGATTGGAAGGTTTGAAACTGACGCAGCGGGGTTGAATTTGAGTTCGCCAATGGACTTGATTCAGCTGTAGTCGGCCCACGAAGACCCCACATAACATTTGTTTTTGCCCTTGTTTTTTCTTTGCGGGGTGATGACTCCCGCTTGACAAACGTATTTTCGACAGATGTGTTGCAACTCCCAATCCGTGTATGTGGGGTGTTCTATATGTACCAATTGTATCCAGCTGCCAGTGGGCCTTATCAGCCCTGAATATCAGCATATAGAAGAGTATACAATATAGTGTGATATACAGTACATTATATATAATGTAATTTAATGCTATCTTAAAATCATGTATGTGTCTACACATTGACATATGTATACATACATACGGATACATATATATATATATATATATATATGTATATATATTATGTGTGCGTGACCATACTGGATAACATACTATAATATATATATATATATTTATTTATTTATTGATTGATTTATGTATTTGTTTTTATGTATTTAAAAGTTATTATGTGTGTGTTTGTGGATTCATGTACATCTATGCAGCACCAGTTACATTCGTTGTATATCAAGGTTTTTGAAATGCCGCCAGAGCACATTCCCAGGACAAGTGTGTCTTGTCTTGGGTGCTGGTGGAATCGGACAGAACGTGGCCCTGACTTTGGCCCGTTTGGGCGTGGCCTGGTGGCAGCGTTGGAACATATTTTGATGTTTGGCACCCTCCAAAAGATGCAGAGGGGGTGGGAGGGTGTTGCTTTTCTATCTTTTTGGGGGTTGTTATGCCCTGAGAAGGATGATATATATATATATATAACATATATATATATGTGAATTTCCCATGTCCCATTTCCATTTGCCAGGTACATTCTTGGATGTTGTGGCCTGCTGCCGCTCTTTGGGATCAATAGGCCTTGAGCCTTCACTGGCTTGGTCAAAACAG
>Ga0126342_10020343_pt1 | contig 11165 bp, 12 predicted proteins | sample Cyp1metagenome_FD_92528 | JGI IMG/M metagenome (GOLD analysis project Ga0126342, IMG submission 92528) | Coral microbial communities from Lord Howe Island, Old Settlement Bay, Australia - Cyphastrea 1 metagenome | ecosystem: Host-associated > Invertebrates > Cnidaria > Coral ...
GGAGGAGTAGTAGTAGTAGTAGTGGTAGTGGTAGTGGTAGTGGTAGTGGTAGTGGTAGTGGTAGTGGTAGTGGTAGTGGTAGTAGTAGTAGTAGTAGTGGCAGTGGCAGTGGTAGTGGTAGTAGTAGTAGTCGTCGTGGTAGTCGTACTCGTGGTAGCAGTAGGAGTAGCAGTACCAGTAGCAGTAGCAGCAGTAGCAGCAGGAGCAGCAGAAGCAGCAGCAGCAGCAGCAGCAGCAGGAGGAGGAGGAGGAGTAGTAGTAGTAGTAGTGGTAGTGGTAGTGGTAGTGGTAGTAGTAGTAGTAGAAGAAGAAGAAGAAATAATATTAGTAGTAGTAGCAGGGGTAGTAGTAGTAGTAGTAGTAGTAGTAGTCGTCGTTGTAGTCGTCGTCGTCGTAGTAGTCGTCGTGGTAGTCGTAGTCGTGGTAGCAGTAGGAGTAGCAGTACCAGTAGCAGTAGCAGCAGTAGCAGCAGGAGCAGCAGAAGCAGCAGCAGCAGCAGCAGCAGCAGCAGTAGTAGTAGTAGTAGTAGCAGTAGTAGTAGTAGTAGAAGAAGAAATAATATTAGTAGTAGTAGCAGTAGTAGTAGTAGTTGTTGTTGTTGTTGCTGTTGCTGTTGTTGTTGTGGTTGTTGTTGGTTGTTGTTTGTTGTTGTTTGTTGTTGTTTGTTGTTTGTTGTTGTTTGTTGTTGTTTGTTGTTTGTTGTTTGCCGTTGTTTGTTGTTGTTTGTTGTGTGTTGTTTGTTGTGTGTTGTTTGTTGTGTGTTGTTTGTTTGTTTGTTTGTTTGTTTGTTTGTTTGTTTGCTGTTTGTTTGTTTGTTTGTTTGTTGTTTGTTTGTTTGTTTGTTTGTTTGTTTGTTTGTTTGTTTAATTGTTTGTTTAATTGTTTGTTGTTGGTTGTTGTTGTTGTTGTTGCTGCTGTTGTTGTTGTTGTTGGTGGTTGTTGTTGTTGTCGTTGTTGTTGTTGTTGTTGGTGGTGGTGTTGTTGTTGTTGGTGTTGGTTGGCGTTGTTTGTTGTTGTTTATTGTTGTTTGTTTTTGTTTGTTGTTGTTTGTTGTTGTTTTTTGTTGTTGGTTGTTGTTGGTTGTTGTTCAGACAGAGAGAGAGAGAGAGAGAGACACAGAAAGAGAGACAGAAAAAGAGACAGAAAGAGAGACAGAGAGAGAGGCAGAGAGAGAGAGAGAGAGAGAGACAGACAGGCAGGCAGGCAGACAGGCAGGCAGACAGACAGACGGGCAGATGGACGGACGGACAGACAGACAGACAGACAGACACACTGACACACAGATAGATAGATAGAAGGATGGATGGATGGATGGATAGATAGACAGATAGATTCTGAGAGATTAGATAGATAGATCAAATAAGATATTTAGATTAGACTAGATCAGGTTAGACTATATAGATAAGATAAGTAGATTAGATAATGGTAGAATTAGATAGAATTGAATAGAATGGAATGGATCGGATTGATAGATAAGATGGGGAGAATTAGATAGAGAGGTACTGAGAAAGCAGCAACAATAGAAGGATATATTCAAAGACAGGCAGGCAGGCAGGGAGGACATACACTCACACAAACACGCACAAACCCGCAATCACACCTGCATAGCATACGCATAATGCATTCGTACATCCACTCATCCATAAATCCATTTACTGATACATCTATTCATCCAGGCAACCAGACATCCATACATTTGTTCATCCACTGTTCATGCATGCACTCATGCAGCACAGATGCGTACATACGTATGTACGTACATACACACACACACATACATACATGCATGTTTGCATGCGTGCATACGTACGTACGTACATACATTCATACATACATCCATGCATACATACATGCATACATCCATACATACATACATTCATGCATACATACAGACAGACATACATACATACACACACACATGGACACACATGGGCACACATGGACACACATGGACACACAAACACACACACACGTGCAGGCACTCACAGAACATTTTTGCACCTGACATGATTGGCTGCCTTGATTGAGGATCGCACTGCCGTTGGTCCTTTTCCTACTTTTAGTTTGGAACTCAATTTCAGAAGATCAGGATGAACTCTTGAACATGAACAGTGCTGTTATTTTTTTCTGTGGTCGACATATGCCGACATGATGTGCCGACTGTGAAGGTCTATGTGCGCGTTGTCTACGAGACCGTTTGGTCAGAGTCTTGAAACACCAAAACAAAACACTGCAAAACATGCTTTTTGGTAACTTATGCCCCCGTTTTCCGATTCATCCGATGCCAGCCTTTCAGCGTTCTTGATCCGCATCCCTTTGACCATGTCAAGGAGACTTTCAGATGGATTTGCTAGCACTTTTTGCGGAATTTGTGAGGTACGGCCCGTTCTTCTACAGAAGCAGCGTGCAAACGGCTCAGCAGAGACTAAGTACACAGCACGCTATAATGATCCAGAATGCATGATTTTGTAGCATGTTACTGAACTGTTGAATACCCATGCAACTCTGTACAGAGGCAAGAATAGAGGCAGCGATATTCCATGCCATTCCCATTTGATCCCTTCTCTCCATGTTTTGCTGATGCCTTTTTGTGGAATACCAAAATGGAGTGCCTGCTCTGTTCCACCTATCCGCAATACCGAACAGAACACGAACTGAATTCTTGCTCCGCGGAGCAGTCGCACCAACGAAGTGCTCGCTTGAATTCTTTGTCCCCCTCATTTCTGATCATCTCGCCGTTTCGCCACGCATCTGGCCTAAAACTTCAATCATTGATGTCTGGACTTTCCCAATCTGTGATGTGCATTTGTTTGGTGCAAGGCTTCGAAATCTGTTGATGGCAACATCATTGCTTCTATTTCTACATGTACAGGAACCTACAGGAACCTACAAGAACAAAGCTGCAGGGGCTTTTACCGTGTGCGGCGTGCAGCCTCTTGAGCAGCTCCAAGTACTTAAACTCCAGACAATGCGTAACATCCTGCAATCCCCGCCCACCAGCTGCCCTGAGTTGAGGTTGAACCCATTTGGTTTGGCTGGCGAGCTAGACTCCAAGGCCCAGTCTTCCCAGTCTTTTGCTTCGTCTCAGTTCTAAGATGTAAGGATTTCTAAGGAACATTTGGACTCCCTGCATGGAGCACACCGAGCACACCGAGCACATACAATCTCATGCCGCATCACGTTCCACCTGAGGACTTGAAGTGTGCATGGAATCGTTGGAATCCGTTGGAATTGGTCCGGGGCCAGGCTTTGCGAGACAATGGCGCTCCATTCAAAGCCTGGAAGGCTTTGGAGAAAGATCTGGAAGATAACGGTTTGTACTACGTTTCTACATTTTGTATTGTAAGATCTGACAAGATCTGTATGTATCAGAGAATATCCAAAGTCTTGAAGAGTCCAGAGTCTGGATATTCTTGCATATGAGAGTCGGTTGGATGGGTTTGGCACCATTCCTGCCTTCCGCCTTCACAAGTGCTTCCGTCATCTGCCATTCACTTCCATCCACAACACCATCTGTTTCTTTCACCAACTGAAGACACAGGAATAGCCAAACTATGCCAAGCCAGGAAGCACAGCTGAGATGTAGTGCTTTCATAGAGAAAGATGAGAAAGCAAGGCACTAAGCAAGGCGCTAAGCAAGGCTGCACCCATGTATACCCATGGCTCGGAGATGTGACATGTTGGCAGATTGGCGCAGTGCAGGAAACACAGCGTGAGAGTTTGTGGAACGATGCTGGAGACTTGGAGTCTAATTTTGCCACCCGAAGTCTCAAACATTTTGCATGTCATGCTTCAAATGGCTTCAAATATGTGGAATGGACTATAGTTCAGCTTGAATCTGTTGAAGACACTGACCATTACATAGCATTCATTACACTGATGCTTTATTCGTTGAATGACACTGACACGGGTATCTCATACAGTATCTGTGGATGCTCGTGTGGACTAATGAATTGGATTTTGTCGAATTTTCATATCCCAGGCCATCTGGTGATGACATGTGATGACTGTATACGTATAAGCGAACAAAATAAGCGAACAAAATGACAAACAAATCTGCAAACAGCTAGTAATACAATCTGATTGTAGTGATATGTTTGTTTGTGATCGTCTTTCTTTTTTTGAGGCTTCAGATGATGGCTTTCTGTCCGCTTCGCAATTAGCATTGGGAGCTTGGCCCTCAGAAGCATGAAGCAGCGAAGCTAGTCCTAATCAATACTGGGAAGCAGCAATGGAACCAGCTTTTCTATCATTTCTGTTTGTCTTTGATGTTTTTTGTTTGAGTTTGAATTTTTGGGTTGCTAGACTGTGTACTCCCACCATGCGGGCATGCACAGCACATTCGCCATATCATATAATTTACACCAAAGATCACTAAAGCACACGCCTAATGTTTTGTGTTTGGAACATTTTGGAGTTGGCCAAGCGCCACGAAGCGCCGGCCACGAGGAAAGCTTATGCTCAGAAGAACTCCTCAACACAGCTGCAGACCGACTCGAAGCGGCAGCGACTTCAGATGTGAAGAGATGTGAAGAGACGTTTTTTTTCCTAATGGGCAAACTATTGCGGCAAAGTATGGGCAAATTGCCAGAATGGAAAGTAATTTTGCCATCCATTGCTGCAAAGTTTGTATTTTGTGGCAGTTCAAAGATGTTTAAAGATGTTTAAAGAGCATCTAGCAAAATTTAGCAAACTTTAGCAACAGCTTGAATTCTCCTCATTGTCTTCCCTCCAGCCTTCTCCGTTGGTCCTGGACCAGAATTCTCCAGCATGTCATTCCACTCACTCTCGCTCTTGCTTTGATTTCTGCTGTATGTTTCCTGATTTTTATCAAATAAATCAAATAAATATGCATCTTCATGATGATTGGTTCTATTCTTACCATACTTTCTTTCAAGATCTCTTGATCTTGAGAATATTGAGCAGCTACACTGCCCCTTTGTGCCAGAAGCCCTTTCGACCTCCGGCAATGCTTTTCGGCAATGTGCCGCATGGATTGTGTGGGGCGTCTAAGGTGTTGAGTTTCCGTGAAGCTTCTGGAGTGACACTCGCTGAGGAGTTGCTGCGTTGGAATCCTAGACTACTCCTATCAGTTTCTATCAGTTGCCTAGACTCTGGACTCTCCTAGACATTGGAATTGAGAATATTGAGAATGGGAGAGACGTGTTGGATGTTGCGGACGGTGCATGCTGGTTGTGTTGCCACACCCAAAAGCAAACTTGTACTTGTAAGTTTTAATTGCTTTGCTCCGCTTGCAGTGTAGCCATTACTACAATCTCTGCCATCATTCAATCTACTCACAGCTGCTTTGATGCAACGGCCCACATTGGCATGCACAGCATTGGCAATTGGCAGACAAAAATTGCCAATTCGACATGCGGAGTTTGTGAGGCTCCATATGGGTATGCAAATCCCAAATAGCTCCAACATTTGGCTGACTCAGACATCAGAATACAAAACAATATATATATAGAATAGCAGAAACAAATACTGTAGAAACATGTAGAAACAATATCAAACAATATATAAAGTATATAATTGAGTATATATATAGTATATATATAATAGTGATACGGACATATATCGACCATTTTGTTCACTTTGGGTGTGTGGGTTTGATCCGTTTGGGTTTGTACAGGGAGCTTGTGCATTTGGCTTGATGAAGGTTTGGACCCTCTTGCAGTAGGAAAGGCAGTGTGCCGCACTCAGACTATGCTTTCTGGATTCGCGCATTCAAAGTTATCATCGGTGGTGTTCTATTCTAACTCTTTCGCGCTTAGGACTGAAGCAACTGAGACCATTTCAAACTTTTTGACCGACGGGTCAGCTGCAAATCGTGGCAAAGCCGTGCGGGAAGGTGGGCAGTTTTCTTGTACCCAAACAGCGCAGACCCATGCAGACCCCAATTCAGTGACCGTAAAGCTACAAAAAAGTAGGAACAGGCGCACATAAGCTTTGGGACCTTTGGGCGTTCTTTCTTTCTTGATTTGGCAAAATCCTGCCTTTTACGTTGCAACCACCAGGTCCTGCAGAATGAGGGGCTGTTTATATAAGTCTAAGCGCTGTCAGAGTGCTATTTGTCGCACAAGTAAGATCACCGACTTGACCAGTTGAAATTCTGCAAACTGACTTAGCATTCGCAGAATGTTCCGCGGCTCGATTTGTTTGCATCCTGGCAGACTTCTTCACTTCCGGACTGGATAGAACCACTACAGAGGCCCCAACACAGACACAGACACCCTCACTTGCTGGAGGGCTGTTGTTTTGAATCCCTTCAATAGGTGAGTTCGGACTGCAAAACGTAAATGCATATAAAAGAGAGGAGTGTGCTGATCTTGTGACATGTAATTACAGATATTCTGCGTCATGCATATCTAGTTTGAGCGGAAATGGATGGGCGGTCTGTCGAAGGTTGGTGAGCGCCTCCAAAGAGAAATCGATATGTTGAATTCATTGCCGCAAACTAAGTCGCTGAGTCCAGTGAGTCCAGTGAGTCCAGGTCAATTGCGACGAGTGTCGCAAATCTTTACAGGTTTAGCATGGTTTAGCCGTAGAAATGAATTGACGGACTCCATGCAGAAGGGAGATATAGGGAGATAGATGGTTGAAGCAACTCGACAAACAAGAGCAAGATGAACAGATAGCTCATGATAATTAGCAGGTTGGGCAATGATGCGCGCAGTGAACGAATTTGATGGATGGTTGGATGGACGTCGGATAAAACTACTGGATGGGACGGTGCGTTGACGGATTGATTGATGAAGGGCCTCAGATAGTCTTGATATGTCTCGACAGCATATGTAAGTATTTTTCCGCTTTTCTTGATAGCATTTTCAAAACAAACAGCATTAGAACGACGTGGAGCCAGGCTGGATGCTGTTGATGGTCCTGCGCAAGCCGGAAGACTGGTGTTGTCCCAAGACTGAGCTCAAATACCCTCAGTGAAACCACGATAAGGTAGGCAACAGTTTTGGATGCTACAAGTTGCTACAAACAAAATGATCTCAAAATGTGTCAAATTACAATTCTTTTGCACAAGTTGTGCTTGTATGATCAAACAACCTAGGCTAATGTCACATTGTTGACATACTTTGTCACATTGTGTCCTGTGATATCCCGTGCTGAACTCTAGCAGCCATCCTGTACAGGCAGAGGGCTGGTACCGTGAAGCTTGTGCAACAAACGCTTCAGCTCTTCTAGGCACAGGAGTCTTTCTATGCATTGCCGCAAGACGGACCGCGGTCACAGACAGCGCAAATTGTTGAGCAAAAGGTGGTATGAACATGTGTAAACCTCCAGGATCAAAGCTGAACTCTTGGGGAATGTTGACAATGTTGGCCAATGCAGGGTTTGCGATTGAGTATGGCATGGCAAGTGCCATTGACTGCTTGAATGATGGCAAGGCACTTCCAACGAAACGGCGCTGTCTGATCTCTTGTGGAACTTGGGACTGACGCTGCAGGTGGGATGTGTGTTTCGCCCTGTCCAGGGTCCGATAGGTCCGATAGGAACATTTCAGAGTTTTGCCAGTGCTGCCATCTTCCATCTGAGACACCAAAGAATGCAACAAGATGCAGCCCACGAACCCGAATGCAGTCACGTAGAACACTTTTTTGAAACAAGTTAATTGAACATTCTTGTGCATGTTTCCCCTGTTGCCGTACCAGTGCACTATAGACTGTGGAATGTGGAAGAGGGTGGAGTGCAAAGTGTGGAGTGTAGAGTGTGGAGTGTAGAGTGTAGAGTGTGAAGTGTAAAGTGTGGAGTGTAGAGTGTAAAGTGTAAAGTGTGGAGTGTGGAGTGTAAAATGTGGAGTGTAAAGTGTGGAGTGTAAAGTGTAAAGTGTGGAATGTAATGTGTGGAGTGTAAAGTGTAAAGTGTGGAGTGTAAAGTGTAAAGTGTGGAATGTAATGTGTGGAGTGTAAAGTGTAAAGTGTGTGGTGTGGAGTGTAAAGTGTGGAGTGTGGAGTGTGGAGTTTAAAGCGTGGAGTATAAAGTGTAGAGTGTGGAGTGTAAAGTGTGGAGTGTGGAGTGTAAAGTGTGGAGTGTAAATGTGGAGTGTGGAGTGTAAAGTGTGGAGTGTGGAGTGTAAAGTGTGGAGTGTAAATGTGGAGTGTGGAGTGTAGAGTGTGGAGCGTAAAGTGCAAAGTGTGGAGTGTGGAGTGTAGAGTGTGGAGTGTACAGTGTAGAGTGTGGAGCGTAAAGTGTAAAGTGTGGAGGGTAGAGTGTGGAGTGTGGAGTGTAAAGTGTGGAGTGTAAATGTGGAGTGTGGAGTGTAAAGTGTGGAGTGCGGAGTGTAAAGTGTGGAGTGTAAATGTGGAGTGTGGAGTGTAGAGTGTGGAGCGTAAAGTGTGGAAGTGTGGAGTGTAGAGTGTGGAGTGTAGAGCATGCAACGCGACACATCTGAAGTGCTGCGCCTGCCACGCAAAATGGCGATTGAGGTCTCCAAGGTCTTGCGCCTGCCACGAAAAAATGCAACTCACTTTCTTCGCGAAAGTATTGCGCTTGCCACACAAAACAATTTTCGACACTTTTGCAGACACATGAGAATGTCACGAAATGCCACGCCTGTCACGCAAAACGACATTACAACTAGCTTAGCTTTGCTACCCCCAACAAGGACAGGTTTTGCATTTCCCCCATGGCGAGGCCAGAAGAAAACCAGAGACTCGAGACGAGACACGTTGGAGCATCAAAACGAGCATTTCGTGCGAGACTTCCTCCAATTTTCACACTTTGTAGCTTCAAAATTGGCGTTTTCTTACGGGTTTCTTATGAACCTCAAAATTTGCTACCTCAAAATCGACGTTTCGTGCGAGGCTTCTGTCAATTTTCAGCACATCTCACAAAATGCCACGCCCGCAACGCAATTTGCACCTTGTCGCCACTTGACGCAGCCCTAACAATGCGGTTGGCAAAAAACACGCAACGCGACACGTCTAAAGTGCTCCTGCCACGCAAAACGACGATGGAGGTCGCCAAAGTGCTGCGCCTGCCACGAAAACTGGAACGCATCTTCTGAAAACGTCGCAAAAGTATTGCGCTTGCCACACAAAACGATTTTTGACACGTTATGAAAACATGTTGGATTGTCACGAAGTGCCACGCCTGCCACGCGAAACGAGGCTACGTGGCATTATGTGGCATTGGAAACCTGCAAAAGTGACTGCTGCTGCAGGACTCGCAATATAGGCACGGCCATACGAGGTTCACGCCACCGCCCGTGAACGGTTGCGAATGGTTGCGGCCGTAAACGCGACGTCGAGCGAACACACCCTCAACCCCCATGGACCCCCAGAGTGAAACGGGAACCCTTGCTACGCATTCGGGAAAAAATAATGAAAATTCCAAGACAATGATTTCCTGGGATTCGAAAACTTGGCAACATGGAACTCCAAATTTTTCCTAACTTTCCCTGGCAATCTCTGGGGATCCCAGGGAAAGATTTCACAAAGAAAACAGCCGCAACGTGGATCCAGGCCAAAATTTGCACAAATACGTTTTTTGGGAGACCTTGGTTTGAAAAACAGGGCGTTAAATATTTGATTTTGCAATATTCTCCTTCTCCAGCTAAATTGTGGGGCTCCATGCAAATCCTCAGGGCTTGCCTCAGGGTTGCACGTATTCGCAGACGATGTATACAAGCATGAAGCATTAGAGCACCGCTTTCGTAGGTTGAGGTGTCGTGAAAGAATGTGCACGCAATGCGCATTTAGTGAACGTAACCATGGAACTTGAACGCGCCCTTTTGGTGCCACGAAATTTGGCTACTGGAGTATTGTTGGACTGAAAAAACACATGCAGTGTACCCAAAAACAGTTTCAACCTGGATTCCGGCCCTAAAGCTGCACAGATGACTGATTTTTAAGCAAAGGCCCCATTAAGAAACTATGGGTTCTTAAATATCTAATTTTGCAGTATTCGTCAGCCAGGTAGAGTTGCCAATGCAAATCCTTAGGGTTTGCCTCAGGATTGCACATTTCCACAGACAATGTCCACTTTTTGGGCGATGAAATCTCGTACTGGAGGGTTGGGTACTGAGAAGGCGCACACACACAAAGTGCAAGTCTATGTTCCATGGTCTTATCCGACCCAAGTCATTTGTTGGGACAGACAGTTTCGATTTGGCAGAGCATGCTTTGGCACAAAGACCTGAGCGCGGGAAAGGGGATTACTGCAGAAAAAAAGGGATTGTATATTGACATGTGCTCTGGAAGATGAATTATTGCGTATGGACATGCCAAAATGATTTGAAATGAAATCGGTGCAAAAGAATTCTGACCAATCAGGCAGAACACAACTGAGAACTTTTAATAATGCCAAGGAGACCCAAGGAAGCACACTTGTTTAAATTAGTTCTGGGAAAGAAACGAGGTTCTGCGTTTCCTGCGGAATTGTGCAATCTTGTGATGAGCGCAGGGGACAGGTAAAAACATGTTTATCTTCAGGCAAATCAGACATCACAGAATAATATTGTATATATATAATTATATATATATACATGTATATTATATTACAATTATAATGATTGTGGAGATTGCTTGTTTAAATACTTTGTGCACCTTTGTAACCAACAATCCCCCCACCATGGAACATGCTCGTGCTCCATGCATGGCATATTTACCAACATTATTCCCTGTGCATTTAGAATACTAGACTTTAACATAACAAATACAAAAGCGCGTTCCGTGTCAAAATTCTTTGATCCAACTTCTTCAACATGTACTTGTACATGTCAAGCATATCGGGCAAAACATGCATACTGCTGCTCCAAATACAGAGATTTTTTGAGTGCGCTCGATTCGACAGGGATCCAGGGGAAAAACAGTGAACAAGGAGACAGCTCCTGGTGAAACTGGGGTTGGTGAACGTACTATTTAACGTGAAACATGAACAGAATGGTACTGGAAGTTCAAGTCAAAGATGTCAAAGGAAAAATACAAACACAAACGTAACTCAAAAAAATCCAACCTGGCTTTCAGCCCTAAAGTTATGAGTTCTCCTGAGCCTCAGAGCTCATCCAAGAATTTTAGGTACAAATGCATACTTTTAGCATTCCTAAAATGCATGTTTTTTTGGGACTTGAAGGGCTCATCCAAGAAAAAGGATAGGTTTGTGTATACCTGGAAGGTGGTTGGAAAATAAAAGCATAAGTTTGTGCATAC
>Ga0126342_10020344_pt1 | contig 11164 bp, 13 predicted proteins | sample Cyp1metagenome_FD_92528 | JGI IMG/M metagenome (GOLD analysis project Ga0126342, IMG submission 92528) | Coral microbial communities from Lord Howe Island, Old Settlement Bay, Australia - Cyphastrea 1 metagenome | ecosystem: Host-associated > Invertebrates > Cnidaria > Coral ...
GCCCTCTTCACGCCCTCTTAGGGCACTTGGGCAAGGTCTTCTTGCGAGATTCGGAAGCAGTTCGGCTGTCCTGGTCGCACTGAACAACTTGGACAACAGTTTTGTTTCCATTTGTGTTCCTTTAAACTTTGAAAGCTTTTCGGTGTGGAATCTGGAACTGGAACATGTTCTGCCTGGGTTTTACCCTTCATAAATGTTCTTTGAATTTGCCGTGGTTTTCCTTCCCAGCTGCCCTGTGCCAAAGGCACAGCCTCCCAAATTCTGAGTCCCACGCGAACATCACCGCCATGTGCGATGCATCGGTGAACTGGAGTATCCTTCCACAGATGTTGCGATGGCTTGGTCATTGGGTCATTGGGTCATTGCTTTGCTCATTGACTCATCATTGACTCATCATTGACTCATTTGGCTCCTCTCCAGTTGCAACATGAAACCATAGAGGGCCCCTACTGGCTCACCTGGAAGAGTTCCATGTGAAACCCATGTGAAACCCACGTGAAAAAAACATGAAACTTCCTCAACTTGTGAAGTACTGCGGGGACAATGCCCAAAAAGATCAAGGCACTTTGTATGAAATGGATTGAAATTCTTCTGAAATGGAACAGGTCAGTCATGTCAACACACAGGTGTCCGGACTGCGCAGATTGCGGAGGTCAGCATTTTGGAAGGCATAGAAGCCCTGGCGCATTTTGGATGCGTCCAAAGACACGAGCTCACGTGACCACACAACACTGCGGAAGGCACAACTCAGTTCCAGAAAGTGTTGACTAACAAAAGCCAGGCGTGAAATGTCTGACCATCCGGCCTGGTGTAAGAGATAGCTACCTTGCCATGGCAATGACACGTACTGACCATGCGAATCATTCCACTCCTCTCTCTCTCTATATATATAATAATAATAATAATATGTGATATATATATAATAGATAGATATGTTGGATGATCGTGTCAGAGGGTGTATCTGTGAAGATATTATATATCTATATATTATGTATTATGCATATATATATATATATTATATATAAATGGATATGGTCATATGGTCATATGGTCAATATAATGTCATACTGTCAATATATGGTCTTGGTGCCGAGATTCCATCCACCAAAGTCAGCACACCGGAGGAGTTTGTGGACTCCTCACGGAAGAGCTTCTCAACGGAACGAGTCCAACAAGCTTGAGCAGTCCGAAGCAGATGAGGCGCGGATTGCAGCGGACTCTAAAACATATTAAAACATATTAACACTATGGACAAATATTAACACTATCGACAAATGATGTCACATGATGTGATATGATGAAATGGATTGCTTTTGTCGTGGTCTCAAGTTCTCAAGCGTTTCCCGTCCTGCATGGAAACTAGGTTTTTCCTATTGAAGAATCGAGGCATTCTTCTACAGCTTGCCTTCCGCAAGATTTCAAGCACGTGTCAAGAGCAGAGCAAGCTGCAGCACTTTGTATGACTTTCCAAATCTTTCCAACATCCCAGTGCATCCATCCATGGTATGACTCGGTATGACTTGCCTTTCGTACGGCGCTTTGCAAGCTCCCAACACCTACCTGGAGACAGTTCTGGGCGACACATCCTGAGGAGGCGGGTTTCAACCGTGGCACAGCCGTGGCACAGCCGTGGCAAGCGCACCATGGCTGCTGCAATGGTCCGGAATGATGCGGATCTGCCGTTTCTCCTGTGGAAACACATCTGGAAGCTTTCTGTGTGATGTCGCAGTCATCGCCGATCGCAAAACCAAATTTCGAGAGGATTTCAACGGCAAAACCAAGCGGCACTCTTCAGGCAAAATTCCGAAATGACACTCCTTTCTTGGCTCCCTTCAGAGCACCTGGGCGTCTCAACACCTCGGCACATTTTTTGGGATGGCTCCGCTCGAAGCGATGTTTCATGATGTGCATTTCCGAGGGCCCAACGGAGACAGCTCAGGGCCTGATTTCAATGGACACGGTCGACACAGTCGACACGGTCGACACGACACCACAAAGAGGACACCTGATCTCTACCCGATCCAAAGATATCCAAAGCTTCCTGAGAAGAATGATGGGTTTGTTCAGCATTCCCTCATTCTGCAAAGTCTGTCGCATGACCATGGAGATCCATGGAGCATCAGCTCCTCATCATTTTTCATTACAGGGTGTAGTGGTGCACCTCGCCCATCTCACCCCATTCCGGTCTCGTGCCACCTGCTGAGGCAAGCTGAAAGGTCTGTTTGGGCATTGCATTGCTGCCGTCTGAGCCAGAAATCACATCATAGCCGTCATATCAGAGTCATATCACACCATGTTCAGCTCAAAATCTTAGGTGTGGCAAAAAATGTAAGGCAGTTCCATGGGGCTCCCCTAGGTGAGCCGAACACTCTCTGAGAGCCTTTTCTTCTGGATCTTCTGCGGTCCCACATCCACAAATCTGTTCTGGTGCTGTTGCTCTACATCACCGAAACAACCCATGTATCCTTGCCCATGGCTGGGTCAAAGTCGAATTCTGAAAGCGCACTACGATCTGGAACATGACGAAGCATCAAGGCTGCCATTGTCCCTCGAATTCAGGTCATGCGCTGTGGCCATGCCAGGTCACTCTACCTTCGATGCCACAGCCACAGGACTGGCCTCTCGCAAACAAACAGAGATCAGTAGAATTCAGTAGACATTCAAACGAACAGTTCACAGAACATCCTCCAGCGATCTGCTCAATTTTTCTCCATTCGTTTCATGTCATGATTTCGTTGTCACATGAGCCTTCTCCAACCATGGCTTCTGCAATTCCCTGGCGCAGTCATCGCAACACGACGTCACTGGCCACTTGTCCTGAGTCCGAAAACTGCACGTTTCACCGTTTCGTGCACGTTTCCCCACCTCAGGATGTCTGCCAGGGCTGACCTCGGTGTCGAGGTCAAACCGGGAAAAAAAGGAAAGAAAAAGATCAATGAACTGCTCAATTTAGTTCATTTATATTCATTTGTTGGGTGCCTCTCAACGTTTCTCACAGTTTAAGACATTAGACTCTATTTCCAAAATGGACCAGAAAACTAGAAACCGTGAAAACCGTGGTAGGCAGAGCAGTGTCTCCGCACGCAGTCGGAGCTGTTCTGCCCAAAGCCAGGAGCTGACGAAGAGTTGCCTGAAGCACCATGGATGTTGCAAGCGGCACAACATTTTCGGGTGCATAAATGGCGCATAAATGCTGCATAACTGGGCACCATGTGGATTGGTTATGCAGTGCATAACTGCTAGTGGTACATCATTCTTTCGCATTGAGTTGGTAGTGGTACTATATGTTGTATTCTGCATTTTCTATGGAATGGACTTTGCCTCTCTGAAGTGCAGATCTTTCTCTGTATTTCACGCACACTCTGAACCATCACCCATCACATCCCATTATGTGGCCTCCGCTGCAGTTTCGTCCTTTCAGCTGTTGAAGCAGAGCATGGTTTCCCGCAAAGGAGAAACATCAGAAATTCGAGCACTTCTCTGACACTCCGCACCTCCGTGTAGCTATTCCAGGAATCTTCACCTACACAAGTTACACAAGCATGCACAAGCCCCAAACCGTAGAGCCACACACGAACTTTGTCAAGGCAGCATTTGTCATGCAGCTTGAAGAAGCATCATGCTAGCATCTTTGAAATGACATAACATGACATAACATGACATAACATGACATAACATGACCACGTCCATGCGGCACAGACATTCGCAGGGAGGCAGCGGCTAAGGTAAGGTGTGGACACAGCTTCAATGCAGAATCCACCTCAGCTTCGCAGATCTTCGCTGGTGAAATCTCGTCTCACGTTGTCTCACGTTTCGTCCCTTCAACTCCCAAGTTTCGGCCTGCACGACCATGGTCTCAGCGCGCTTCACCAAATCCTTGAATGCAGCTGAATCGTGCAAAGATCAACACTAAGCTGCCTCGTGAATCTCAAGTCCGTAGAAATTTGGAAGAAACATGGAAACTGAATCTGGAAAGATTCAGACAGTTTTTGATACCATGAAATTTGGATACATTTGCTGACCAGTTGGTGACTTTCACAAGGCTCACTGGGCTCACTGGGCTCCGGGCTTTGGGGATGCCACTGCACAACGCCGCTTTGAGGCCGTAGCGACTTTGGCCCTTCAGCTGCAAGGCCTGGAAAGATCAGAAAGGTGGGCGCACGGCAAAGTCTCCATGGATGTCCATGGGGAGTCGGCAGAGTCGGCGAAAGCGATGCCTCCAGGGAGGAGATGTGCTGCACCACGAAGCGCGCCGCAGCAACGCCCGCGTCGCCCGCGTCGCCCGCGTCGCCCGCGTCGCCGGCCGCAACGACGAGCTCCAAGTGCAGGTTCCGCAGCCCCGGCGCGCGCGCCTGCTTCAAACGAAACAGCAACGGCCTTCAGCCTTCACATACTTTTTACATCTTTTTACATGTCAAATAACATGCCTTATCTGAACTTCAACAGCTTCAACAGCTTCAACAGCGTCATCTCACACGTCTCAAGCAATCCTGAGTTGGTGTAGAATCAGTGTAGAATCCTCCAGGTTCCTCCACCTTGTTCCACCTTGTTCCACCTTGTCACCTCACCTTGTGACAACAAAGGACACCAGTGCTGGACTGTCCGAGATCCCGCCTGCAGATGGCAGAGCTCGAAGTAATGCGTCGCAAAGAGGCACCTTGCGGAGAGAAGTGAGAAAAGTATGGAAAAGTATGGAAAAGTCGCAAGTTTCTTGCAGAAAACGCAAAAGTCGCAAACAGAATCTGCAAGGAAACTTGGAGCCCACTCTGCCCAGAATATAAAGAATACAATAGCAACGGTTGGCGGTTGGGACGACTCCGACCACTCCCCGCCAATGCGTGTTCCTTTCTCACACTCCGTCACTCAACCGTCGCCTCACATTGAGGTCCAGCAACTTCTCACAAACAGCCCAGCAAATGGCCAAACCATCAGCCTGGGGTCATAGATCCACTTTGCAAAGCAGCAGTCAGCATCAGCCAAGCTGTGCTTGGGGCAACATAGAGGAAACTAAAAATCGCAAGTTTGAGACCCAAATTCAAGAAACCCTTCATTCGACTTCATTGATTTTCCATTGTGGATGAACTGTGTGAACATTCATCACATGTGTAGTGAAAACTGTGATTGCGTGCGAGTGCGTCTGCTGGGGTCCAAGTAGCAGAAATCATTAGAAGGAAATGTTGTAGTATTGCTCACTGTGTCAACATTCATAGCATTGGATTGCACCTGATGATAAACCAAGATATCAGATAGAGGGAAACGGTGGGAAACCTGGTCAAAGCGCGGCCAAAATAGCATCAAAAATCCGTCACGCATCATGACCAAATGAAGAGACAATGAAGAGACAACTCTGTAGACCTTCACCATCCTTCACCACCTGACCGAGCAAACTATGGAGCAAAAGACCGAGCGGATCCGAGCGGCATGTGCAGTGCCACGACCCAACTCGTCGATCAGAACCAGACTATCTGAAGCCACGCTGCTGAGAATGTGAGACGCTTCCTGGAGGTGGCACCAAAGGGTACCAAATTTGGCAACTGCAAAGTGACGAGTGATGTGAGAAGATGTGACCGATGGAGTGATGGCGGATGGAAGGATGATCCAAGTACTTTCGTATCATTCGTGACTCAGAATGCAATTGCAGGATGCAACTGCAATGATTTTGACAGACCAGCAAATTGTTAATTGTTTGATATTGTTTGATATTGTTTCTTCACTTCTTGCTCCAACTTCTAAAAGCCCGTCATCGCCTTCATCTCAATGAGGAAGGAGGAAGCACTGGCTTCGATTGAATCGCTGGTGCCCATCCGAGTGAACAACGATGAAGAGATCCGAAGAGACGCATAGTGTGCTGGAAGGAAACATCCGATTTGGGCTAAGATGACCAGCTGGGCCAAGGTCTGTAAATATGTCGACTTTCCTCCACCTCGGAATGCTCCAATGATCGACGTATTGACGTATTGACGTATGCACCCTCTTACAGTCTCTTAACTAATCCCTTACCAATATCAACTTGCCGAACCTGGGGACAAATATATTAAATCTTTACATATCTTTGACATATTTTCAAACCACCCAGAGTGAGAGAAGGAAAAGGTTAAATAGCATTTTGAGATATTTTGAGTATCCTGACTTCTTTCCTGAACAATCGGACAACCGAAAATGTGGTTCTGCCTGCGGCGTTTCGTTCGGTGCCGAGGTTCCGTTGTGCCCCGTGACGATTTGGAAGAAACAGGACTCGCCCAGGAAGAAGTCAACGGGCTCAAAGTGTTGCCCCGACTCCGCCAGAATCACTTCCAGCGTGGGATGACGCCCTGCCTCCGCCGCGTTCCACTTGGAGCCCCAAACACGTTTCACATCTTTCGTGCACAGCATTTTTTACATTGGTTTTACATTGGTTTTACATTGGTTTTACATGGCATTCCACACACAACACCAGTGGCATCAATCTTCGTGGCCTTAACGGCCATTGGCGCATTCGGATCCTGGGAGGGGATGCTGTGACTGACATCATGGAACCCTATGGAATTCCATGAAAGAATTCCATGAATTCCATGAAGCCGGTGAATAACATGAACAATGACATGAACAATAAGATATATTGAAATACATACATAATTACATACATATCATAAATATGCAATATCTGAACCTCGAATGAAGCCGAAATCGAGGTCCTCGGTGAGTTCGGGCTTCACGGCCCCTGTGACTTTGGTGTAGCCGGCAAAGGCGCACAACATGTCCAGGAAGCCAACAGCCTGACCCGTCAAACGGTCCAAAATCATCCAGGTCTCGTGGTTTCAGGGTGTTTCTCTTGGTTTCGTGTTTCAAATATATTCAAACATCAGCTGAAAAAACAGGTTGCCAAATGGATCCAAATGGGTGTTTCTCGAAAGTGCTGTACTGTTACACCTTTTGATTTCCCCAATAAAACATGATGAAGTCATGATAAAGTTCGTAAATTTTGCAGGTCCACTTCAGTTGGTTTCCAGTTTTGGATGATTTTTGGATATTTTTGGGGGTCCACACCATTGGTCTCAACTAGAAAACTGACCTGTGCAGCGGCGTGCAACTGGAGTGCTTCGGCCCGCAGCTGAGCGAAGAGCTCCGCTAAGACCTTCGTTGGTTCTACCGATCAGTGAAAATCAGAGGAGCAAATCTGCGCAATTACCATTCAAAACATGTGGAAAACATATGGAATTACCTGGAAATACCTGGAATTACCATCAAAATGTGGAATGAGCCGCACCAGTTGGAACGACAGGCTTGGTTCGGCTATCGAATCGAAGTAGAATGGCAACAGGCAACAGGCTTGGGCAATCAGGTGGAGCAAACCGTTTTCTCATGACTGGGAACCTCAATGCAAATTCTATCCTCGCTTTGAGAAAGAATGCGGTGCTGGGATGCCCAAAACGAGATGGAACCTGTCCAGGCAAGGAGAGTTACCATGTGATCAGAAGCGGTGCCTCCACATTGCGGCGCAAAATCTCGCCCTCTGCCTCCAGTGGATGCAAAATGCAGAACTCTATGCAGAACACTACATTTCTTCAGTTCCAAACCAGAAGTTCTTTCACAAGTTCCTGTGATTTCAGGTTAAACGGTTAAACATGGTTAAACTATGTTTTGTTTGTTTTAGATTGATATATTCTGATTTATACTATTATACATATATATATATATATCATATCTCTAAATATACATATTCAGAATATTTCAGAATTCAGTGTGTAAATTTTCATGATTTCGTGGAATTCGTCGACGTTTCCGTGGCGCACCTGGTGCAACTTGAAATTCTCGCTGTTCAGCTCCCGGGTGCTGCTGCTGAAGCGCCTCAGACGGGCGGCAAGATGGTAATCTACACGTCGCTTGCACGGTGTCTACACAATCTACACGTACCAACATGAAGTAATAATAGTATAGTAATAATAGTAAGAATAATATGTGTACCACTATAATTGTAACATACAGTAATAATAGTAATATACATTTATCATATTTTATAATGCAGATACTTGTGTAGACAACAAATGTTTGACAATGAAAAGTGTTGCAAGGTTGTGCATATGCTTACAGTGTATGTTTAGATACGTTTAATTTGTCTACATCTCAATGATTGGATCATGAAACATCTGAAACCATACACCGTCATACACCGCCATGCACCGTCATACACCTGCAAAGACTAGCCTGGACATGTCGACACATAATCCCACCAGAACCTTCCAGGTGTCAGGCAATGAATGCATCAACTGCAAATGATGATGAAAACGCTGTATGAGGTCCAGGAAGCCGTACCCCCCTCGTGGCATGGTCTGTAGCAGTTCTGGTACAGCAGCACGTTCATGCGAAAGATACCATCCTCACGATTGCTGCGATCTGCAGGATGCCATGATGCATGATGCCAAAAACGTTGGGAAAGACTATGAGCCTAAAAAAGGATGGGCTGGATAACAACCAGGTGAGGTCAACAGGGAACATTTGGCATGTTCAGAACAGTCTTCAAAAAACACCCAAAAACGCCTAATCAGGGGTATGCTCTCTAGTAGTAGTCGGAAAACTCTTAGACAAGCGTGCATTTGGAAAAAGAAACATATCATTTGTGCATCAGTTATGCATATGACCAGATCATCATGCATCTGAGAGTAGATCAAAAAGGAAGTTGGGTGAGCCGGCAACACACAATCTGAACAATCCAACACGTCGACGTTTTGAGTTTTGAAGCAACGCACTCCATCCACTCCGTCCTTTCTTCTCGGCGAACTCCAGTTTCAAATTCAAGTCCTGACCGGAGCAAAACGCTGCAAAGTTCCAGATGTTCTCTTCACTGCGCTCGGATATTTTCCATTGTCCCTGGAGACTGCTGCTGCATAGTTGGGTGCCTACTGGGCGTACTTTTGCGTTGAGATACACTAAAAACTGGCACGGACTACGTTACACTAAGCCACGTTGTATCTCTTTGTAGGACCCATGGTGCAAGAACAACAAGGTGAAACTGGGACCAACGTTTCAATGTGTGATCTTCTTTTATTGCAAATCATCTAGGCATCTTATGGCAATCTTATGGCATCTTAGCAGTTCGACATGTTCGGTCCGGATATTTCAAGGTCAACGTGCGGAAGAGCGAGTGAATTTGCTCCAGGGCTTCAGTCCAGGTCTGCCTGCCCCGTGAACATCGCTTTAAGTGGGGGAAGTCTCGGTGGGTACAACACGAGTGGTGGGAACGGAAACTGAGTAACTACAGTAACTGGCAAGCCATGAGAATTTCATTCAGAATGATTCCTATCCCTCAGGCCCTCATCCAATCAAAATATCATAAAAATTCATAAAATATCTCAAGTTTCCCTGGCAAAACAAAAAAACATGCGTAACATGAAACCGAAAGAAGTAACACACAAACAACAAATCAGAAGAACAACTGTCACACCCTAAAACCGCTTCAGAACCCCATATTTGTCTGCTTTTTTCTTCACCTCGCCACGTCCAGCAGGGCATTCACATTGGGCTTCACCGCATACATCAGAGCAGCATGCCTAGCTGTGGCCATCGGATTAGTAGGGATTAGCACAGTAGCACTGCTGTGGCCATTGGATGCCATAGAAGAAAAACATATATATATATATATATCATATATACATATCATATATATATATATCTATATCATATATCATATATCACATATATATCATATATGATTCCACCGTCCCTGGTTTGATTCCACCGGGCCACGCCATGGAGCCACGTCCCGGTGGGGTGTCGTCCAGGATCCGGTCCAACTCCTCCGCCCCGGAGATAGAAAGCCCCCAAACGTTGCATGTACAAAGACATCATGATCATCATGCTTTTATGATAAATATCACATAGAAAAATGGGAAATATATGTGTATATGTATATATATATATATAAATAGATTTATCATGTGAACGCAAAGTAGTGAAACCTACACGAAGGACCCTACTCGCTAATAGTACTTAAATATACAAATATACTTAAATGTCATAGATAGTACAAATGTTATAGGAACATGATGAACATATATGAAGAAAATACATCAAAGATTGGAAATATATACGTATATATATCACATATATCATATATGTCTTGGATGGTTTGAGTCTGTTTGAGTCCTGCAGCTGCTTGGCGAAGCTGTGACTCAAGACTTCGTGGAGATCGTCCAGATGCCCCGCGGACGCCTCCTCAAAAAAAACATCCCAGTGGAGGGCCGTAGTCGGGCCGGAGACATGTGAGATTCATCAAACATCATCAAACATCAATCATGAAACATCATCAAAGCATACCATCCAATTTCTTCAAGCCATCCGAAACTCAATGAAACTCATGAAATTCACCAAGATCACATAAGATCACCTAGCCAATGCATGCCAATGCCAAATTTCATGCCAAATTTCATGCCAAATTCATGCCAATTGCCATGGCATTTCACAAAGTGCATCACTTCAAGAAATGGAGGCCGCATCCCGATGCAGCATCGCGATGCAGCATCGCTCAGGGCGCCGGCGGCTTTTAGGGCTCAGGGCATCCGCCAGATGTGGAAGAGCTGACAAGGCATGTCGGAGACGCAACGCTGTGCGCACAGCCACCTCGATTTCGAATGATCGGAATCCGGAAAACGGCCACTGATCAGAATCGACCCAAAACTTCTATGCAATTCTTATCTGTCAGAATAGAACCAAGATAAGCAAGTACATGCAAGTACCTATTTTCTGCATCAAACTCTTGGAAAGACCCTTTCAACGCGGTTGGAAACCACGTTGTGTCTTGGAAGTCTTGGCAGTGGCTTTTCCCTGTCTTTTTCTCTTCATCTTCATCCTCTTCATTCTCTTCATTCTCTTCATTCTCTTCTCTCTTCGGCCTTATACCATTGCATCCCTCGCTGTCTCGGCTCCGTGGTCAAGCGCGCCACCAACAGATCCAGGTCGCCCACACCAGGAAGCCTCGGGACTCGGGAGGACTCGGGGCTGCCATAGCTGCTATTGTTTCAGCATCTTTCGGCATCTGAGATCTATATAGATCTATGATATCTATATAGATAGATAGATAGATAGATAGATAGATAGATAGATAGATTAGATTAGATTAGATTAGATTAGATTAGATTAGATTAGATTAGATTAGATTAGATTAGATTAGATTAGATTAGATTAGATA
>Ga0126342_10020345_pt1 | contig 11164 bp, 13 predicted proteins | sample Cyp1metagenome_FD_92528 | JGI IMG/M metagenome (GOLD analysis project Ga0126342, IMG submission 92528) | Coral microbial communities from Lord Howe Island, Old Settlement Bay, Australia - Cyphastrea 1 metagenome | ecosystem: Host-associated > Invertebrates > Cnidaria > Coral ...
ATTTTATTATATTATATTAATTTTATTATAATCCTAATAACCATAATAATTATAATAAAAATTATTACGAAAATTATATTATATTACACTATACTATACTAATTACACCGTAATACATTACAACTACACTACACCAATTACATCACATTACAACTGTAACTATAATTATATGATAAGCAGCGGATAGAAGACCGCTTATTTTTCCAACCGTTGCAAATTCATTTTCCCTATATTTTCTTAGGATTTTTTGATTTCGTCTAATTTTTGGATCCTTTCAAATCATCTGACAAATTACTTCGTTTTATCAATATTTGTATCTATAAATATGTATTTTTTTCTATTATAAATTTTTCAAAACCTAAATTAAATTTTAATAAATTTCGTTAGGATTAGAAAAAGATGCCCAAATTTTGTACAACCATTGTTTGATTAAAGTATCGATTTCTGGGTGTATCTTGGATTTAAAATTTCTTTTGAATTTGCGAGGGAAAAGTGATCCAATGAATTCCTTTAATTTTTTCCAATGCCGATTAATTTATTGAATTCCAATGAGTAATGGAATTCTGGTAAATAAATTTAAATAAATCGGGGATATAATTAGGCAAAAAAATCCATCAAGAGTGGGTTTCAAATTATTTGGAATAATATAAAATATAATATTATGAGCGTAATATAAATTCCTTGAAGAAATGCAGAGCGTAATATCTAGAGCGTGTGAGAAATTGCTACGAAAAAATGCAAAGCGCAATATCCAGAGCGTATGAGATGTTATTAGGAAAAAAGCGGAGAATGAAATATCAAGAGCGTTTAAAATATCAAGAGCATCTGAAAAATTACTAGGAAGAAATTCAGAACGTAAAATCAAGAGTATATTAAAGAAAAACCGTATTCCATATATTTTGTTCATGACATTAATACCCCATCCCACCCCCCCACCCCACCCCATCGACAGAGCAAGACCACATAAGAAAAAAATAAAGGAGAAATAGAAAAATATTTTATTTATCAATATTGTGCTCAGAATCGACCTTTTCATCCCCAGGATACTCGTGAAATTTGACCAGCTTGACTTCGAAAGATACTCTAATTTTGCGTTCCTCGGCAATGCCCTTGCCAGAGTTCTTCGTATTGGATTTTAAAGAGAAAGGAGTAATCGTAATTTTGTTCCATTTTGTTTCCCACCCTTATGGAAAATTTCAAATAAATTTTTATAAATAAAAATTTTGCTGATATCCATTTCGATTTTTATTTTTATTTTCATAATAATAAGGCCGGACGATGTTTTCAACTTACCAAATTTCCAATTTTTCTTCATTGTTTTATTTCCCCGGTTATTGGACCCGTTAATTTCTAATGTAATTTTTAGCGGCAAACCCAGGACCCGATTATAGGTATAAATTTAGATCTGACCCTTAAGTTTCACTTTATTATTTACCTTATCGTCAGTTATCCAGTAAAAAATACCCTGGTTAATCTTGGAAAATATTGCCATAAAGGTTACCAATTTATATCGTTATTAAAAATTTTTAAAATTAATAATAAAAATCATACGAATTTATTTATTTGTAATTAATAATAATTAATATCTAAAATATATTACCTAAGTCCAGATTATATCAATGTTTATAAGATAATTTTATTTCTGTTTTTTATCGAACATTCGTTTTACCGCAAAGCTGAAAAAATAAGCCCCGTAGTTATTTCCCAAAATTGTTCTTCAAAATTGTTATCGAAAATCGCATCCCCAAAAAAAAATCCAAAATTATAAAAGTTCTTCCCAAAATTACCTCAAAGCTAGTCCGGAAAGGTGTATAAATATACTCCACTCCTCAAAATTATACCCAAAATTCTTCTCCCAAAATTATAATTCTATAAATTTGTTCGCCAAAACAACTCCCCAAAACCACTCTACAAATCAACTCCCAAAAAATACAAAAAATTATAATTCATCAAATTTATATCACAAAATAATTTCCCAAAACTATTCTACAAAACATCTCCCAAAAATTAATATTAAATAATATTAAAAATTATTACCCAAATTTATTTCTAAAATTAAAAATATCTTCAAAAAATTACAATGTTTTAAATCCATTTCCCAAAATAATTTCCCAAAAATTATTCTCCAAAGTAGTTCCCAAAAGTTATTCCCCAAAATTATTACAATTTCCAAAAACTATTCCCAAAATTATTGCCAAAAATTACTCCCCAAAATTATATTTTAAAGGTATTCTCCCTATTCCCCCAAAGTTATTTTCCAAAATTGTGGTTCGGGTTACCGTGCAAAGTTGTCCTTAAAAAACTGTTCCTACTCCCCTAAGCAGCTCCCCAAACCTGCTCCGCAAAGCTACTCCCCAAAGCTGCTCCCCGAAGCGGTTCCCCGCAGCTGCTAAAGCGGCTAAAGCGGTTATATTTCAAATCTCAAATCTGTACCGAAAGCCCCCCCCCAAAAATTGCATTCTAAAGCTAGTTCCCAAAGCTGCTCCAAAGCTGCGGTTTTTCAAAGCTTGCGTTCGAAGCTGCTCCTGTTTCCCAAAGCTGCTCCCCAAAGCTGCTCCACAAAGTTGTTCCCCAAATCCGCTCGCCAAAGTTGTTCTCGAGAGCAGCTCCGAATAGCTGCTCCCCAAAGCTGCTAAATCTTCCCCCTAAAGTTGTTGCCGAAAGCAGCTTCCCATGTCTAAAGCTACTCCACAAAGCTGTCGTTCTTCAAAGCAATTGTTCGTCAATGCTGCTGCAATGCCGCAAAGTTGTTCCCCACAATTGATCCCCAAAGCTGCTCTCCAAAGTTGCTACCGAAAGCCACGTCCCAAAGAAGGTCCCCAAAATAGCGCGCACAGGCTACGGCTAAGGAAGCAAGCACAATATGTGCGGTAGAAGGCGGGTGCAGCAAGCGGGCAGTCTCGCAGAGGTGCGTGTTAGAAAGAGCACAGAGTCAATAGCGCAGAAGCTAGGCAAGCAAGGGCAATAGCTCGCAGGGGGTCGGGACGGACCTAGGGGAATCGAACCCCCGACCGTCCGTGGATTTGCCCAGTGGTACACTGACTGGGGAGAAGATGATTTTTTCCAAAAAACTATCACTTTTTTGGGAAACGCAAAACGAAAGTTCCCAAGAAAGTCGTGAATTCAGGGGGCTCAGGAAGTACAGACTGAGTTTATATTCGCACAGACTGAAGATGTCTTCGTGAAAGTCCCAAAATTGGTGGCAGAATTTTTGGGAAATTTGGGCTCGGGAAATTGCGCGCGCGCATTCTGTGTACAGCCAGATCGTGATTACAAGGACCTTTAAATCGACTGCCATTTAATTCGTGCAAAAAAAATAGATTTAATTTAAATTATATATTAAAGTTATAGAATAAATAAAAATATATAAATTTATAAACATATATATATATTTAAAATTCGTATTAATAAATAATGTTAAATTGATTTAGTAATGTATATTTTTAAATTTTGGTTTCTACATGTTGTTATTATATTCAAGGATTTCTTTATTATATATGTCTTTGATTTTGTTCAAACAATAGGTGGAATTCTTTTAGTTGTAAATTTTGTCCCACAGAAGATAATGTCCGTTCCCGATTCCTGGGAGAATGTAAAAGGAATCAATATTTTAGGTGCGAGCGCGGGTAAATTCAAATATTAGTAATGATAATTTTTAGGTTGGTTAATCTTGATTAGAACAATTCAAATACATGAATATAAGAAATGATATATTCCGCGAATTGATGATTTTATATATCTGATAAAATTGGAATAGATCAATAGATCCTCCCCCTGTCTACAAATGATTATTATATATATATATATGTATTATTCCCAGGATCAATACCATGAAAATTAATTCCAGTCAGGGAGCTCGCAAGAGTATACATCCTTAGATAGATGTCGGCCAAATTTCGGCAAGGCTTTTTCCATTGCAAATGTTGTGCCAGCATGTGGCTGCCGTGTTGGTCAATGGAAAAATGCAGATCAAACATGTCAGGCCAGGCAGGTCAAACCAGTTTCAATACGGGTGTGTCTGGAGTCTACCCCAAGAAAATCTGTTCAATAGAAAAAAAAAAGTAATGATGAATGATGACCAGTGTATTTTGGTGGCTTTCCCTTTCAGACAGATCATGACAAGCACATATGGAGGTGTCCTAAGATTGAGGGTTCCTTCAAATCATCCAAGACTAGCCATTTCACCCCATGGTTTTGGGCCATCAAGTCAGGTCAGGTCGAGTATCCCCTTGTCTCGCTGGATCAAAAGCCACCCGCAGAAGTGGCTCCAGATGCGGCCCCTGCGATTCGTAGTTCGCCACCAGGGCTTCGCCGGCGACGATCATCTTCACCATGCCTTCCTGACAGAACAATGTGAAGTACACATTCTGATGATCATTGTGAACAACTGTATGTTTTAAACCAACGCGAAAATGATGACGTGCTAAATACATAGATGTGTGTATATATATGTGTGTGTGTGAGTATTTGTATATATATATGTGTCAAACATATATATATATATATATATATTCATATATATATATATATATGTATGCATAAATCAATAAATGTGGAATGGGGATAATGGGGATCACCATGACTGAACTGAACGTGCATTTAGGATCATTCAGGACTGGTCCGGCAGATCTGTCGGCTCAGTCCACGGGGAGTCACCTGTCTCCCAAGGCACAGAGGCCGCAAAAAAAATCAGGTTGTTAATAAAGGGAGTTCCTTCATTGTTTGCATGTTTGTTGTCATCATGATCCCAAAAAGTAAAGAACATCAAACGTCGTATTTGCACGAAACATCTTCAATTCGAATCTTTGGCTGCAGAAAAGCCTCTAGTGATAAGGACATCTCATCTCCAGAAGATGCAAAGATTTTGCCTTAGTGATGTGTGTGTGTGTATGTGCGCTCAGCTGTTTCACTCTTTCCGTATAAAAACATCGTAGAAGTGTCTTGTGAATTCTACGCTATATGATTGCATTTTGCTCGAGTGAATCAAAATTGTCAGGAGACCCGGCCTTGGGGTCTGAAAGCTTCCGAAAGAAATTAGGAAATCAATCCCATCTCAAATCACCACCGGAGCAAACATTGCCTCCCGCCTCCCGCACGTCTTTGTTTGGAGCTTCACACTGCAGACATCCGAGTGACTTGGTGCATCCAACCCAAAGGTATCTGCCCATTGCCGATAGGCTGCATAGTAAGCTGCATCTTGCGCTTTGATACGTTGGAAAGCGGACAAACTTCGGTTGATTCCCTCCAGCATTAACACCTCATCATCTTGGAAATGCATCCAATGAAAGTTCAGTTGAAAGTTCAGTTGAAAGTTCAGTTGAAAGTTCAGTTGAAAGTTCAGTTGAAAGTTCAATTGAAAACCTTTAAATTTACATGAACCAAACAATATCAACAGATGATATCTGCTCAACCTCCACAGTTTCAGTATAGGCACCCACTTGGACCACTGCGGTTCAGGGCTTCGTCGTTCCAGAACGTGCCAGAGCAGCAGGTAGTTCAATCGAGAGGCATCATGTTCCATGGCATAGCTGTGGGAGTCAGAATCCAACAAATGTCCATGCCTGATGTGATGTCTCAGCATGTCTCAGCTAACAGCTGAGATCCAACTTGTTTTGGCCCCTTTTTGGCTCTTTAAGTTGGGATTTAAGCAGCTGCAGGTGCAAAAAAAATAACCCCGGGGCAATGAAGAGTATATGAATGAACATTGGTCAAGATACAGGTGTTGCACGATATGCAAAAGCTCATGGCATGGAATCAGGTACAAGGCCAGGGCCTGGCAGCAGTATGTGGTGAAGTAGTGTTACAAAAACCTGATGACAGTATTCGTGTCTCGTCCTATGGAAAGGTGCCTATTGAACATAACACAAGCTTTGTTCTGCTTCAGAACTGCCTTTTGTCAGGTTTAGCAGTTTAGCATATTAAACCACATATATAACTGTAAAACGAATGCTCTTTGTCTGCATATTCTAGTGCCTGCTCCCACTGGCTAGTTTTGGCAGTTTGTAGCCTCATACAGCAAGGTCTCCCCAGTTGATGTATGGCCAGCAGATCTTTGAAAATGCTGGAAGTGGCGCTCAGTGAAGTTGGGCACATCCGGCATGATAATGCTGTTGTCCTTGGTGCTAACTGGTACCCTGTCTGCCATTCACCAACTTTCAATGGCGCCTTCTCTTGCCAAAAGAAACGCGGCTACCGAAAAATGTGGAAAGTCTTGACAAGTACCCGCTGGTAAATCAAACATGGCAATGGAAAAATCACTGTTGATAGAGAATGTTCTCATGAAAACCTCCATTTACTTCGAGAATTTCCCCGCGATGGTTGATCACACCGGACCCCATATTCTCTCCGCGAGTCCGCTCCATTGGCCTGCCAACAAACCTCATAGGGTGTGGACCACTCTTCGTTAAACATCGCAGCATATTGCACCTGAACCTTTCGCAAGGCAGAGACGTCCAGGTAGTCTTTCATGAGCTCTTCAAGCACCATGGATGCATCCAGAATCCTCGGCTTTGCTTGGAGGCCCTAAAAAACAATGGGTTGATATGAATTGATAATATTTGATATGTGCCATGAGTGCCATGGTCACAACATGGTATACTTGGTAGCCATGATTGGAAATCCTTCTAATGAGTATATCAATCCCCTTCGCGAGGGATAACCTTCCCCTTTGAGGGAATAAAACCATGTTTTGACCATTGCCCATATCCGTATGGAAACGTTGGCAAAGCTCTCATTCTGATGATCATGGGCTGATAGGAGTTCGACTTGAATAAAAAATAATAATAAACAACTTGTGGCCAGGGGGAAAGTTACAAAAGCCAGCTGCGATATGCAGTTGGATGCCGGAAAGTTTGTAGGTGTGAAAGGGTGTGAATAGCCATTTTGCATTGGAACAATGTGTTATTCATCTGCTAGTGTCGAGCGTCCTGTGAGAGAAAAACGCAGCATACCTCCAGAAAGAAAATAGATGCTTTTGAAGAGGCAAGAACATGGGTAGGAAAATGCCACAAAACGGTAGCCGAAGATGGGTAGGCAAATCAAACCGGTGGCCGAAGATCAATGCTTTTTGAGTTGGATGCATTGACAGAGATTAGACAGAGAATGGGTATAAAGTATAAAGGGGGAAAGAGATAGAACAAGAGAGAGAGAGAGAGAGAGATTTGAAACAAAGGGGCGAAAGAGGCAACATAGATCATCTATACGAAAAATGTGATCTGATGATGCTGATCATGATGTCTCAATAAACATCACTCCAGCCCAGGAAGGAGAAGGGGAGACGCAGGGGACTCCCAAGTGCCAAGGGTCACCTCCTTCAGACTCGTCAACCAAGTGATCCTAAGTGTATTCAGTGGACTGCAAATGTGCTGCAGCACTGTCTGAACCTCCTCCGCAGTTAAACTTTGGCCCGATCTCCACCGCAAGGAGTAGGACGCTTGCACTCCTTCTGCCTTGCATGTGAAGCCATGTGAAGCATAAAGCCAAAACAAGGCCTACAACAACTAAGATTCAATTATATAATATGTCGTGCTTTGGCAAAGAAGCCAAGTGGCCACATCATCAGCTGGCTGGGATGAAAGCAACACTTGATGAGCATCCAGTTCTTCCGCAATCTCATTCTCTGCACTTCTCAGAAGTTGAGCAAGCCAGAAACAAAGGTCCTCAACCTTGAATTCAAAAGGACCTTCAGGTTGCAAGAGGAGAACATGTCGCAAGAACACTGCAGTCCCTGCAATTCTCCAAAATCCTTCGCTCTTGAACAAGTCCGTCCCATCGGGCTTCCCATCAGCGGACATCACACAGAGCCGCTGCGAGCTGGCTGAGGATGGGAATGATACTGAGCAGTGCCAAACAAAATCATCGACTCGGCTGATACAAAATTGCAAGGGAGACATTTTGAGATTTCAATGAATGTCTGTTGTGGAAATTCGAAATGCTTTCGCAACTGCTTTCGCGACCTGTGAACCCCCATTGAGCCCAAATCGGACACCCACAAGCAGTGCTGCGCTTCAATGCCTGCCTAAATCTACCGCGTCTCGGAGCTCCGTGGCGAAGGAAAAAAGCGTTGCCTCTTTGTGACATTGATATCCGCCACCCACCCACTTTTAGCTGGGGCTGATAATGGGTCGAACAGGTTGAAAGCTACAAGAATGGCAACAAACAGACGAGTGCATCGTCCATCTTGGTCGCATTTCGTGGGCATTGAATTGTGTAAAATCAACCAAGCTGTAAAATCAACCGCATATGTAGCCCTTTGTTTTCGCACAACAGAACCTGAGCAAGATATCGCTCAGAAGCCACAAGCAGTGTCACAAGCAGCTTTGCAAATGGTCCCCTCTGTACAGAGAGCCTCAATGGCTCCTTAAGGAGTTTCCTCTTGGATCTTCACAAATAACGGAAGTCCGTTGAGTGCATCTTTCCTTTCCACAGGCTTACACAGCCTACCGCTCAAAATACCTTCTGATTTCCTCTCTCCTTTCCCCACATTTGAATGCATTTCATCTCATCGTATGCTGGGATTGCGCCTGGATTTTTGGATTTCTAGCGAGTCCATCAAAGAAAACTCCCTCGCGTCCCCGCAATGATGTGGCCATGCCAGAAGGTGTAGGACTTCGGATGAGGTGTTGTTGCAAGGACTAGAAAAGTAAAAGCAACAAACTTCCCAGTCTGCTTTTGGTCAATTGCAATTACTGCAGAAAACCTCGACGGAAATTCCAATACCACAGAATTTGGAGGAGCGATAGCCCGAATGGATTACCATACTGTGTGACTCACAGGAATTGAATGCTTTGCGCGTCAGCAACAACTCATCACCAAGTGCATCACAACTGCAACATCTGCAACAAATATCTACATCCTAATGTGCCGAAACCTTTCTTCGCTTTGGGCTACCCTCCAACAGGAGGCCCAGACCTCAGCAACGGAAAAAACTGCAGCGCAGGAACGACTTCGACGCCAAAGTACCAAGTTTCTCCAAGCGACTGTCCCCCTCCATGGCAGTACCGCCCAACACCTTGGCCGTGGCAACATGACACCACGCGCCGCAACCATCTAAGAATCTAAGTGACAAGTCTTGGAAGATTCCAAACTAGAAACCAGATTGAACTCTTCCAAACTAAGAATCTCTAGAAGTTGCACTACCTTTGGGGTTGAACCTTGGGGGAAAGCATGGGAAAGCCACATCCAAAACCAAGTTTGGGCCAGTTGGAGCGAGTCACGGCAACACTCCAAAGCCGCTGTGGCGGGGCTGCGGGTCCAGCACCTACGCAGTACACACACATTTTCTCCCAGCATGTTGTACCCTGCAACTGTGCATCAGTGGAAGAAAATTCTATGCCCACAAATGGCCACAATATGTTTTCTTTATGTGGCAGTCCATTGGATATGGTACAGAATGGGTACAGAATGGGTCAAAAAAAACCAAGCCTTGGGAACGACACATCGACTGGTTGTGGCCTGCTTCTGGTGGAGACTCGGGCGGCGGAAGTGGTGGCGGCTGGCTGGGTTGGGAACTTTGTTCCTGCGAGGGAAACGTGGTGCAGCAGCTGCCACGGATCAAAAAGTTCACGCCGTGGAGATGAAGAAATGAAAGAAAGTAGCAACTACTAAACTACTACGAAAAGTACGGAAAAGTGGTCAGTAAAAATGAGCAGTTTCAGTTCAAGAATTCCAAAGTCAACTGCGCAAAGATATAGAAAAAGGCACCAGGGAATCACGGGCTCCTGTGACTGCTGCCCTGAGTCGACCACTTCAGCAAGCGCTCCATTGGCCCCTGAATCATAAGTGTCATGGGAGGTTTGTGAGATTTCATATCTGGATGATGGATTCAGGATCTGTATGTATACATATTATACAGATAAATCATATGTGGACCTATGAGTGGATTATGATTTATACAATGAAATGAATATATGCCCGATCCTTCGAAGTTCCTGTGTAAATACAGGATGCCAATTCAGATTCCAGCGTCGCAAGAATATGTTAGGGTCAAAATGTTTGGACTCTAAAGAAAAAAACAAATGGTTTCCGGTTTCCGGCAAAAAACGACCGAATTTGCGGCTCCATTTGCGTTCCCGGACGATGCCTCTGGAAGTGGCCAAGGGCGCGGGCGGCGCTGCCGGTGCTGCCGGCACTTTCTGCACCTTTGTCGCCTCCAAGACTCAACCCCGTGGTCGTGGTGGTGGTGGTGGTGGTGGTGGTGGTGGTGCAATGTCATGTAACGTAACGTGTAACATAATATGTAACATGATGTAAGGTATGGTGATGTACTGGAATGCCATGGATGTATATTATACATATATACCGTATACCTGAGAATGGGGGACGAAAGCCAGCCACGAGCCCGAATCTTTTTGTTTCCGCAGAGAAGTGTCGTGGTAGTTGTTTAAATGGAAAACTCTGTTGATCCCTATTGTAAGCATCCTCAACCCACTGGTTAATCATCATGTTTCAAACTTCAAACTCAATCGTCATATACAAAAAGCCCAAACGTCCTCTTACAATCCCGTATGAACTAGACTAGAAGCCCAAACCATCCGCAGCGCCTTTGGAAGACTTCTGCTTGCTTTGCAACCCTTCGCCCCCCCCTGTATCACTTCTCATCCCCTTGCAAACTATCTTGTTCCGAACCCCAACGGACGCTGCTCTCCGTTGAGCCTCGGAGTTCCTCCATTTTCCTCCATTTTCCTCCATGTTGTAACCTCCCATGACCTCCCGTGACCTCCCGTGACCTCCCGTGACCTCCCAGCCAGGATTTGGCCCCAAAAGGCCGTTTCCCAATGATCCCAGAAGAGAAATTCAATAGGCGGCTGAGGGGCCGCCAAATGGCAGAAATTTGCTCCCGTGACCTCCCGGCTAGGATTTGGCCGAAAACGGCCGTTGCCCAATGATCCCAGAAAAGAAATTCAATAGCCGACCGAAGGGCCGCTAAATGGCAGAAAGTTGCTCCCATGCCTCCCCGTAACCTTGCGTAGCCAACTGTCACCTCCCTCCCATACAGAGACAGGCACAGACACAGACAGACATACACACAGCACTCTACACTTTAAAATCTACACATTACACTCTACACTTTACACTCTACACTTTACACTCCACGCTCCACACTCAACAGTCTACACTTTACATTCTACACTTTACACTCTACACGTTACACTCTACACTCCAC
>Ga0126342_10020346_pt1 | contig 11163 bp, 11 predicted proteins | sample Cyp1metagenome_FD_92528 | JGI IMG/M metagenome (GOLD analysis project Ga0126342, IMG submission 92528) | Coral microbial communities from Lord Howe Island, Old Settlement Bay, Australia - Cyphastrea 1 metagenome | ecosystem: Host-associated > Invertebrates > Cnidaria > Coral ...
AGAGAGAAAGAGAGAGAGAGAGAGATCAAGCACCTTTCAGTCCATCAGTGGCTTCGCTCTGCCATCCCTGATTCACAACAACCAACCTCTCCTATAGGTTTCCTATTTTTGAAACTCCCGCCACCGCCTTGTGCGGTACTACTGGTAAATTTATAAACGATTTAATTTTGATAATTTCTGACAACTTGAGAAGCCTTCTCGGAACATTGTGAACAAATTATGGGCCCACGGTAAGGTACAGTACCACAGTACCACATGAAGTGCAAAGTTGTTATTGTGCCTTGTCGGTCCTTTTTTGCACCTTTTAAAGGCGTTGCATTTGAGGGGTCCCTACACCAAGCCCAATTTCAGGTCGATTTGGGTTGTCGGGTGTTGCGCCAGTCGTGCCACTTCTGGAGGATGCAAAGCCCTTCTCAGGCCTTAGGCCCAGGGGGGCCTTTAAGACGCAAACCTAATGTCTGGGCCCGCTTTTGTCCGCTTGAATGCGTTTCCTCACATCAAGAAAAAGACTGCCAAAGCCAAAGGGTGTGAAATATGTGCAAAGTATGCGCAGCATCTGGGTCTGTAGGCCACAAGAAGAAACAAGAAACACATCGGCAAAGCTAAGCTGCCAAACATAGGCTCAACAAAACAAAGGCATTGCCCCTGCCCATGAGAATGCTCGCAATTCCTTCCAATCTACTGGTGAACACAAGAAAACACCTTGGCACCTTCAGCGCGGTCGGACTTTGTATCTGCAGAATCTGGGCACTAAGATCACTAAGCTTGACTCGGCTTACCTGCTTCTCCATCTCCAGAAAATAATGATCTGTATGCACACTGTAATGTAACGATCTGTATTCATGTGCGGATCCATAGGATCCTTGCGGATGTGTCGATCGATGCCGATCCATGCGGCTTTGTATATGATTACATTCGTGCATTGATTTCGTGTTTTCGCACAGCCCAGAAATCAAGCTGTGCATTTGTGGGGGAGACAGGGCTCGTAATCTCAGTTGTTTTTTCCTGAAAAAGTGAATATGCAAACTGCAAATGCATATCCACTCTTGTGTATACATATGCATTACATTTCAATTGAATCAAATTGACATATTTGCATGCATGCATAGGTATTTTTGTCATACACGAGTAGGGTAAAACGCAAAAATGGCGTAAGGAAGCTGGACATTCCGTGAGGGTTCCACCCTTTGCAAGTCCGGCAGTTGATATCCATGGACGCTTTCAGATCACATTTTCAGGAATGTAAGGTCAAGTTTTTTTTAGCATAGGATGTGCGAGGCATATACAGTGTGTAATGTAATGTACTGTACGGTACTGTACTGCACTGGACTGCAAAGTATAATGTAATGTAATGTAATGTAATGTAGTGTAGCAGTGTAGGTGCGTACATACGTGGGTACGTACGTACTGTACGTAGGTAGGTAGGGAGGGAGGGATGGATGGATGCATGTAATGTATACTTGTGTGTGTGTGTTTCTTGGACTCCGGTGATAGCCACCGGATCTCTAAACACCTAGAGATACCTAGAGTATCATGTGCTGAATAAACTCAGACTTGCACTGGCCAAAACTGGCCTATCAATATGAAGATTGCCGCCCGCTGGCCAGTCATAGAACAAGTCGGTGTGGCCTTCAGAGATGATCAGGCATAGCCCATAAGAAGTCCAGTCCCTGCCGAGGTCCTTGCCTTGTGCAGATTTCACCTCTGGTTAATATTGTGGACGGGGGATGGGCGAAAACTTAGGATTGCGCCCACTTCACCATTTCGATGCTTCAGCATGTAGGCGTGAAACCTTTTGGAATCCGAAAATGCATCACACATCATCTCACCATATCTCGCAAAAAAATTGCTGAGAAGAGAGATTGTTCGAAATGAGAATGTAAGATAATGTAAGGGCGTGCTAAGAACTCACATACCGTCTACCTGGAAGTGTGGTTCAAGAGCCATTCCGACTCACTCTAAGTCTCTAGGTCGTCTGGGTCTCCCTGCACTTTTGGCCATGGAGTCGGTTGTGGCACTGCTATGGCCACTGTCAAAGTTGCGATCTCAGTTTCAAGTAATCGTATATGCATGATTATGCATGTATATGCCGCATATGCCACTCGAGGGTGAAGTAAATCTCAGGTCTCAGGTTGAGACAGAGGTGAGGACTCTTGCGCACAACATTACCTGGGATTGTGTGAGAATTCTTGCAAAGCTCAACCCGCACACTTTGAAGCCGTGCCCTCTCAACATCTTGGGCAGCTGCTATTCGTGTGCCCTTTGGCTATCTGGGCACTACCACCGGACCAAACTCTTTCAGCTATGAACCTTGTTCACTCCTGTTTGCGTCGAGAGCTTGAGACGCGGCTTGAAAGACGGGGCATGAGGTCTGACATGTGCGACAAACTTTCACAGTGTGAGCAATGTGACGAAGTTGCGTGCCTACTTTTTGCCAGCACTTCGCCGACGAAGCCAGCGAACAAACTCGAGTTTCTGTGCTGCAAGCTAAGAGCAATCTCTGACGCAGCAGGGAATGCCAGCTTTGAAATGAACTGAAAATGGCATCACATGAGGCTCTGGCTGATCTGCACAGGATACAGCGGTCAACAGCATCTGAGGTCATGATTTTACTGACGTCATCGAACTGTTAGTTATCCTTTCAGTTTCGTAATATTCTATAAAATGTCAGCTCAAGAGCCAATTGACGACCCTACGTGAAAAAAATTCTAGAGAATTCTGGAGATCAAAGCATGTCTTTGAGACATCCTCTTCTCAAGCTGCACATAATGTATGCGCGCTAATTCTCCTAAGAGTGGCAGTTTCGTGCGGCCGCCTACCTAGGTGCTATGTGAGATGCGGTTCATGGAATTCGCATGGAATTCACTGCAATATATCGCCATGTGTTGCAACCATCAAATTCATCAAAATGATAATTCCGTCGGACAATAACCAAAGTGATCAAAGTCCAAGCAGCACATGCCGGCTCCAATCAACGCCGAATCTGCCGTCGACTATTTCCAAAAGGAATTCATCCTGGGCATTGTTTCCCTCACGAATTTCATGAAAAAATCAGGCGATGGTGCAATGTTTGCTGCTATCCTTCCATGTCCTTCCACCCTCAAACACTTCGCAGTGGCCCCAGAATGTTCTCCGTTCTCCTGTTTTTCCATTGGCACCTTGACCGCCCCGAGAAGTCCACGGGCGTAGCTCAGGATGTCATTGGTTTCATCCTGGTAACATTTCGAAGAGATGAGTGGTCCCCACATCCGAACAAGTGTGGAATCAAAGTCCCACGGAGCACCGTGCGGCTGAAGTTTTGGATTTGTCATGATTTGTCGCTGTCAATCCGACTTTGCCAAAACAATTCTGCAGAAACTTGCTTGCACACAGGAGAAGAGGGGAGGGTGATACACCCCTACTTCTCTCTTGTTTGTCTTTGCCCAGCACCTAAAGTACTGCAGCAACTCGCAAGCGCATTCATAAATACTACGCTCAGACACCCAGTTTGATTTTACCAGATTTGAACCGATGAATGTTCTTTTGCCATAGACATGTGCTCGGTAGCCTTTCCCAACAGCGTCAGGATGGAAAATGGCATTGCTGCGACACAGATATGATGGAACCCTGGATGCCACTAAAACAAAATACCAGCAGTGCCCGCACGAGGCGGGGTGGAAGTTGCCTTAGGGTTGTGCTATTAAACCGTTACCTTTTTATACTTGTTTCATCATGTTTCAATCTTTTTCATCTATAAAACTTGCATGCGCCGTGTCCCACCCAGGCCCGTGCCTGCGTGTTTTCTGCGAACCTGTTGCGCTGTTGTTGTCCAAGAACATGACGTGCGCACGACTACGTTGCAATGCAACGCCAAGCGACACTTTGTGCTCCAAAGATCATACCCCTCACCCTTCACACTGCACTCTTCACACTCCGCACTTCACACTTCGCATTTCACACTCTACACTTGGTCTCATCTCATCTCTTCTCACGCAATCTCACCTCGTTTCACCTCATCTCATCTCCTTTCTTCTCAGATGTCATCTAAGTTCTTCTCAACTTTCATCTCATCCGAGCACACCTCAACTTCTTGACGCCAAATGGAACTTGCAGCACATCACACGCTGGCGCGAGAAACAATATTTTACCAATGATCTTTCATGACGACAGTACAACCATTTCATATGACAACCAAATACAATCAACACGTTAATGAAGTGTCGCCCTTCCATTATGAAGCTTTTACACACAGCAACCTTGCACACGAAGCAAATTTTTACACACAGCAAATGTGTACACGAAGCAAACTTTTACACACAGCAAACTTTTACACACAGAAGCTTTTGCACAGAAACGTTTTTACAAAAAAAAAACGTTTACACAAACCTTTTTCCACACAGTAAGCTTTGGGAAGTTTCTACACACAGAGAAGCTTTTACACAAAGAAGCTTTTACACACAGAGAAGCTTTTACGCACAGAAAGTTTTTACACCTTTACACAGAGAAGTTTTCTTGAACATACTGACAAACGGAAATTGCAGCTCCAAAACTGGATCTTGGCGCCGAAGCGGAAAAAAAAGGATCTTGAAGCACTTTTTGAAAAGAATTTAAATGGCAAATTACCAGCACCAAAATCGAGAAAATCTGCTGACAAATCACTATCGCAACCTTGATGCAGCCAATCCAATACAATTTACGATGCCCAGCTGCAAAACACCGTCATATTACGCGCGCCAAACAATTGGCCGTGGAATGCATTTTGTAGACCCGGGCCTGCTGGAAGTTTGGCATGTCAGTTCGAGCAAACTGGATTCCAGGGTTCATCTGTATTAACACGACCTCATGCATTAATTCCAGTCTACATGAATGCAATCCTTGCATTTGTTGGTGTCACTGTGACACTACATTGCACTACGCTGCACTACGTGAGGAGGCATTTTACTCGTTTTTGGCGTTGGACACCTGTACAGACTTGGATGGTGTGATGACCTGGCTGCCGCAGTAACCAATGGTCGCGGTGCACAAGCGCAACTCGTTTCCAATGGTTCTGTAGATGGCAGATCTAAACATCTCACCCTTGCATCCAGACAGACAAGACTGACCAGCTGTACATGAGGCAACCTATGGGAAGATTATGGACTACGTTAATACCTGAACATTTAGTTGGTGCAAAGCTTCCGTCCATTTTGCCACAGGGAGTGGCTTGGTAAAAGGATCAGCTCTCTGCATTGCAGTTTTGATGTAGAGCAACAGGCAATCATCATTCTCCTTGAAGACTTCATGGATTGAACCTATATTTATGCGGAAAATCTTATTGAGGTGCCGGAGTTTGGGACTATACGCCGCAGCAACAATTTGGACAACCGCGGATTATCTTGGTAACACACAAGTTCAACCTGCCGACAAAAAACTGTCTCTAAGAGCTCTTGCATTGGCAGTGCTTCAAGAAATAGACCTGCACCCAACGACACCATCTCGGCTTCTCTCAAGCTGCGTGCAGTTGATTTCTGCTTGCGGCTTGCCCATGAGAGTGGCCACCATGAATGTGGACCTTCCAACGTCATGATCATACCGCTTGTGGATTTGGCATATGGAAAAACAAGGGTAATTGAGCCGAGGTTGCCATTCCTGTATGAGAGCAAGTTCATGGCAACGATAATCAGCTCGTTCGACAAAAGGGGAATTGGTGCCCATGCATACAGGTTGTTGTGCCCCTTCCATAAACGAAGGGCCAGTTCGGCCTGGGCAAGCTTGTCATGGGTGAGTTGGAGAAATTTTCTGGAGCGACTGTACTCGCAGTCCAAGAGTATGGTGCGTTGCAGACCCAATGTAAAATTTGGGTTGCATGTTCACCGTGCGCGTGAAGCGAATGTAGACGCACTGGGGAAGGAAAGACGCTTGGGCAAAAAGATTGTGGGCAATCAGCGACGAGCCCCACAGGTGATTGAGAATCATTCGGGTTTGGATGATGCGAAAGCCTTGAAAAAGAGAAAGTGTGGTAGCCATGGTGAAGGGTGTGATGATATAGATGATAAGAATCATCGAATGGAGAGCTTGCAAATGGGATTGAAGCACCTTGTGCTTGAGTTTTTCACGTAGTAGTGGAGCTAGTCAATTGGTCATACTGATGGCAGCAGTGAGGACCTTGATGAGATTGGACGCGCCGAAGTTCTTATTCAACATAGTGACAGGAATGCCCATCATCACTGCGACTCCCTGGGCTGTTTCGGGAGCTTCAGCGGGTTGTCGACCCCACCATGTTTTGGTCTTGGCGATGTTCGTCGTGAGCACCGTGCGTTGGACATCTGAAATTGGGAGGTCTTTCAGCCATTTGGTGAAAGGACGAGCAGCCAGACCCAAGAGTTGGATGCGGTTGGGACAGTGAGGAGGCAAGATGGATCAAAAGTGGGTGGAGCTGGAGCGGTGGAGTTGTTCATAAGTGCACGTTGGATGGGTGTGGATTGGGAAGTTGAACTTGGTTGACCAGGTCGAGGGGGTGTTGAGGCATCCGTACTGTCATCCCCCCAAGCATTGACGAAGTTCAGCCAAGTGATTGCGGAGATTGGTGATCTCATGTTGGGAATCCGGGTCCGTGGCCCTGGTTGGCAGCCAACCTTGGATATGTTCCGCAATATTGCATGCTTGGTGTTGGAAGTCTTGTCCAACATCTTCCCATCCTGTCGAGCTCGGGTTTGTGATACCCGGTCCAAGTCGATGCCACGGTTTCTCAGCTGTGTGAGAAGTTCTGTCGCAAACACCACCACAGCAATGTCCCCTGTTGGGATCAGATAAAGTTCACGACCATGAGCCAACTTGCGAAGCCAATGGTTGTTGGCCTGCTGTTAGAGCAGAGCCGCACCTGGTAAGGATAGAGGATCACATCCTTCAATGTCCAACTTCTGAGTGAAGGCCGATTGACGAATGGCCCTCGGGAGTGTGAGGCCATTGATCTTCTGGTTGTCATTGTGATCTCGATCCGGTTGCCAATGTTCGTTCAAATTGAAGCCATAAACTCTGGTGGCCTCATTCTTGTCCGATTTGGACGCCAGGCGAGACTGTGGAGTGCTGGTTGAGCGTGGTTGGGATGGAGAGATGGAAGGTGGTGGAGTTGGCGAGCACGGTTGTGTGAGAGGACACTGTTGTGCTGGGGAGTATGGAATGGTAGGTGAAGGACCCAAATTGGGCGGAGTTGGTGGAAATTGCTGTTGTGACGCAGCCCAGCTATTTGGAAGGGCAGGTGGTGTTACCGACCACATGCGTCCCATCATGTAAGGTCCCGACGGAGTTGCTGGCCATTTTGGTTGGTTCTGCGGCCTGGGCATGTTATTAAGTTCCGGACAGCTGCGCCCGCAGGACCACACCATCGAGGGAAGAATGGCAAGGGCTAACGTTGCCCATGAGGTTCAAGTCGATTCCGCGCAGGCACAGGTGAGTGCGATCGGTCAGAGTCAGCCATGTTAAGAGCAGTACTGAATGGGATTGAGTCCGGCGCAATGTGAAGAAAACTTTACGGAATCACAAATCGAAAAGCAAGGAGTCATGCCAACTTCACTAAAGTGCAACAAAAGGAACTCCAAAGGTAGTCACGTCTGATTCATGAGAGGGAAAATTGACAAAAGCACAAAAGAACATAAACAGATTGAGGCAACCGAGCAGCATTAACTTCTTTCTTTGAGGAGATGTCCAGGTTTCCCCTAGAAACGCACCAGGCGGTTTCCAGTCTCGAAGTTGATTTCAAAATGCCTCAGTGATCCTTAGTTGATATCATGACCTTTAAGGTCAGGAAGACTGTCATCATTAGCTCCCGGCGGGACCCCGGATGGTAGCGAAGGACTGATCCCTCTGCGACGGTAGTTGACATCCTCGTCAGAGTCGGATCCCGTGTCTACAGGAAGCTTGTCCCAGGTCAGCGCAAATTCCTGTCTGCTTGCTGTGGGCCAAAGTGTGCTTCTCAGAAGTATTGACCACCCCGCAGCCAGGAAGCTTCAATTGAGCCATGTCGTTCCCTCCAGCATGAAGACTTAAATGAAGTTCTTTGCCACGAAAGAGGGCTCCAATTAGCACCGGTAGTTGTCCTTTTCCCTTCTTAGAGGCTCTGTCCAGCAGGTCGAGAGCTGCCGAGTGAGGGAAAGAATTGGTCCTGCCAACCTCAAGTCCCAAGAAGAATGCTCCAAATGTTGGGGGTTCACGTCGTCGAGGACCTTGATTGTAGGTCCAGTATGGTCCAGTCAGCCGGACGAATGAAGCCTTCCAGCAAGATACATTGAGCACCTAGAGCATTGGTGCCGTGGATCAAGGCCCATGTGTAGCCATGCCGACCTTTGAATGGGTCAGGCAAAGCAAATCGGGAAATGCCAGGCAGTGGGATGATCAACGCTTGATTTTGGGTCGTGCGCAGGTCAATCACCTGAGCACGGGAAATATCCACGGCATCGAGGAGGCCAGCCCCAGCAATGATGTTGGCAGCTAGTTTTGCCGTTGGTTCTGGGATATCACGGCTGATATTGGAGATGGAGTCCAACATGGCCTGGAGCTGGGTCTCGTCAGTCGAGAGAAGAGGTTGTGGTTTTCGCGCCTCTGAAAGTTCACAGGCAGCCTTCATACGAGACTTGTGGTGAAGGGCGAATTTGATCTTCTTTTCCCAGTTGGCTTGTGTGTCATCCGGAAAATTGAGACGGACATGGCCATCGCGCAATGGGGTTGATTCCTGGGATGAAGGCTGGTGTGATTTGCCCTCGTCTTGCCATTGATGTTTTGCAGGTTTGGGAGTGTGCTGAGGCTTCCTCCTTGCCTGGAAGAGCAGGCTTTGAGAAGTGGGAATGAAAGTGTGAGTAAGCAGTGAGAAGTTTCGTATGGGAGGACTTTGGTGCAGCAGAAAGACGAGCAGCTGGATGGGATTTGTTGGAGGTGTCTTGTGCATGGTGAGTGGAGGAATCCCACCATGCCTGGTTGGGTGTGGTGGTTGGTTGTGGGCCCGTTTGTTCCATTTTCTCAGTCCTGGGAAGTGTCTTGGCCATAACGGTGATCCTGTTCGAAGAGGACCAACCCTGGCGATCATGGGTGTAGGTCCGTTCGTAGGACTGACATTGTCGAGTAAGGGAGTTTGGTGACTCCGGAATGTCTCGGAGGATCATCACGGGAGAAGTCATAGGTGGGAGAACCATCATTGGGAGAAACCGATCGAAGGGTAAAAGAACCCTCTCGACGAGGGCGAGAGGACCGACGTCGACGTCTCCTGGAGTCAGCTGACCTGGCACGTCGTCGTGGAGGGCTGCATGGTGTTGGGATGGGACGTTTGAAATCCCGATGGTGGTCCCTAGTCGGTGCTGGAGAGCGCGACCGACGCGAAGGCTGAGATGGACCTGGAGCATTGGAAGGTTGTGCGACACTAGGTAGCGTCAGTGGTTGTGGAGGAGTAGGAGGAATCGTGACAAGTGGTGCAGTTGGTGGTGGTGGGGACTCCTTGAACTTGGCTTGGACGTTGAGGCGCGTCTTCTTAAGCATCTCATCGGAATTGAATGGAGGTGGTGTTGGTTTTGGCACTGCTGGTTGAACCTGTGGTGCAGGTGGTTCAGGTTGAACAGGCACCTGTGGTGGAGGTGTCTGTTGTGGAGATGATTGTTGTGGGATCAGTTTTTGAAGATGTTGGATATGGGATATGGATTGGCTCGCCAGTTGTTGATTGAGCAACGCATTTTGCTGTTGTAATGCGTTAACCTGAGCCTTAGTCTGAGCTTGAGACTGCGCCTGTTGTTGGAGTTGAGGATCCCCTCCGCAAAATTGTCCAGGAATGCCCTGATGCGGAGGAGTTGCCATCGTTGACGGATTCCACATAGAGTTCCACGTTGGATCTGGGGCATTCGAAGAAGTGCCCATCCAGGCACGAGAGTTCCACAGAAATGGAAACATGGCAAATTGGAAAAGTCCGGTAGCCTAGATGACAACAGTTTAAACCACATGATGCATCCACAAAAACAATGCAAGAGGTCGTGATAGGGCTTGAGGCCCTCGTAGACAGCTTAAGCATTCAACCCTCGAATTGGTGCACAATTGAACCTCACGAGAGTAACCAAAAAGAAAGAGACCACACCTGGAAGGCATGTCCTGAAACCTAAACCTGGTCATGTGACATGGTGCAAAATGTCGAGCTCCGTACTCTCTTGGGCAACGTTGAAAAAAGATGGTTGGCGCGGCTGATGGCTACTGGCCAGTGAAATTCAAAAAAGGTGAGTCCCCGAACAGCAAGCAACTGGCATGGCCGGCTGTTTCACTTTACTTTGACGAATTACTAGGTTGAAAAATGCAAATTCAGAGATCAGGTCGGAGGATCGAAATTCCTACCTAGAAAGGTATTCCCCGAAGGGTTCATGCCACCTTGGGTGTCCCAACCTGTTCAATCCGCATCCATGAGCCCACCGGGGAAGGAAAAGGAAAGGTGCACCCAGCTATACACACGTATCCAGTTTCGCACCAGCGGACGGGGTGGGTTAAGCTAAGTTGCCGAAATTCAATTGATTCAGAACTTTGTGTCAAAATTCCTGGCCGTACGGCCTGCTTCTGTCTTGTGGCATCCTCCTGTCTTGTGACTTTTTCATGTTTCCATAATTCATGTATTCCGGCACCAAGTCCCGTCACAATTCGGAGGTATTGCAATACCCCACTTTACACCGGAAGGGCGGCTCCAATGGCGCGGGCGGTATTACGGCATATAGAGGGTACAGACGGCATTCTGTGCCCGTGACACACTGATGAGAATAGATTCTTACTCTGATGCGGGGCTTTAGAATGTTGAGGTGGTTGTCGCCTGCGCAGTACCTAAGAAGCCACCTGGGCCACCTAGTAAATCTGAAGCAAGCAAATTTTGTAGATTTTGTAGATGACCTGGTCCAATCACCTGAAACAGCCTGATGAGAACAGCTTGCCTGAGTTTTTTGTAGGTACACATCAGGACGTCTCCTACTGCATCGCCAGAGAATGTTGGCGTCTTAGCTGGCAGTGATCCCACAAACTCTGTCACTGCCCCGTGCTGAGTTTAACATTCATTGATTCTTTCCCGCATGACAGCTAGCGGGTTAGCGCCACAACACCCTGCAACCCACCCCCCCAAACACCAAACACCCATCCACCCAAAAAACCCCACTCCCACAAACCCCACCAACACACCCCCCAAAATTAATTATTATA
>Ga0126342_10020347_pt1 | contig 11163 bp, 13 predicted proteins | sample Cyp1metagenome_FD_92528 | JGI IMG/M metagenome (GOLD analysis project Ga0126342, IMG submission 92528) | Coral microbial communities from Lord Howe Island, Old Settlement Bay, Australia - Cyphastrea 1 metagenome | ecosystem: Host-associated > Invertebrates > Cnidaria > Coral ...
ACTTTCGGATGTTTTTGGTCTCAATGGCCGACATCATTGGCAGTTACGAGCGGCTGCCTAACGATGCGGTGCGGGCGGTTGCCGTCGCGAAGCGACGTGAATATATATATATATAATATATATATATAATATATATTATAAATATATATATTATAAATATATATATATATATATAATGGGTGAATAGGAGTTGTATTCGGAAGAGAAAGGATGATATAATGGTGAGATAATGGAAGATATAGGGGTGAATGGGAGTTGAATTAGGATGTACGAACTATCTGAGATATTGGGCCATTTTGGGCCTGGCGTGACTCATGAAATGAGCTTGGTTGATGTGCGAAGTTTGCGAAGTTCCATGGAATTGGTGGGGGACCCATGGGTAGCCTATGGATAAAAAGTCCACTGGGCCTAACTGGCAACCTGCGGTGCCAGGAAGCACCAGCACCATGCTATCGCGTGGATGTGAGTCGGGGTGCTCAGAGTGTGGTCCCGATGGCATGGGCAGGAAGAAATGTCGAGGATCTCCACAGATGACAAGTTCTTTCTGTGGCGCCCTATTTTTCTACATGGTATCTGGTATCTGTATATGGTGATGTTCAAATAATCCTTCCACTCTGAATCCTTCCACAATTCCAGAGGCAACCGCCACATGATTGGTTGGTTTGTTTGTTCTGCTTGGGTCGGATATGAATCTGTCATATTGGGATTGTCTTTACCAATATGACCCACGGCAACAAGGCAGAACAGCGAACAGCCAGTCGCACATGAAATTCTCTCCAAATGAAATCCTGATGCGGTATTGGATCTACGCTATTCCTTTCTATGGGCCCATATAGGCACTATTTCTATCCTGAGTCCAACCTGAGGTGGCACAGGCAAGCCCCCAATCAGCGACGACGACATTGTGCCACCTGGGGCCGCAAAGCTGACGCTGCTGCACAACTCCCTGCTGGTGCCGGAGAAATACGATCGCGACATCCGGCACTACGAATTCAAGTGGCTGGGCTGGGTTTCTTGGGGGGTTGATCTGGAAGCTTCGGAAGCGAATGGGGAAACTGTTCAACACCAAGTGTTTCTGTCAAAACCCTAGGCGACGGAGAGAGATCGTAAATGGTATCCTTGAGACAGATGCAGGTGGCAGCTTTGAAGGAGGTACAAATGATCATTAATCTTCGTCAGGGGTGTATAAAGTTTCTGATTTTCAGTTGGAAGCGTGAGCATTTATATACTTCTTTGCATATAAAACCTGATTTGAGCAAACTTGATCAATCTTTATCATAATATATTATACGGCAAGGGCTACTATTTTACGCACTCTTCAGCGTTCCCTCCAAGCGGCCTACGCGAAATATGTTGAAACGGGCCATATAATCCCAGGGAGTTGATTTATCTATAGTAGCTCATTCTAGCTCTATGTTACTATTTCAAACAATATGTCATATAACATCATATAACTTATGTCAGTATGATTGCTCAAATGGTGTGACTGGGATCCTGGCACAAGAAACTCAGCTTCTCCACGGAGAAAAGAGCCCACATTGGCAGCGCTCAAAGGATGGAATGGGATGGGATGGATAGAAAGAGGGAAATCCTTCTTTTCAGATGAACATGTTGGATATAGAGCAAATCCCATAAATTAAGGGGATATGGGTTTAGTAGGTATATATATATATATATAATCTCCATTTCTTCTATTTTGGTTTTCCAGTTTGAAAGACATCAAAGCCATCCGATTCCGAACAGCTCGAGGATTGAAGGAACTCCAGTGAGCTACAAGACCGGTGACAGCTTGGCAGTATGGCCACGCAACCCCTTGGATAAGGTTGAGGCAGGGCACATCCAGTCAGTCACATGCAGGTTTAGCCAATCTTTCAAGCCTTTCGGAGAGTGAGGACAGCTTGACATTTTCCCAAAAATATGTCGTGTCGTGATTCCTAATGCCTGGCATGTCTGCAGGAGTTCTGCAAAGAGATGGGCTTTGATGCTACGCAGAACCTCCGAGTTTTGCCCATGGAAGGCCCTGCTGAACAAGGGATGTGAAGCTGAAATAAAAAACGATCCAAACGTGGTGCCGTGTATCATGGATAAATCATGACAGCTCATGATAAATTGGATTGGTTAAAGGGAACATTTACAGGAAACCATAGATTTTCCATGATTTTCCCATTAAATATGGGGCTGTAGTCCTATACATCAATATCTTTTTGTTTCACACAAGGGACCCGGTGCCTTCAGCCTTACGGAGCGAGCCAACTGCAGACGCTGCAGGTGCTCGAAACTGGTGTCCACAGGAGCTGTCGGTGAGACAGGTCTTCAGCCACGTCTTGGACATTTTTGGAAAGCCGAACCGAAAATTCTTCGAGACTTTGTCTTTCTTCGTCAAGGTCAGGGATGCTGAGGGCTTCAAAACTGAAGACCTGGAGATGGGGTTTCCGGTCAGCACTTTTTTTCTCGAGATATTTTTTGGATGCCAAAAGTACCAGAGTCTAGAGGTTTCTGTCAGTGAGCGGCTCCTTACAGTAGGTACTTCCTGCCTGAACTTCGCTGTGCTTTTGCACGTGAATGTTGCTGATTTCTCTGCATGTAATCAACTAGTACAACAAGAAACAGGGTTTTGCAAGTACAACCTAGAACATGTGGCTTTGCCATGGTTTGCCATGGTTTGCCAATGTTTGCCATGGCTTTGCCGACATGTTTACATTTTTTTTGCTGAATTCATGAAGTTCAACAGTTCCTTTTTGGACCCTCCGGCCATTTTTTGCGATGCATGGCCGTGGCCATCGACAGGATGAAGCCGATAAGAAGGCGCTGCAGGGCATCGTGGAGAACAACGCAGAGGGCCAGGCGCTGTACCGCGACTTGACCCACGACTTTGCGCACCACGCAGATGTCTTCAAGAAGTCACCTGGTCATGATGATTAGCCAAGAAACATGGGGAATTTGGATGAATTTGATGGTTTAATAATGTTTAAGTTGACAGTAGTTGAGGGGGGTCTGGTAATTGTAGTGGTGATGATGATGATGATGATGATGATGATGGATGATGATGTTGATGTAATTTTGGTTGATCGTGAGTCAGAGAACTTTCATCCCTGAATCGTCTTTAAATTGAGAACGGATGGCCTTTCAGAGAATGCATCATAAATTCTCGTCACTGGAGCGATTTGCAATTGTGGACCTCACCATATCTTTTCTGGGGTTGGTACCCCCAGCATTCTGAGAGATCTGAGAGTCAGGGCAGAGGGTTATAATGGTTATAAGCCGGAGTAAGTTGATGTCCATGCATCACCAGTATCAACACCTGTCAAGCCCAATTGGGATCTGCTGTTGATTTCCTCGTCCCAGGTTCAAGAGTGCACGACCTCCCATCGAACAGCTGTTGAATATGATTCCAGTGCTGAAGCCTCGAAGTTCCTGGACACTGGTGACATGAGCCATGCAGTTTTTTTTTTCGTGATTCTTTTGATGAACCCCCACAAGAAAACGAAGAACCCGAGGGTTTTCAGCCGCATCCCTTTGCTTTCAACGCGCCATCTTTTGGCTGACAGTGATCTCGTGGAACATTTTTCAGAAGAGCTAGGGACCCATTTTTTGGACAATATCATCCATCTTTGTTTTCCTTCCCATTATTTGGATCATTCATTCCCGACAACAAAAGCTGAGGTGATCCACTCTATAGGATCATTCTCCCCCCAAAATCCGGAAAGTTCGGAGAAAGTTCCCAGCAGATTCCCAGAAAAACCTGAGGTTATTCCATCGCCAGCAGTCCCTTAATGCACCCGGACAAGATTCAGCTCTGCGTGGTGCTGGTGGATTGGACCGTCGAGAGCACTCAGGAGTTGCGACTGGGTGAGGCCACAGGCGCGGGACCCAGCTGGAGGATGAAGAAAAAAGTTTGTTGTTTTGTTCGCCATTTTTGGCCGTTAAACATGAGGATTTGGCCCAGATACATGAGGATTTTATGGATTTGATATGGATTAGTTATGGATTTGATGAGAAAACATGTGAATTTGATATGGAAACGTCGGGATTTCATCTACAATTTGAGGTGGACAAAACTAGCGTCAGGGAAAAATGAACAACTTTGATGTGGGACAATTTTGATTTGACGGGACAACGTCTTTCAAACCTGGCCTCGACCCTTGAGGCTACATGAGACAACAGAAGCCAGGCACCACCATGATGTGTGCGGTGCGACAGAGCGCGATCGTGTTACCCAAGGAGAGGTTGAGATGGCAGCCGGGGGAGGTTCGAAAAGGAGATAATGTTGGCTGTTATATTCCTTCCTTTAGGTATATACCCATTTTGGTTGGTAAGACATGGTAAGAGCCAGCAAAATGATCAGGTGTTGGTATTATCATTAGGTTCGAACAATAATAAACCGTTCACCACCTGGTGGGTTAACAAAAATTGGGATGGTCCCGGGAATGGTGGATCGTATTGCTTTACTAACATGGATGTTGCCACAAATCCCGGATCTGAAGCCTTTCCAGCTCTGCAAAGCTCAGAAAGCAAAAAACCAAGCGGCGATCTTTTTTGCAATACATTGCACATTCCAAAATCACATACAATCACTGGTTTCGAAGTAAACCCAATTTACCAAATAACAGTGGCAAACATTGAGGCACCCACTTTTCCTCCCCACCATGTTGTCGTGGCTCAAAATTGGGTACCCCCAATCTTGGATGCTTTGCTAAGCCGCTAAGCCATGCCCAGTCTCTGGGTTGGGATATCACTCCTGGAATCCCCGGATTTCCTGAATAGATACCAATTGGATTTGATATAGATACTATGCTCATACTATGTTCACTTTTTTGGGGACATGCATTTTCAATGTATTACTGTATTACACGATTGGATTTTAGATCTTCTTGTCAGGATTTTTCAAATAAACTTTCAATGATTGGACTTTAGATTTCAACATATGGGTTTGTCTGAAAATAGGCAACCCCAGAATTTGCTTCCCGAGTAAAACTACAATTTTCAGGATATCCCAAATTTTCAGACACACCCATATTAAGAGTTCCTACTTCTTGGATATCCAAAAGTGGATCCATCCCAATTCCTCTGGATCTTTGTGAGGATCCTGTGAAGCCTGTGATCATGGCCGGCATGGGCACGGGCTTGGCCCCATGGCGCGCCGTCACGCAGGAGACCAGTTTGAGCTATGCTCGAATTTGCTGTTCAAATTGTGACAGGTGATTGATGTTTCTATTTGTTTTGGCTGTTACAAGGTACAGATGATCAGATGACTATAATATTTCAGTTGGAGTTGTATTTGAGTACCTGGTAGTGGTGATGGTGAAGGTGCTGCTGCTGATGTTTTCCAGCTTGGTAGCCGTTTTTCACAGGCAGAAGCTCGGTGGATCAACTTCCGATGAACTTTCCTTGAAGCTCAGAAGCGCTGCAGGAACGCATTTGCCAACACCGCAGCGGACAAAAGGTGGGCCCCTACCATCTCTTCTTTGGTGCGCGCTACAATGCTGCAGCTTGGTGTGTGCTGAGCTGGGTCAGCTGGGGCGATGAGGTCAGGAGTTTTTCACGTTTGTGGTCGCTTTGGTGATTTTTGCCTCATGATTCATGATGCTTAAAAGGGAATGTGAACTCAACTAACCATTCAGTTAATGTGAACTCAACTAACCATTCAGTTTTGGTTCCTACAACCACTTGTATGCACTTGCATGTGTATTGTGAACCATACATACCTACCTACCTACCTACCTACGTACGTACGTACGTACATACGCACGCTCACAATATATGTATAATATATATATATATATATAGATCAAACTAGGGGAATGGAACCAACCATCCACTTTTTGTATATCAACGCTCCTGAAGTAAGTTTTTGCGGTTTCCCAGAAATTCAACAATTCACCGCCATGCTGAGGAATATTTGTACAAGGACGAGTTCGAAAGCTACGTCAAGGAGGGAGTGCTGACGATGCACACAGCCTTCTCTCGTGAACAGGCGAGGCTAAGTGGGCTTGGAGTGCCATCTACCGTTGCGTGTGATGGAAGATTAGAAAGATAAATTCACTTCGGTTTGTCTGAAATAGGGCGTGCCCCCAAATGGAATTAGGGGTTTTCCAAAAAAATCAGAATCATATGGCTGGTTCCCTGGTTCCAAGACCCTTTTGGCCAGGCGCGGAAAATCTATGTGCAGCACAAGATTGTGGAGGTCGCACGCTGATGAGCTTGGGAGTTGCCGAAACCACCTATATACAAATACCTGTATAATAACATATGATATCTATCTACATATCGATCTATCTAATCTATCTAGCCAGTTCGCCAGCTATCTAGTTAGCTAGCTAGCAATGTATCAATCAATCGATCAATCAATATATCAACATATCAATATACCTATATATATATGGGTAAATTATAACGACCTCACTACGACCTCACTGGAAATCATGGTTAGTATTGGAAATGATCCCCAAATGGCCTTAATCCAGGTTAGTGAAATATTATAATTTACCCTATTATATGTATATACATATAATCTGTATACATGTTTTTTTTTAAAACATTACGGCCGTCCGAGTTTCTTTTTTGGCTGAGGCCGGCGCGGCGGTGCACCAGTGCATGCTGCAGCAGGAGGGCCATTTCTACGTCTGTGGCTCCGCACGGCAAGTGCCCGAGGACATCTACACGGCCATGAAGGAGGCCGTGGGGGTCGCCAGCACCCAAGGAATCCCATGGAATCCCAAGGAATCCCCAAGGGACTCAGCTGGGGTCCTCTGAGAAAATGGGAAGTTACTGAAACTGATGGGAAAATTAGTGGATCTTTATGATTTTGGTGGTCATGGATGATTTTGGATGTTTTTCTGATGATTTGTCCAGTGAAACCTTGGGGGATAGCCACGGCGTTTCATGGACAGGGCATAGCATAGTCCTGCTTGGGAGGATTTTATTTCAATTTGGTGAAGTTCACCTGGGACAAGTCACGGGTTTTCTATTAGGTATCCCGCTTAGTGACTGAGTGAGAACACTGGCAATATTGACCCCGGATGAATGACCCCATTGGCTCTTTCGTTGGAGGTCCCGTTTTAATCGTTTTTTGATCACAAAGAAAACTGGAAGAAACTGGAAGACTATAGCTAATAATCAGTTATAGTTAATCATAAGTTAACTATAGTTTACGAATAGCCAAGTTTTATCCTCCGTTGTGTTGTCAGGTGATGATGGCCAATGAACGGGTGAACGAAGACGAGGCCGAGGCCATCTTGTCAAATCTGAAGATGGAAGGCCGACGCTCGGATCGTGGATCCTGGTGCTATTGATTTGTGGTATGAAGTAGATCGGTAAACCATGGTAAAGTAAACACCAGAGGTCAATTTTTAAATTTTGTTTAACCAGACACCACCTTTTTCCACCTTTGCGGTATGTGGTTTCGGCTTTGAAGACTTGGGCCAATTGGGGCCCAGGCCAAAACCATCATTTCTCCCCCATGCGATGCCGTGCTCCAAGGATACACTGTTGAAGCGTGGTCCTAAGCCATGGGATTTGGGCCGCCGTCCTTTCGTTCCGGTTTCAGCCTTCCAGTAGAGACAGCAGCATCCTGTTGATGGTTTTGTCTTGCCACAGAGTCAGAAGCAAAACCGCCTGTTGATCAAGATGCTGAAATCTTACTATTGATATGTGTGTATATAGTTATATATATAGATTACTATTAGGATTATTCAAGTTCAATGATCATACTGAACATTGCAATTGTCACATTGTTTCATCACGACTGGATGCTTTTGGCTGTTCAACTCGTAGCAACACCAGCTTGCGCGGGTTTTAACTTTCTAGTCGCCACAGCGGCCGTGTGGGGCTGCTGCCAAGACGTAGGAGCCTCAGAGCGATTCTGACGTTGTCACTGGGGTGGAAAGCACGGAGAGCCAATCGAAAATCTCTGCTTTAACAGAGCCTTTAGGACCATAAGGTGACTGGTGCTGACTGGTGTTGACCCCGTGGAATCTTCCTGGGGTCTTGCGTGGTAGCCTTTAGGCCGTGTGGACCCTGGGAAACCTGCGATTGGCGCTGGCGCAAGCTGCACTCTTCAAAGGGAGGTGTGGTGTCAGATGATCGGAGGATCCTGCGACCTGGTGCGATTTTTCATGCCCTGGCGAGTGGACGCCCTGTGGAGTTTTTTGTGTACGATTTTGTAGGAACCTCGTCGCAGACTTGATAAATGATAATACCTAAATTTATGATATTTATCTTAGGGAAAACCTTCAAATTTTGTAGAAACCACGGAAATTGTCCGCTTTTGTTTGAGGGAAGACTTGGTTGGTGCTGGTCCAATGGACAAGGCATGAAAAACCATCACCATGGTTACATATGGTGCCTGATGAGAAAGGCTCTGCGCATTGGCTGTATCTGTGGATGATGGCATTCTTTGGCTGCTGACCACCTTAAACCTACTGGGATTTTCTGGTGTCCGTTTAGTCTTAAAATGGGCTACCCCAAAATTTCATGCTGAATCATCATGTTCCCGTTATTTAAGATGGCCATAAATTGAGGTATCCAGCAGTATCCCCCATTTTCAGCGAATCCACTTGGAGGATCACCCCATGAGTTACATATAAGTATTGGCTTTAACCTTGGTTAGTAAGTCCCCGATTCGTGGCTTATCCCATTTATAGCTGGGTAATGTTGGGTATAACCACGTAGTAATAACCAACATGACCCAGCTTGTAGCTGGGCTATAACCTTAGTTAATTGCTAATGCTGGGTATAACCCCACTGATATGCGCATTCCTGGTTCCAACTGAGACTCGTAAGCCCACTTACTAACCAGTTGCTGAGCAATGCGCTGCATCGTCTTGGCTCGGAGAGTTGATCTCCCATCGCTGCGGTTCGTTCCGGTTCCAAGTCATGGCGTCAGAGGTGCCAGTGGCTGGTTGTAGAGCTGAACCACGTTTTTTGTATTTTTTTCATAGGCTTTTTTCATCGGGTTTTAATGTGGTTTTAAGGGGATTTAAATGTTGTGTTTTAATGTTTTTCATCGGATTTATCGGATTTAATGGGATTTAGATGGATTTAGCCACTAAGAATTACTGTAATCCCATCCCACTAATGGATTAGTGGGGAGGAACTAAGATACCGAATTTTAACAGAGATGAATTCCCGATATTTCCATATTGCACCTTACTCTTGTACCTGGGATATCGCTCCAATTATGGACAACAGCTTGTATTATTATCCAGCCATTGTTTTCCCATACGCATATTTCCATATTTATGTTGTTGCGTATTTGTTGGTTAAGAAGCTTGTATCCCAGCATGTTTCCCATGTTTGTTGCATGTTCTCACATGTTTGTTGGTTATATCATGTTATATCGTTTTTCAATATAATGATATTCCATGTGTGTAAATCTTCTCATGATATTTAAATCATATATTCCATCATAAATCATGCTTCTCCTTTTTCAAATCACCAAATTTTCGATATGTTCGATGCTTCAGAAGCTTCCCCTGGGTTTGGGCCATGGCCATGGCACGAGGCTCCGGAGGCTCCTGAGGCTGCTGAGGTAGTCGAGGCCGAAGGCGATGCAAGTGATGCAAGGCGTGGTGACACACAGGACATGCCTACAGATGACATCTACATTTATTATATACGTATGTATGTACGATATATATATATATATATATATCGATATATGATGATATATGTACGTATATATATTTATATATGTAACATCTATGATTCTATGATCATATAGTGATACATGTGCACCTAAACTTAGAAATATGATGAAATACTGAATCTCATGAAAAACGCATATAAATCTAGATCTAGACATAGATATTGGTACGAATATATCTATTAGACTATGGATACCATGGACATATCCAGTTTTGACTCATGCCCCATATGATTTATACGAAAACATATATTGTCAGCATTTGGGTCGGGCAGAATTTCGAAAAGTGAAGGCATTTTTTGAGCTAAAGTCCTGTGGGTCAACTGGTGTCTCAATTTTTTTCTTCACAACCAAATTTGTCGTAGCCTCCGGTAAACGTTGAAATGGAAGGTCCCGATGTAGATTTTCCCAGCAAGGCAAGCCTCCATTGATATAGTTTGGGGATTTTCCACTGCCGCCTGATTACCAGACACTTCGAGCATGTGATCAGAAGATACCCTCTGGGGATTTAACGTAGCTATTGAAAATGGCCATTAATAGTGGATTTTCCCATTAAAAATGGTGATTTTCCATAGCTATGTTAGTTTACCAGAGGGTAGGTGTTTTTTTTTGTACTGCTGGATTTGCGGAGATCTGTCGTATTTGTAGAGTGGTAAGACTGTGTGTCAAAAGTTCGCCATGGAAAATGGCTCATTTATGGATGGGTTTAGCTATCAAAAATGGTGGATCTTTCCATGGCGAACTGTTAGTCATAACCAGATGGTAAACAAAAGAAATCCTTGTACAGGTGGAAACATGACCACTCCCCCAGATCAATGGGGCCATTGACACCCCAGGGATGTTTGGTCCACTGGCATGGTGGGTTTAAGCTACCCATCCGATGGTGGGGTTCCCCATGGGTCAGCCACTGCGTAAAGGCCACAAGCTAAAGCAGGCACGACCGTGATCGGGGTCCGGGAATGGTCAATGTGCTTGGTGCGGGGACCTGTGGTGCAGAAACCATGGTAGCAGCACGTGTATGTGAAGGAGCATGGTGTTTGTTTGCAGCATGCAGGTTTGTGTAGCTGCAGCCAGGGCAGAATATTGCTTGATGAAATGTGTATAGTTCTTTCAAATGGGTCTTGAAAGTGTGTTGGAGGAACGGAAAGCTTAAATGAGCTTAGTAAAAATCATTCAGCATCATCGGACAAGTGGATTGTGGCTTTGAGCATCCGTATTACCCGGCTTGGTCGATGTGCTTGGTGCGGGGACCTGTGGTGCATAAACCATGGTAGCAGCACGTGTATGTGAAGGAGCATGGTGTTTGTTTGCAGCATTCGGGTTTGTGTATCTGCAGCCAGGGCAGAATATTGCTTGATGAAATGTGTATAGTTCTTTCAAATGGGTCTTGAAAGTGTGTTGGAGGAACGGAAAGCTTAAATGAACTTAGTAGAAATCAGTCAGCATCACCGGACAAGTGGATTGTGCTTTGATGCATCCGTATTACCCGGCTTGGTCGATGTGCTTGGTGCGGGGACCTG
>Ga0126342_10020348_pt1 | contig 11163 bp, 10 predicted proteins | sample Cyp1metagenome_FD_92528 | JGI IMG/M metagenome (GOLD analysis project Ga0126342, IMG submission 92528) | Coral microbial communities from Lord Howe Island, Old Settlement Bay, Australia - Cyphastrea 1 metagenome | ecosystem: Host-associated > Invertebrates > Cnidaria > Coral ...
TGAAGCTCAGCCTGGAAAAGACAGTTTGCAGTGCGTGACCTGGGACGATTTGACAGGGATTGATATCTTCTTTCTTTCAGTGTCTTTGGAACTATCATCATTGCAGACGTGCTGCCATTTACAATGCATGTATATGTATGTATATGTATGTATATGTATGTATATGTGTGTATCTGTTTGTATATGTATGTATATGTATGTATGTGTAGGTATATGCATGTATACGCATGTATTTGTAAGTCTATGTCTATATATGTATGTATATGTATGCATATGTACGTAAATGCATGTATATGTATGTATATGTATGTATGTGTATGTAAATGTGTGTATCTGTATGTACATGTATGTATATTTATGTTATGTATGTATATGCACGTATATGTAAATGTAAATGTATATGTATATGTATATGGATATGTATGTGCATGTGTATGTGTATGTGTGTATGTGTGTATGTGTGTATGTGTGTGTGTATGTGTGTATGTGTGTATGTGTGTATGTGTGTATGTGTGTATGTGTGTATGTGTGTCTGTGTGTGTATGTATGTATCTATGTATCTATGTATCTATGTATGTATGTATGTACGTACGTACGTATGTATGTATGTATGTATGCATGTATGTATATTCATGTAAATTAAGTATTGAGAACGCATTGAAAATGTAAGACAATAAGGACACGAAATATGCTGCAATCCGGGCCTGGCACAGGGTGCAGCCGATGACAAGCAGGGCTAATGGTTGCCTCCAACGGCGTCTGCTACCTCTTGGAGGGCGGCCAGCGCTGCAGGGCCGAAGCACCGCCATTCATGGCAACATACAGCAAGCTGGTGACCCTAGAAAATCAAAAGCTGTGCATGGCTTGTGTAGATCTAGTAGATCTAATGGACTCTAAGTTGCTCCACTTAGAATTCCTTATCTTGGAACAGTCATGCACAACCTTTTTTGGTGCTGGGATTGTCAGAATCTCGTCCGCCTCGGCTATCTCGTAATCTCATATGCACTCGCTGCTTCCTCTCTTGAGCCAAGCTAAACGCGCGTAAACACACGACACTCAAAGTGTCTTGGTTGCACTAGCTTCAATGAAACTAAGATCCTTCGACACCCACCATCAAAATCATCAAACCTTCTTAACTGTTCTAACTCGAAGGCGTCGTAACAATCAAAGCATTGTGGTTTCGCAAACTCGACCTCCAAGGCTGATGCGAAACCAGGCATCCTGCAGGCTAACCTCACTCACAGAGACCACCTCTACTGCAAACGGTTCGCGACTTGGTAATGAGATTCCCGATTGTGATGAGAATGGAATGCAATGAAATACAACTGATACAAGCGTGGGGATGCATTTCCAATCATGTCCATAAGCGTGTGCTCGACACTGCAGCTAAAGGGTCTGGCCAGCGTCTGGTCACCAATGCGCCCTCAATACCGCCTGGCAGAGTGGTTTCTGTACCCCTCTCCCAAGTTTCTGGGCAAAGCCTTCCAAGTAGCATCTGATTCTAATTGGATATCATGCGGTATAAACCCAATAATGAGACCCACAATTTGGGGATGGTTTATACCACCTATTTCTTGAAAAATTGGGCATGGTTTGCTATTGGGCTTACCACATTGATTGCTGTTGTTTCGCTTGCTGACCTGCTGTGTTGGTCATGCCAGCACCAAGGGGATTGCTGGCATAGCCAGACTTGGATGGTGACCTTTCTTTGGCCTTGGATAGATGAGAAAATGCTCTGGCTGGGGCTGGATGGTGAATCATTTTTTCAAGGAACAGACATTCCTGAACTTGTTTCATGGTGAATCACACTGGTGATACATCAACTAAAATTCCAAAATGGGTTGACTCTGATACCAATCTGTGAACCTTTAACTCAGGTCCGAGAATGCTGGAGCACTTTGTGGCTTGAAATCCTAGACATAAACTAGGCACCAGGCTGACTCCAGCAAATTACAGCCATAGTTTAATGCCAGCACCTCTTTGTTTGCAGTATCTGGGACTTCATTGACATCAAAGCCAAGGGTTTGAATTGCAACAAACAAAGCGCGGACGTTTGCAGGAAGCCTCTGAAAGCGTGATGTCACTGCTCAGCCTGCACTGATGCTGCGACGCTTCCTACATCGAATTATACAAACTGTCAAACTGGACACCTCTGAACGAGACAGCGCAATCCCGAAGAAGTCTGTGCGGTCTCCTGGAGAAAGAACCCCCAAAAAATGATCTGACAAATTGTCTTGTAGAGCAGGAGCAAATAGGAGCGAACAACCCCAGACAACTGGAGACACCGACACTTGGAACTACAAGTTGAAGACACTGACTGGTCAATGGCCCGGGGTCTGACATAGCAAATGGTTTGGAGAAAGCAAGCTGAAAACCCCAAACAACGACTCGGAATTGAAGGTCATGTGACTCAAAAACGTCTGGGCGTGATTTGCAGAACTTCCACAATGTCACAAGGCACTATCACCCTCAAAGCGTGAAGGGTCGTCAAAAAGAACGTCGGAAATGAAGGCACTTTGGTGACAAGCTGAGCATCCTGTAATCTGGACACCAGAGCCAGAAAAGCGACAGCTCGCGCAAGCACCTTCCATCATCGATCATCCAAGTATGTCACGATGTAAACAGCAATATGCAATCGATTGCAACCGTCTCAAATAGAAGCAATTGCTAATTGCATAGTGTTCACTGCAAAGGATGAAACAAAGGAGCGTAACGTCAGAGCAATATCAAAAGGACCTGAAGTCTGATGACAAACAGAAGCAACCCCAATCAATGACAGGACTACTTTTTTCAATGCGATCAAAGATACACTATGAGAATTATAGTGCCGTACCGTATACGGAGAGTGTTTCAAGCTGTCTACATGCATATATCATATACACTTGTAGGATACTTGAACTATATTATAAATAATATACAAACAGATGTCAGTCGTCCTTAACAGCGTCCAAAGACTCCAAATCGCATGTTTGTCCAACAGGCTGCTGCACTTTGCTGAGAATAATTGTTGATAAGGCATAATCCATTGGAAATATTGGAAATCATACAGTCCGCATAGCCTTCGAAAGGCCATACATGGCTAGCATGGATTGTGCCATCTTCAAAAAGGCCCCAGGCTAATACTAGGTAGAGCCATGAACTCTATGAGTAAGAATTCAGAATTGTATTCGAACTTGCCACACTTTGGCAGCTGCTTAGTGAGACAAAAATGTTCGCAACTGGGGCGAGCTCTCACAAGTGTGATCGAGTCAGGCCGGTAGGGTGGTCGCGCTTGGAAGCCTCGTCATGCTTCATCGTTTGGCCCCAGTGACATCTGTGACACCTCGTTCTCCAATCTCACGAGCGAGCGCAAACCGTGCATCCGCAGGACCAACTGCACACGATTCAGACTGGTCCGATCTTTACGGATTGAAATAATGGACGCATCATTTCTGTGTCCCTCATAGTCACGGGCGGAAAAGACTCTCACCAGATGCTGGTCATGCATCACTTCGAAACCTCTTCCCTCTTCCACGCATTGGTGACTGCGAACGATGACATCGATCCCATTCATTGCACAGAAAGTCTTTGTGATGTTCCAACCAAAGTTTACGGCAGATGCAGTTCGTGGAGAGCTGTGAACACCAAACAAGTTTGTGCCGCCATTGTCATCAGGGATAGGATCCGACCACAGGATATTGTACAACCATCGATTGTTTGTTTCCAAAAAGACTTCGGAGTTCAGAGGCCGCTTCACACAAGCCAGCTCATCAATGGTCCACTTACCATCTCCTATACCTCCATGGACCGTGAGAATCTTGCCATCAATAAGGCAGGCAAGTGGAAGCCACTCAAAAGCCTCAGATGCATGACGAATGTCCTTTCTGAGAAAACCACATGTCCTGCGGAAAGTGTGTTTCGTTTATCCTGGATGATCGCCCACAAAAAAAGTGAGATGGAACCATTGTGAAGCCCAGGCCATGAACAAGAATGGCCTACGCAATTTCTGGACAAGCTCCGAAAAGCGGATGCCTAGAAAAAGTCGAACATATCACAACACATCACGCAAAATCAATCCAAATCATCATGAAAGATGAGCCCTGGTGGTCAAGGTTTATCAGTTTGTTGCCTTTGGTAGCGTGACATCTCTTGGTTGGCGGATGCCAACATCGTGTAATGGAAAGCTTGGCTGAAAAACCAAAGCCTTATTGGGCCGACTGGTGGACGCCAGGTTGCCTTTTGAACGTTGCTAAAGGCCTTTTCGGCAAAGGATCCCAACTGTTCCATGCAACATTCATAAAAGCCATATTTACCTCAGTGCAAAAGGCGACACTGCTGGTTTTGTCCCCACCAATTAAAGCAATAAGATATTCAGGATCTATAGGATCTATGATCTATGTAATTAAGGACATTGGGAATTGCAGTTTGGGTTGGTTTGCGCCTCTTGGCACTCTTTCCTTGCCAATGGAAGATGGAAAAATGAAGCAGCAAGTCACTGTGACTGATGGCAACCTAGAGCCAAAGCACGGTTCATGAAAGCATCCTCATGGTTGCCACGAACCAGAAAAACTCGCTTTGGAAAAGCAATCTTGAGCGCGAACAGAACACCAATGACCTGCCAATCACGGTGCGCAAACAGGGACCCAGCACCCCGCTTGACAACGACTTACACTTGAGGGCAACGGGTAAGGGACGAAAGCTAGCTTGGCAGGGTGATGGGCATGAAACACAGAAGGTAGCGCAAGTGTAAGCACAATTTTTGAGAACATATGATTGTTGTCTACTCTTGCACGAAGCAAATGAAGACATTCAGCATATACAAGATCATGACAACTGAGTCGGGAAAATTCAAAGGTCTACCCTCGGCACCGGAGTGGACCTTTGGAAGCGCGGGAAGACATCACGCAGTGTGAGGCGACAGTTTACGACGACAGGTAGATGTGCGCATGCAACATGAAAATGGAGCAAGGCCAAGGTTCCATACAGCGTCAAATGTGAAATGGGCTACGTTGTGAGGGTCTAAAGTCAAGTGCATAGTGGAAAGTGTGAAAGCGTAAACCTTAAAGTGTGAGAGCCACGTGATTCATGAATGGAACTGCCACAATCACTGCCAAGAGAGGCAAATGCCACCAAACACAATTTGCATCTATCAGCATCATGGGCGGGTTGCATGCTGTACAAGTCATGGCGTTCTCGCTGGCAAAGTGATACGAGCAAAAGAACAGCTTGCAACAGGGAGATGGCAATTGAAAATTGTTTCTTCAGAATTGAGGACAAAGGGTAATCGTCATGGGATTTGATAGGGAAGAAGGAGATGGCAATTGAAACTTGCTACTTCAGTTTTGAGGACACATGGTGATCGTCATGGGAACTGATAGGGAAGAGGCAGATGGCAATTGAAACGTGCTACTTCAGACTTGAGGAAGAAGGGTGATCGTCATGTGAATTGATAGGGAAGAGGGGGATGGCAATTGAAACTTGCTACTTCAGAATTAGAAATGAGGAAAAAGGGTAATCGTCATGGGAATTAACAGGGACAGGGGAGATGGCAATTGAAACTAGCTGTATCAGAATTGCGGACAGAGGGTAATCGCCATGGGAATTGATAGGAAAGAAGGAGATGGCAATTGAAAATTGCGACCTCAACGTTGCCGGAAAAAAAAGGTAATCGTCATGGGAAGTGCTAGGGAAGGGAGAGATGGCAATTGAAACTGGCTACTTCAGAACTACAGACAAAGCGTAATCGTCATGGGAAATGAGAGGGAGAGGGCGATGGCAATTGAAACTTGCTACTTCAGTTTTGAGGAAGAAGGGTAATCGCCATGCGAATTGATAGGGCTGGGGGAGATGGCAATTGAAAATTGCTTCTTCAGAATTGAGGAAGAAGGGTGATTGTCATCGGAATTGATAGGGCTGGGGGAGATGGCAATTGAAACTTGCTACTTCAGACTTGGGGAAGAAGGGTGATCGTCATGTGAATTGATATGGAAGAGGGGGATGGCAATTGAAACTTGCTACTTCAGACTTGAGAAAGAAGGGCGATCGTAATGGGAATTGATAGGAAAGAAGCACATGGCAATTAAAACTTGCTACTTCAGACTTGAGGAAGAAGGGTAATCGTCATGGGAAGTCATAGGGAAGAGGCAGATGGCAATAGAAACGTGCTACTTCAGTTTTGAGGACAAAGGGTGATCGTCATGGGAACTGATAGGGAAGAGGCAGATGGCAATTGAAACGCGCTACTTCAGTTTTGAGGACAAAGGTGATCGTCATGGGAATTGATAGGGAAGAGAGCGATGGGAGTGGAGAGCGGCTACTTCAGAATTGAAGACAAAGGGTAATAGTCATTGGAATTGATAGGGCTGGGGGAGATGGCAACTGAAACTTGCTACTTCAGACTTGGGGAAGAAGGGTGATCGTCATGGGAATATATAGGGAAGAGGCAGATGGGGGTGGATAACGATAGATAGACTATTGATACAAATTGAAAAGCAGCTAATTCAAATGATTTTTAAAAAAAGCCATGACTATTGCACTGAAGCGACGCAATGGCAATTACAGCTCCTCTTTTTTCTCTCTGATTCATCTCGCTATGTAAATTTCTTCGTCAACTTCATTGATGGGAAGTCTCTTGGCCGAATCGCATTCGTTGCTGTTGGAAGCGATGCCAAGCAGATACAAGAGCTACGTCACACAAAAAGTGCAATGCAGATACGCAAGGCATCCATCAATGACGAAGTATCGGACACAGCTACATAGTTTCGATCGCTGCGAGCTCTTTCTCTTCGTCTTCCTTCAATGCCATCAGTTCTTCAAATTTCCCTTCACGATCAAGAACATCCATTTCTGCTTCCTGGCAAAACCATAGCAGTTGCATACTGCCCATCTCTGAGCTTCGAAAGCCTGGAAACCGAACTGGTTCGTGCCAATGATCTTCTATAGACCACGTGCCAGCCCGACGAGTTGCCAAATAGCCGGAACCAAGCAAAATGCATCCATCGAAAGTCATATCCACCTGCTTCTTCTGCACACTTCTGACAATTCTCGTCATTGCATTCTCGTATCTTACATGGTAAGTCCAGGTCTGGCTCACCATGACGTCGTCGATGAACAATGGCAAATGAATAGCCTAATAGAGTGAGGCCAATGACTGGATAAGCTCGTATCCATGCCCATACACTTAACAGGACTACTTCACTGTCTATCCTTTCATTGTCTGACCATATCGGCAAATCAGCCATGATCGACGCTGGCAAATTGTGGCACCTTGCAGATGACGATAATTAGCTCCGAAGATCGCAAACGACAGGGAACGCAAACAAAAAAAAAAGTGCCCGAAGGGCAACATCCGCTGATAGAGCCACAGATGAATACGTCTATCTCCTCTCTCTCTCTCTCTCTGAAAATGTAGCACCCGTATCAAACAAAAGCAACACCAGGCCGCCGAAGTATCGAAATCCCGAATGTGCTTAGTTTTATTTATATAACTCTTCTGAATATGTTTGAATTACACTTGTGACAACATTGCAGTGTGAAAACAGCAATGAAGCGCTAACAGAGGCAAAGGCCACCACGGCACAAACGGCGAAGACCTTGACACCGAGTTCGTAGCCTTTGCTCGTTTCAGCTGTCTCCCTTTGTAACGATGTCTCGGTTGGTGTATGTGCCACGCTTTGTCGAGTGTGGAGTGCCCTGTGTATAGTGCCACGCTTTCACACCTTAAAGTGTAACAGTAGAGTGTGGAGTGCCAAGTGTATAGTGTGAAGTGTAAAGTGTGGACTGCGGAGTGCGGAGTGTAAAGTGTGAAGCGTAAAGTTTAGAGTGTAGAGTATGGAGTGCAAAGTTTAGCGTGTAAAGTGTGGAGTGTAAAGTGCGTTAACGGTTAAGTGTAACATGTCGAATGTGGAGTGCAACGTGTAAGGTCTGGAGTGTAACGTTTAGCGTGTGAAGTGTGGAGTGTAAAGTGCGTTAACAGGTAAGTGTAACATGTCGAGTGTGGAGCGTAACGTGTAAGATGCGGAGTGTAAAGTTTAGCGTGTACAGTGTGGACTCCAGAGTGTGAAGTGTAGAGGGTGGATACCAGTGATCGTGCCGGTGCTTTTACTGACCGTGTCCCGGGAGGGGTTGAGCCCACGACAAAACTGCTTGTGAAAGGAGGGGAGGGGGGGAGGTAGTTGACTGAGAAGTTTCTCGCGATTGGAGATTCCATCCCCACAATACCTTGCTAAAACAAAAGGGACTTCAGCTAGCAGAAGCTAGCTTTCGTGAAAACGTGCCTCCAGTTGGTGTGCTCCTCGATCGACAAAGTCGCCATTGAAAACAAAGCTTGGCCCAGTCTTCGATGGAAGGCCAAAGGCGTGGAAGAACATGAGCAAATCACGGAGCTGGCCATGAATATCACCTCACTCTGAATCTGAATCTGCTTCACTATTTTTCAGTATGTTTCACTATTCAACACTGTGTATTCTCTTTCAATGCAATGCATCGGCTGTGATTCTTCATGATCCATTGATCCATCTGACAACTAAGAGCTTTCCCGAGGAGGAAATGACTTTTCATAGATCGAGCTTGACAGCTCTATATGATCCAAACACATGCAACACACAGATGAGTCAACTGAGGACGGATCCAAAGACTCTGCAGGGTTGTGATATCTGAACAACGGTCTCATCATCTCGGAGGGACCAACTTGCACCGCCTGCCAGGATCATCAAGCTGTCCATATAGTCCGCACCTAGGAGTTTCATGGATTTTCAGCATGAAACTTTGTGCTCCTTTTTTTAAAACGTCGCCATGCCATGCCAAGCTACTGAACAGGAAACTGAGAGCATCCACATCCCATTCTTCGTCCAAGACATCGTCCTCTTCTTTTCCCACCTGGGTGCTGAACAAACTGACTGAAATTCATGCACCAAGTGGGGGCCGAAAGGTGCTGCAGTTCTTAGTTTGGTGCTCATGTCAGGAATTGACAGGTTTCACATCTATTCGCATTTTATGGCCAGATGCAATCTGCAAGCCATTACCTTTCTGCCAAGCCACTCGCGAGACCAATTCCTTCAGTTGGTTCACAACAGCAGTTGCGCGCCTAAGAGCACCTTTCCCGCGGCTCCTGAGGCATCGCTGAAATCTTCTTGTGAATGAGCTGCTGAATTACGAGAGCCATATATACTGTATGTGTATAACTATACCAGCGTTGACCCCAAAGAGATGTAGGACGTTTTCAAATGTTTTAAGTATATTTCAGTTCGGTGTGAAAAATTGATGATTTGAATGTGCGTCGCTGAATCCAAGAGCACCCAAAATCATGCGGCCCAGAGCACACAGAGCATAGTGGGAGACAATGGGAAACAAGTCGGACACAAGCTTAGACAGTGGGAGACAAGTAGGAGACAGTCAGAGACAAGAGTAAAACCATGCAGCCCAGAGCACCCAGAGCATAGTGGAAGACAGTGGGAGACAAGTGTAAAACCATGTGGCCCAGAGCACCCAGAGCATAGTGAGAGACAGCGGGTGACAAGTGGGAGACGAGTGTAAAACCAGGCGGCCCACAGCACCCAGAGGATGGTGGGAGACAGTGGCAAACAAGTAGGAGACAAGTACGAGACAGTGAGACAACTGGGAGACAAGTGGGAGACAAGTGGGAGATAAGTGGGAGATAAGCGGGAGACAAGTGGGAGACAAGTATAAAATTACCGAGGCAACCCTTAGATTTCTGTGGATTGCTGCTGGTTGGCTGGGTAGATTCAAGCTCGACCCCTGCCACCAATGGAGCAGCATGACTCTCCGGGTTTAAGACAGCCAATGCTGTCGAGAAATGAGTTCTCAGAAGTGTCCATGTTCCTTCCTTTACGCCTGATGTTTCACTTGGAGCAAAGGTCCTGTTGGCACCAGGCTTCACCACCTCCATGCTGCATGTCACGCTCGTTGTTCCCGAACAGCGGCCAAATCCAATGTTAAATGCAGCTGAAACCAGGCCCAGCTTTTGACCTGACTTTTCTCAAGAAACGTCAAAAAAAACATGACGTGTTGCTTGTGATGTGGATTCGCTTGGGTGCTTCTAATTAAAACAAAGGAAAAAAAAGGCAAGGAACGCTGCCCCACTTGCCCAGCTCCTTTCATGTAGCACCATAGCGCCTTGCCAACCAAGACAGCCCAATTGGTGATTGCATCCTCTTTTCCAAACCTCAAAATGGATCGCACAGTTTGCATTTGCTGACTCCCCAGGCATGTGAACGGAAGTCCGGTTCAGAGGTAGTCCAGAGAACGGCCCCGAGTGGGAATACAGGTGCTGGGAACGGAAATAAGGTGCAACATGGGGAAAAAAAACACCCTTTCCTTGCCAGAAAAAAACCACTACACCACAGCATGCAAAAGTCAGTAGTCTCCAAAAGTTTTCACTGGCAGGCCACTCTCCGCACATACTCCGCAAACTTGCGCTGCTTACCACACTATCCATTTCACCTGATCCTTCATTCAGCATTTGCCTGATTTGCCGTTGCCTCCGAGATCGCAGGACGTCTCCTTGATGGCTCCTCACAGTTGTTCTCTTCCTCAAGGGATCGTAATCATCCTCAGCCATGTTTGTCCATAGCATGAACAGATTTGCCACCTTTTGGTCCCAAAAAATCACGAGCGAAACAGGTCCGAATTCTGGGAGTGCATCGAGGTGGAAACCATGAACCTTTGGTGGGGAATGGTTTGGAGAAACCAAAATAGACACTCGATCACCCGATGGTTTTCCCGCAAAGTAACGAACTCCGCGTGAATCCGCACAGCCTTAGCTGCATCCACTGAAAAATTGAAGGAACTGAATTGAATTGAGTTGAATTGAACTGCAAGACTGAGTGAATAAGTGAATGAGATGCAAAGAACAAATACAATAAAATGAAATGAATATGGGATAAAATGAAATGAAGTGAAGTAAAATGAGTGAATGAATGCGAATGAATGCGAATGAATGTGAATGCATGCGAATGAATATAAATGTATGTGAATGAATGTGAATGAATGTGAATGAATGTGAATGGATGCGACTGGATGCGAATGGATGCGAATGGATGCGAATGGATGTGAATGGATGTGAATGGATGTGAATGGATGTGAATGGATGTGAATGGATGTGAATGGATGTGAATGGATGTGAATGGATGTGAATGGATGTGAATGGATGTGAATGGATGTGAA
>Ga0126342_10020349_pt1 | contig 11162 bp, 10 predicted proteins | sample Cyp1metagenome_FD_92528 | JGI IMG/M metagenome (GOLD analysis project Ga0126342, IMG submission 92528) | Coral microbial communities from Lord Howe Island, Old Settlement Bay, Australia - Cyphastrea 1 metagenome | ecosystem: Host-associated > Invertebrates > Cnidaria > Coral ...
AATGTCTATAAATCTATCTGTCTATCTATCTATCTATCTATCTGTCTATATATCTATCTGTCTATCTATCTATCTGTCTGTCTGTCTGTCTATCTATCTGTCTATCTATCTATCTGTCTATCTATCTGTCAATCTATCTATCTATCTATCTACCTACCTATCTATCTATCTATCTACGTATCTGTCTGTCTGTCTGTCTGTCTGGCTGGCTGTCTGTCTGTCTGTCTGTCTGCCTATCCATCCATCCATTCATATTCATCCATCTGCTAGTATCTATCTATTCATGTTTCATTTTGGGGTACAGTACCGTAGCTTTGACCGCTTGACAACAGTTTCTTGGGCTATGGGCTTCTTGACGGTGTATTCCTTTCAGCTGAAGCAAACGTTGCCCCAATGCAGGCCAAGCGCAGCGTAACCACCAGTATCCCGCACCACACCCTTGGGAGTTCCCGTGGAGCCAGAGGTGTAGAGCCTGGATCCAAGGGCAACAACTGCTGAGAAACGCGAGGATCCGTCCGCCAAGGGACACATATAGTGGATCTGTTGCTTCGACGGCCACCTGAAAAAGGATGACAAGGCTGAGGGGATGGGACTGACTCGACGAATCTAACGAACACATCATTTGCATTCGCTAAATATGCTCCTGAAATCTCCTGAAAATCTCAATCTTTTGCCCTTTTGCGCGTTGGCTGGTTTCATCACCAATCCTTCATCTAGCTTTAACGTGCTTTAACTTGTGTAGGGTGCCAAAGGTGACGGATGTTGTGGGACTTTGTGTGAAAATTCTTGCCGCTCAGCCACGCACCCAGCCATCTTTGCCTTGGGAATTTCGACATCCCAGTCCTTCAGCTGGAAACGCGCTGAGTCACTGGATGGCCCAAAGGCCCTGCGGTTGTGAAGTTTGCAGCCATCGTAAAAGTCGGAAAAAGGATGCCAATCTTATGCCGCAAGACTGCCTGATATTTGTAAAGAACATAGTTTCAATTCCTTCCGTGGCTTGCTAGAGTCTGCATTTGTATGATTAAAATCAGAATTGATTGGATTCATTTTAAGCACCTGAATCTGACCTTGGAGACGAAGAACTAATTATTGATGGGGAAGTTTTAAAATTTGGGCGATATGTTTGGACATGTCAAAGAAGGGGTTGAAGAGTAAAAGGAACAGACTTAGCAGACTTAGCACCAACAAACAGTGCGGGCTGCAACGTTGTGCTTGCCACGCACAAGCGGATACTGCGGGTGAGGCATCCCAGGCATGGATGTCTCCAGTCCAAATCATCGGAGCTGAGATCTGCAGGCAGTTCCGGCCGTTGTTTGCACAGACTTACCTGGGCGGCGCTGCATTTGCACAGACTTACCAGGGTTCACTGATTGTCATGCCTCTTTGTCCTCTTTTTTGCAATAAGCCGCCTAGAATGTATGTTTCAAGACAAACGTCTTGAAGTCGGGGCCTACTGAATAAGTCATCACATCAGCTAAGTTGCCGGTGGTTTGGAGTCAAGAATCTCAAAAGCTTCGGTCAACATCGGCTGATAGGAGATCGGACCTCAAGGACAGGCCGAGCAGCGTTTATCAGCTGCAGTGGTGACATTTTTCACGCGGATTTGGGGATTCCAAAGTGAACACTTTGGACATGGAATTCGCCCTCCCAAAGTGCCCCATGCAGCTCAGTGTCCCTTCGGTTCGATTCCGCATGAGGCCCAAATCACTGCCTTGGGCTGTGCGTCTCTTATCCTTGTAGCCAACTCAGGCCTTGGGAGGTTTCGGGTGAAGCCTGGACAATCCTGGGCGCATGCTGACTTTTCATGACATCTTGTCAATTCTTGTCAGTATATTACGAAAGACATGACATGCAACCATTTCTTCTTCTGCTTGGTGTTCAGGAATTAGGAACGTGCATGTGTGAGCATCAGGCTCCCCAACTTTATGTGATGCTACATGACATCCGATCAATCCAACCGTTTGGCGCTTGCAAATAGCATTGCAGATACACTCCCAAATTTAAATACCATTTGTAGCAGCAAGCAAGATTTAAGAAAAAACACAAAAACCAGATCACCCAATAATGCACTCAATAGGAAATAGAACAAATCCAGGCAAGCATGAAATAATGTTTTGCTTCAGTGGTCAAACTCTAACTTTAACTGATCAGGCAAATACAAAGCAAAATCTTGCATATGGGGCAATAGCCACAGCAAAACGGATGTATAGCCATTTTTTTGAAACATATACTCAACTTATCTCAACTTCATTCAATGGCACTAGCGTCGCAGTAGATTCCACCGAATGTAGAAAATTCGCAGCCCCATGCCAGGCAATTCCCCAAGTTTCCCGAATGTCAACGACATCGGGTCCAAGCGGCCCAGCAAAGCCGCCAAAAACGACCGAATGCACGGCACCCAAGCGAGCACATGCCAACATGGCAAAAACAGCCTCCCATACAATCCATACAATCCGTACAGGCGCAAGGATCAACAAGTCACATCTCCACAATTGCTTCCAACAACTTCCAATAATTCCAATATCTTCCAACCCAGTGGACATTTGCTAGCAGAATCGGCCTCTGGAATCATTGGCATGTAGATGACAACCTTGGACGCTTGGAATGCACTGAATGCACTGAATGCACTGAATTCATATGTTTGCAGCTGCATCGTTGCCCGTCTCCATTCGCGCGAAAATTCACATTGTCATTGAACACGTATGTTGCAAAATGTTATAAAATGTGACAAATCTTCCCGGTTTCGCATCATCTTCTTTTCTGTGGTAGACGCGATAGGAACCCATACGACCTTTGCGGAGGCTTTGTTTCAGCGAGTTGCACGGTCTGCTCTGCCAACTCCTTTTGATGCCAAACATCCAGCAACTTTGGCCACCTTCGCAGGTTAGGTGCAGGACGAGCGCCGAATCTTTGAACTGTGAGGCATAGCCATGACAGAAAACAGTGCCCACACAAACACACATTCAACATCATCCAACGCATCAAACACATCAAAGATATCAAACATCATCAAACCGCATCCCACACCTCATCCCTAAGCTGCTCAAAAGTGAAGGTTTTCTTAACCTCAGAGCTGTAAGCTGAGGTAGTCAGAGGCAGAGCGGCCAAACACTGTGACCATCTGACCTTTGATGCAGATTGTGATGCACATCTTAGATATCTTAGATATCTTACTTCAGGCGGCCTTCGTCAGCGGCGAGTCGTAGATCAGCGCCGTCTGTGCGCCCAAACCTCGGTGCCACAAAGTGCCACAAAGACAAGGCCTTTTTTAAAAAAACTAATCACAAGATCAAAAACATGTAAAACATGGTAAAACAAATCTAAGTGACCCAACACCCAACATGACCCAACTAAATCCAACTAAATCCAACTAACACGTGACCCAAGTTGCCCACCTGCTTCGACATGTCGGTCCACCGCATTGTAGCACATGTTCAGCTGTCCACCTCTCTGCGACCCGGGGCACCCAGTTGCACATGCCACAAGCATCCGAAAGCATCCGAAAGCTGCCACAGTCACCAGGACTCACAACACGTCCCAACACGTCCCAACACGTCCCAACACGTCACAGCCACTCACAAATGAATGTCAGATAATGTCAGTGTAGCGCCTGCGAACCATCGATAAAATGGAGGCTTTGATCTGTCCAACACCGTGTGCCATTTTCTGATCCACGAAATGTCAGCAGCAGCATCAGACCAAAAGCCTGCCGAATGTTGTGGTGCGGCAAGGACACTTGGAAGATCTTGGAAGATCTTGTGGTGCGGCTTTTGCGAACATGAGTTGGTTCTGACAGGAACAAGCTGGCAAGGGAAATCCACGGCCAAATCCGGACTGCCTTCAGGGTTCTGTATGGATCGATGGTGTTGCTCCTCATAGGTATTCCGGGCCACGCACCTGTCACTTTGCAAGAAGCAAAGGACTGAGATGAGAGAACACTGAGCGCATGATGCGCAGTTTCAAGGTATCTGCAACATCTGCAACCCCAACCGAATGAAGCTTGCAGGGCACAACCTTGGCAAAACAACCAATCTGTCATGGTGGCCGTCTTCCGCTTTGATATGCTTTGATGCATGAACACCTCACTGAACATCTCAACTCCAATTTTTCCAGTCTTAGAACCTCCTGAAAGGCTGTGCCATGCTGTGCCATGCTGTTCCACGCCACGCCTCCTGAAAACCAATTGATGCCTTGCTTCGAGCAATGGAAGGCGCTTGGCTTCAACCTTGCCAATTCAAAGACACCATGGATGAGTGCTAAGGCGTGTCATGGGACAAGGCCGTAGTGATCTCAAACACGTCCAATCCAACTACGAGTACAACCTATAGCCGCTGAACCCTGAAATCTGGCCGAGCTGCATTCCAGCGCCAAAGGAGGCGGGCCGCCATGGCAGCAAATCAAAATGTTGCTATCTGCCTAGGCCTTAAAACGGCAACTAATGCAACTAGATACAGGAAACTGCAGGAAGTCCGAGTTCAATCGTCATAGCCTTGGATAAACATCTAGAAGCAATAAGGATTCTGAAATTGAAGAAGAACGATGCTGAAGGATTATATTAAATTATAATATATATATATTATATATATAAATAATAAATCCCCTCCGCACACCCTTGAGGCGTCTCATCAACATGTCGACATCGTGTGGACGATCCTCAGCGTTCCTGGCCTTCAGGAATTTGCTCGGATCCTTGGCAAAACAAACAATGCAAATCACCGCTCAATTGCGTCCGCCGCGTGCTAAACGGGGACTAGAATTTCTGAAGGATTTGACTGAGGTCCTAAGATACCGCACCTATCCATGCCATACTATCAGTATCAATATACTACCGCCGTAATAATCTATAATCTGTGCACACTGTCCGGGTCATAAACCCAAATGAATAAAAATGGATATCACAAGTCATGCCCCGAGAGTCATTCAAGTCTTGCAGCTCTTCTTTCGACTGGTCCAGACCTTTGCAGGTCAAGGATGCAACGAAAATGTTCTGCATATGATGCAAGTGGCACTATTTCGATCGAACATGATCGAACCATGTTGTAATAGGTCCGAAATGTCAACGTGTCTTGCCTCAACATATTTTCAATATGTATTTTTTTAAAATGTGTTTGTTTTGTTTATCTTTGATCATGTCTCTCCATTTTCTACATTGAAATCAGGCTCCTCAGCTTGACATAAGACCTCGATTCACTGCAGCATACTGCAGCACAGAAACCATCTTTCATAGCCAAGGCCAGAGGGCGAAGTGCCTCTGAACCCAAATCTCGAAGATGAGCTTGGATGGCCTTCAACATCAACAATCAAGAATGCATCAGAATGCTAAGGCAAATGGCCAAAATACGAACCCCGCGGCCCGTAGCTGCATGAAAAGTCAAACTGTGGTATAAACGTTTGAATGCACATCTTTTGGAAGTTTTCATTCCCCACCAGGATTGCTACACGTCGTGGCATGCACAGTCGTCACACCGTTTGCAATGCGAGGAGCCCAAGAACAACAACACACAGAGCATCAGCATCACAATATCTGTTGGCGTCAACCGCGGACCATTGTGGAAGGGGCAACTGGAAGGGCAGGAGTACTACTACTGTGCCTAATGCTGAGCGGTGCTTCGTTCCAAATACATCACATGCGCCAAATTCTGATACTCCTTACCCGTTTACTGCTGCGAAGCTCTAGATGCTGCATTGCTGTTGCTGCCAGTTCTTCCCTTAGCTACTTAAGCGCCACCACAGCAGTGAATCGCTGCCTGACGCCCTGCTTCAGTCAAGAATTCGACTCCACTTGGCAGCAGAATGCCTAAAAGGCTGCAAAATCGAGAGATGTTGCACAAGAATCACAAGAATGAAAGGGCCGCACGTCGAACCATTCAGCACCCTTCTACACTGTCAGACTGGGTCTTTAAAAGCAGAATGACCGTGTGCTTGAGGCAAATGATATCATTAAAATAGTGACGAGGAACGGCTGCATCTCTCCAAAATGCTTTCTGGTGCTCCTTTGACGTACAGAACCGGGCCAGTCACCTGCCAAAGGGCATTGCTTGAAAACATTGCATCGCATAGTATCACCAATTACAACAAAATCATGGAAAACATCGCTCATATTCCCTGATTTTCTCAATTATAAGATATATATATATATCTGATTATCTCTGTGTGTGTGTCCACGACAACTTTCATGGAACACATCTGGGCCAAGACTCAATCTGAAGATATCTGGAGGCAGCGCCTCCGGGTCGATACAAAGGACACTCATGGACTTGCGATCCCTCGTGAATTCCAGGGTCGCAAGCTTCTGGATGCGAGAGGACCAGTACCTCCCCGAAACTCTAACAGCTTTGCCAGGGACATGAGGTTGAAATATGTTGAAATAGGTTTGCTTATGTTTGCTTCATGTTGAACACAGCTATTTAAAGAAAACACCCATGAATGATGTAAACAAGAGCCAGTAAGTAGTAGTCTTGTGATCGGTTGGGATGCCCTTAATGCCTTCGACCCCAAGTGAAACCATGGGCACTGGCAGAAAGCCATGGCGTCTGTAGAAGTCCGAGACGTTTGCCAAAACCGCCCTGCATAGCTGGGACAGAGATCTCTCTCCAGGCTTACTGCGTCAGGACCTTGTATGTCAGGACCTTGTATGAACAATCTTTACGTGTAATCCGTGCAATGACGTTTATATCTTTACATAGCCTTGTATATATTTGTATATATTTTTATGTGTATGATTCTGTATGTTTGTTTCTCTCCCTCTCTCTAAGATTCTCTAAGCATTTTATATTTATAATTCTTTAATTATTTATACGACGTATTATATATTTATATTGCTTCGTCGGTCACGCCCAGTCCCACTCCACTAAGGCCACTGAGGCCACTGAGGTCAGTGCGTTGAAGCTCCTGGTCGGGGCAGCCCAGTTTCTCAGCTAGGACCAACAGAGCTGCCTACCAGGACTTGGAGATCTTGGAGTTTCTGATTGCGACATGGCAGTGATGGTGATCTTGTGATACTATATGCTTCTATATCTATGACATTTCTTCATCATAGAGTCAATATTAGTCATATTAGTCATATTCCGTAGTTCTTTCATGTTCTTTGCCAGATTGCACAGAGATGCACAGAGTCTCCGTGTTGAGTCATGACAGTCATGGCATGAAAACTTCACGCGTTCTTCGGTCTCTGTTGGCGCCTCGGTGGGTTCGCCAATTCGGCGATAGCTGTTGGCCTCCACTTCCAGCCTGCCCGGCCGGGAAGCAACAACAATGCAATAACAATGTTTAAACAATGCAATAAACATTGTTTAACATACTTTAACAATGTTTAACACGTAACACGTACACGTCGTACACATGGGTGAGAGTTGGCACAATACTCTCTACAAAGATTGCGCAGTGTTCTGTCTTGCTCTTGGTATTTTGAGTTGATGCAGTGGCACTTGGACAACCACGTAAAGAGACAGAGAGACAGATAGACCAACAATGATAAACAAACAAACAGATAGACAAACAAAAAATAGATTGATGCAATGGTCCATTCATAGGTTGACGAGGTTGATCAGCAGATCGATAAGCGCAAACAAACAAGCAAACAAATACAAGATACTACAAGCAAATAGAATCAAATAGATGCAAATGGACCATCCTCATCCGGACTGGTCATGAAACAGTACGGTTTAAGACAGGCGCCGCTTTGCACATCTTGGCACGGGTATCTCACCTGGCATCATTGCAATTCACCAGGATCTTTGCCAGGAACTGCAGTTGTGGATGCCACTCCTCAGGTGACGTGGAAGAATGTAGACAGCTGCTGGAAGAAACGGCTCATATCAACTCTGTAACGAACTCCCTTGTTGATTTTTTGAACATTTTTTGAACATCATAATTACCAAAATATACCAAAGAGGTGCACCCAGTATCAACTTTCAACATGTCTCGACCTGGTTCATGTCGCCTCCCTCTTGGCCCGGCCAACTTTGAGGCTTCAACGTTGAAGCAAAGGCCATTTACAACCCCAAGGGGTGCGTAGGTGTGCCCCTCAACGGTGTATGCCTCCAAATTGTTGCCTCAGCATCGCTTGGAATTGCGGATTGCAATGACTGCAGCCTCAAACGTCCCCGTGGTGAAATCATGTGAAATCACAGTACATCGGCCTCGGCAGAACATGTTCAGAAGCCTTGCATTGCAAACATGACCAAAATATCTGAGTCATTTTGAGTCAATCCCATTCACGGAACTCACCTGAGGTTGGCAGAACCAGTTTCGTGCAGCACATTTCCTGACGGGGCCAGGGGGCCAGGACTCAGGAGCCAACTCTTGCATTGGCTTCAGCTGTGAGGCTTTGCAGTGCTGAATCCGTGGCAGAGTTTTTGAACTGAGTTTTTAAAAAAGTCGTCGGCAAATGCTGAGTTTTTTTAAAAACGCTGGCAACTTTTTCCAAGTGGCATTGGTGGTGAGGGTCCCAGTCTTGTCGGAGCAAATGATCTCAGCACGGTGATGAGCCGAACTGTGCAGGCAAAATGATGCAACATGTACGGCACTATGAGTAAGAAGACTTCGCAGCAGCAGCTATGATCACACCGAGTGTTGCCTGGCACTATGAGTTTTACATACTTTTACTTTTGCTTTTTCATTACATCTTTCTACATCTTTCTACATCTTTCTACAGTCATCTACCGTGTTCCAACTGGACGATCCAAGATCTTCCAAGAGGCGGTGGTGCAACCCAGTGTTTCTACAGACGGCAACTTTCTGACGATGGCGTTCTTCTTGGCCATCTCAGAGGTACCTGGAAAGCGCTTGGAAGCCGCTTGGAGCTTCATTCTGACGACACATTGCCCCGGGCTGGGCAAACGGCCAACGAGTGTCAAATCCCAACATCATGCCCAAAAATGCCGAAAATGCCAAAAAAATGCATCCAATCGGCCAGTTTGCGGATCAAAACAATGCCATAACACATCACAACACGCATCGATGATTTTTTTGTTTCTCCGGGGACATGTCCATCAATGAGTACCAAAGCCGCACCGCCCGACACAAAATACCAGCCCCGGCCTAGTGCCAAACAGGTAGTGATCACCGCAGGCAGTCCCTCTGGGATGGCAGCCACCGCCAGTGCCACTGCTATCCTACAGAACAGTGCGGACGATCGACCATGTCAGTCCTCATCAGTCCATATCAGTCCATATCGACCCCAGCACGGCGATGTTATCTCAGAATTCATCTCAGCATATCTCAACCTGTTGAAGTTTTGAACTGTCTCATGGACTCTCATGGCAGGTGATGGCTTGGTATCTTCGTTTTGGATCTCTTGCTTTGTCCTTCTCCAACTGTCGTCTTACCTTCTCTTTCTGCGGTCAAATGATCAAGTGGTGTGGAGTTGATGCCAGTTTCAACAGCCATCTGGGCAGCATGTCCTTCAAAATTAGAAAAACACAGAAAAAAACACGGAAAACCATGAGTTGAAGCCTAAATTTTGGCGGGGCTGGAGTTTCCATATATGCACTCCAAGCATCTTGAAGTAGTAGATGCATCCTCGAATGACCTCAAGCCGTCAGCGCTGACATGACCAGCAACCGGGTAACCACCCATACCCACCCACATCCGAAGCATCCACCTTCAATATCCTTCAATGTGACAGTTCCGAAGCACTCCCCTTCTTTGCAAAGCTACCTGATGATACCCGCTGCCGAGTCGCAGAGCCATGAACAGGATCAAAGAAGTGTTTGTAGTTAATGGCCCAAACCTGACACGAATTGCTCCATGATCCATTGCAATGCACAGTATCATCAAAATGACGTCTTGAGTTTCAAATGCTCAAAACATTCAAACACTTACGTGCGATCGATTGGTTCCAGGGCTGGGGCTTCAGAATACATACCCCGACTTCTTGCTGTATGCCATTGCATGCCATATTGGATGTGCCAGCGCCAAAACTCGCCATGCTAAGCACTAAGAGCGGCGCCAGTGCACAAATGGCGAAAATGACCTCCAAAATTATTGTTTGTAAGCATTGCCAGCGGCGAACCCCAGCGGATCAACATCCAAGAGTCATCTTGAGTGGATCTGCTTGTGAAACATAGGGAAATTCGGACATCTTTGGACATTTGGGAAACAAAGCCCATCAGGACCTTGGCCAAAAGGTTGCCAAAATCATCCAATTTCTGCTGGAGGGGGGTCTGCTCCTGGCCGCTGTCGACCTGCAGCCCTTCATAGCCCCTCCCATGAATGTCCAACATCACATCTGAATCTTTCTCGATCATTCCCGATCTTTCATTATCTTTCATTTATTTTCGTTTATAAATATTCATAGATTCTGCAGTATGATTCATTATGATTAATTTATCCCTGTCCTCATCTTCAGCGGCCGATTGAACAGCATCCTGTTCAAATGTTCCAGGGTCAAATGTAAAATCTCTGGGCAAGGGACTGCAAAGGATTGTTGAGGATCATATGGACATGTCAAGGCTCTGCTGAACAAGTCCAGGGTTTCAAATCAGCATGCCTAGCTCTGAAATGATTTCCTATGATTTCCTGAAAGGCATCTGGAAAGGCATCTGGAAAGGCATCTGGCACCTAGTTCTATCCTTAGCAAACTGACACGTGAAACTGATCACGGTCTCCAGTTGCTCCTGGATGGCTCCAATCTCTGTCTCCATCCCCGTGGAAGTCACCACACCGACGCACGAGCCGTTTGAAATCGTCGTTGACGAAAAGAGCATGTTCACCTCAGTGTTGGGCAAGCAATGGAGACAGTGATTGGATGCTTTGGATGCTATGGACTTCCTGCCTTGCATCCTCTCGCAAACATTCGCGCATCTAACAAAAACAATGACAAAAAATGACAATACGTAATCCATAATTATAGATCATAAATGATTATAAACTATAAACCGTATTTACGTTTATGGAAGTAACCCGTGCTCAGCCCCACCCCATAGCACAAAACACGGTACAACTGTACCATGTCGTACCACATGGTTGCATCTATTTGCATCGCATGTCGCATCTGTCGCATGTCGCATGGGGCTGTGGCCTTCGCTTGGATCACGCTCTGCTCCTCCTGTGGTGCCAACTCTTTGGACACGCTCTGCGACTCGCCAGTGAGTTGAGACCTGGGAGAGTTAATGAAGAATAAGGAAATCCGAAGAAATCCGAAGAAATCCGAAGAAATC
>Ga0126342_10020350_pt1 | contig 11162 bp, 9 predicted proteins | sample Cyp1metagenome_FD_92528 | JGI IMG/M metagenome (GOLD analysis project Ga0126342, IMG submission 92528) | Coral microbial communities from Lord Howe Island, Old Settlement Bay, Australia - Cyphastrea 1 metagenome | ecosystem: Host-associated > Invertebrates > Cnidaria > Coral ...
ATCGGAATAAATTGTGATATTTCCGGCGCAGTGCCACAAAGCTGCGATGACTGCAAATATCTCAGCCCGTTGGCTTGTTTGATCAAGGCCTGGTAGGAGATAAGCTTTTGAGCATCCACACTTAAAGTTTAAACATTCAACATTTCCTCCTAAACCCATATGCTCCATGTATGGAATATTTACCAACATTTGCCCCAAAAAACACCCAGTTTTGTAGGTAAATATACCATACAGCATATGGGAAACCATGTTTTTTTTTCCAATGGTTTTCCCATGAACTCGGGGAGTTCCACGCAAACATCGCTCGCTGCAATTCCCGAGGCCTGAGTTGTTGCCAAGGGACAGCCCTGACCATCCCTTTAAGGCGAAAATCATCGGTGTTCCGTTGGACGGACAGGGCTGGTGGTGTGTGACTGGGACTTTTTTTGATATGAAAACGGATGATTAATGGATGATTCATGATCATTTATGATCATTTATGTTAGTGTCACTGTTTTTTACACTAGCAATGATTGATGTTAATTGATGAGTAATGATAAATGATGATCAATGTTAGTATTTACACCAGCAATGATTGATGTTAATAAACCATTGGGGATTTGGCGGGCAGGCTTATACCACCTGATAGTGCTTCATTTATCACGTGTTGGCATCTTTTTTGGGTGGTTTCAGTACATGATTTTATATGATGTGCGGCCCCAACACAATAGCCAAGTTGATTTGTAAGTAGGTAAATTCTATGGTTTGTGGTAGATATGACTGTATAGGACTATAGTTAGATGTGATCATAAACCAGCTTACAAGATGCAGCCCACGAACCCGAATGCAATCACGTAAAACACTTTTGTGAAACAAGTGATTTTAAAAGTCTTGTACTTGTTTCCCCTGCTACCTTACCAGTGCACTGGAGACTGTGGAATGTGGAATGAGGTGGAATGCAAAGTGTGGAGTGTGAAGACAGTGGAGTGTTGAGTGGCGAGTGTAGTGTGTAGAGTGTGGAGTGGGGATTGTGGAGTGTGGAGTGTGAAGTGTAAAGTGTAAAGTGTGGGGTGGAAAGTGTGAAGTGTAGAGTGCAAAGTGCAAAGTGCAAAGTGGAAAGTGTAAAGGTTAGAGTGTGGAGTGTAAAGTGTAGAGTGTGGAGTGTGGAGAGTAAAGTGAAGAGTGTAGTGTGTGTGGAGTGTGAAGTGTAGAGTGTAAAATGTGGAGTGTGGAGTTTAAATTGTAAAGTGTGGGGTGGAAAGTGTGAAGTGTAGAGTGCGAAGTGCAAAGTGTAAAGTGTAAAGTGTAGAGTGTGGAGTGTAAGGCGTGGAGTGTGCAGTGTGGAGTGTAAAGTGAAGAGTGTAAAGTGTAGAGTGTGGACTGTAAGGTGTGTCAAGTGTAAAGTGTGGAGTGTAAAATGTAGAGTGTGGAGTGTAAAGTTTAGAGTGTGGAGTGTAAAGTCTAGAGTGTAAAGTGTGGAGTGTGGAGTGTAAAGTGTGGAGTGTAAAGTGTAGAGTGTGGAGAGTAAAGTGTAAAGTAATTGTAAAGTGTAAAGTGTAGAGTGTGGAGTGTGGAGTGTAAAGTGTAGAGTGTGGAGAGTAAAGTGTGAGGTAATTGTAAAGTGTAAAGTGTAGAGTGTGGAGTGTGGAGTGTAAAGTGTAGAGTGTGGAGTGTAAAGTGTAGAGTGTAGAGTGTGGAGTGTGAAGTGCAGAGAGTGTAGAGTGCGGAGTGTGGAGTGTAAAGTGTGGAGTGTAAAGTGTAGAGTGTAAAGTGTAGAGAGTAAAATGTGGAGTGTAAAGTGTAGAGTGTAGAGTGTGGAGTGTGGAATGTAAAGTGTGGAGTGTAGAGTGTGGAGTGTAAAGTGTGGAGTGTGGAGTGTAGAGTGTAAACTGTGGAGTGTAGAGTGCGGAGTGTAAAGTGTAAAGTGTAGAGTGTAAAGCGTAGAGTGTAAAGTGTAGAGTGTAAAGTGTAAAGTGCAAAGGGTGGAGTGTAAAGTTTAGAGTGTGGAGTGTAAAGTGTAGAGTGTAAAGTGTGGAGAGTAACGTGTAAAGTGTAACAGTGTAAAGTGTAGAGTGTGGAGTGTAAAGTGTGGGATGCACGCACGTATGATAACGAAGCCCTGAAGTCAGAGTTGTGCAATAGTGGAATCCAGAGCATTAGTAGCAAAAGAAGCTGTGCAGAGCAGGGAGCATGAAGCGTGAAGCGTACTGCATATATAATGTTGGAAGCAAAACATGGAGCATAAAGACAGATGTAACGCTTGAAGTGTAAAGAGCAGAGTGTGGACTGCTTGTCACACTTTTTTGCAGCTTCGACTTGTAAAGTGTGGAGTGCAAAGTGTAGAGTGTAAAGTGTGGAGTGTAAAGTGTAGAGTGTGGAGTGTAAAGTGTAGAGTGTGGAGTGTCAAGTGTAAAGTGTAAAGTGTATAGTGCAGAGTGTAAAGTGGAAAGTGTAGCGTGTAAAGTGTAGTGTAAAGTGTAGAGTGTGGAGTGTGGAGTGTAAAGTCTAGAGTCGTAAAGTGTAGAGGGTAGAGTAGAGCGCGGTGTGTCAAGTGTGGAGTGTGAAGTGTGGAGTGTAAAGTGTAGAGTGTGGAATGTAGAGTCTAGAGCGTCAAGTGTAGAGTGTAGAGTGCGGTGTGTCAAGTGTAGACTGTGGAGTGTTAAGTGTGGAGTGTAAGGTGTGTCAAGTGTAGAGTGCGGAGTGTCAAGTGTAAAGTGTCCGAAACACTGCGCTTGCCACGCCAAAGGACATTCCACGCACGGCGGTCCGCACCAAATGACGCGCTTGCCACGCAAAATGACATTCTTACGATGTCCCACGCCTGCCACGCGAATGGCGCGTTGACGCCACTTGACGCTTACAATGCGATTCGCAACAAACACGCAACACAACACATCTAAAGTGCTGCGCCTGCCACGTATACTTAGAGTGGAAGTCTCCAAAGTGCTATACACCTGTCACGAAAACTGCAACTCATCTTTTGAAAACGACACAAACGTATTGCGCCTGCCGCACAAAACGACTTTCAACACGTTTCAAGCACGTGAGAATATCACCAAGTGACACGCCTGCCACGCAAAAACGACATGACAACCGGCTTGGAAACCTTCGAAAAGGATAGGTTTTGCAGCTTCCCCTGTAGACACGGCGAGGCCAGAGGAAACCAGAGACTCGAGACGAGGCATGTTGGAGCATCAAAACGAGCGTTTCGTGCGATACTTCCTCCAATCTTCACACTTTGTAGCTTCATAATCGACGTTTTCCTTTAGTTTGCTCATGAACCATCATGAACCTCAAGGTTTTCTACCTCAAAATCGATGTTTCGTGCGAGGCTTCCGTCCATTTTCATCACATCTTACAAAATGCCACGCCTGCCATGGAATTTGCACGTTGTCACAACTTGACGCAGCCCTGACAATGCGATTCGCAAAAAACACGCAACACGACACGTCTAAAGTGCTGCGCCTGCCACGCAAAATGACGATGGACACGTCCAAAGTGCTACGCCTGCCACGAAAAATGCCACTCATCTTCTGAAAAACGGCGCAAAAGTTTTGACACGCTATGAAGCACGTCTGAATGTCACGAAGTGCCACTCCTGCCACGCGAAACGAAGCTACGCGACGTTTGGAACCTCCAAAAGTGACCCCTTTTGCAGAACTCGCCATAGGCACGGCCATAGGAACCTCGCACGAACGGTTGCGAAAACGGTTGCGAGTGGTTGCGGCCGTAAACGTAACGTCGAGCGAACACACCCTCAACCCCCAGACCCCCAGAGTGAAACGGGAACCCTTGCTACGCATTCGGGAACTATAACTTTTTAAAAATGTGATTTCATGGGAGATTTAAATGGTTATTCATGGGGGTTGCAATGGTTTATGTTGTAAAACAAATGTATTGATGCTAATCACATGGTAACCACATGGTGTCGAGACCAAGGGAGCCCCTATGGTTTCATGAATATTTAACAGTAACAGTATTTTATGTAAATATTATATAGATTATTATAGATTAGGTTAGATTGGATTAGGATTAGATTAGATTTTATAATATTATATAGAATAGAATAGAATAGAATAGAGTAGAGTAGAGTAGAGTAGAATAGAGTAGAGTAGAGTAGCATAGAATAGAATAGATAGATAGATAGGTAGATAGATGCGGTGTAGATAGATGTGGTGTAGATAGATGCGGTGTAGATAGTTGTTTTTTTTGGTCCTATGACTGATGTTTATTCATCTCACCTGGATGGTGTTTGAAGATGAAGTTCCCTAGTGATTGGGGGGATGTTTGCTTTTGGATGATTTCCTCTGTTGACTTAAGCGCAGCGTATCGGAAGGACATTCAATGTGGCCCTGAACAAATGGCCGATGGTATTTGTTGGTCCGCACCCCCACTAGTATGGTTGTTGTACCAGTTTCCTGTCTGATTTGTCTAAAATAGTAAGACATATACCGTTTTTCGGCCAATAAAAATTACCAAAATGTCTGTAGACGAGCGATTGGATTTTGGGGCGCCCTCTTTTTATCGGATCTCCCCTGGTTCCTCTGCATATCTCTGCGCGAACTGGAATCGATGCGCTCGCAACTCACCTGACTTGTTCACTTTGCGTGAAAGGGCCATGAAACCAAAGGTCCATTGAGGATGCCAGGTAATCCCATTCCCCGATTATACAAAATAACCCCAATGAATGGGCCCCAAAAATGAAGGGTTCCAGGGGTATATACCAAATTGTTGAATTTGAGGGGATGATCGCATACCTCACCCTGGTTTCAGTCACTCGCGCGCCACCAACGCCAGGAAGACACCAATGCCTGGTTGGCCCGCTCGGGTGACGAACAACCCGCTCGCAACAGGAAGTACGTTGGGAACCTAAGGAAACGCCCTGAAAGGCACCCCCCAAACCACATAATAAATGATCATATAATATCATACATGGTGGGCCCCCCTAGTAAGTTGCATGTGTGGCTTATAATCCCATGTAACTACACTTAAATCTACGACAGACCATAGAATTCACCTACTTACAAACCAATTTGTCTATCGTTGGGGGGCCCCACATCATACAAGATCATGTACGGAAAACTCCCAAAAAGATGCAGCAGAAACGGCAGAAACGCGATAAATATGTTTTAGTAGGATATCACATATATCTGCATATTTGTGCTGTTATAAACATCGGGGTGACATCCAAGTCCAGGAACCACTGCTCAGGCAGGCCCAAAATAGATAGAAACAGATGGGACACCTTGGAAGTATGTATTAAATATGTATGAAATATCAAAGAACTTCCTGGAAAAAAAACAAACAAACTGTTCGGCATATTTTTTGGCATTGCTACATAGCAAATAAACAACCTCCAACTTACCAATTTTTAGGGCTATATAACGGAGTATCAGAACCGCTAAGAAAAGCATAATCCAATGGAGGTTCATGATTCGGTTTACCACATTGCTAAAAGATATGTTGTCCATTTAGGGGTATAAGTTTTAACTCATATACCCACTTGGTGCTTGATTTCCACTTTTACGAGACAGAACATGGACAGAGTCTTTGACAAAGCCAAGATGCACCAAGTTGAAAGGACGTCATTGCCATTTGCTCCATGAGCAACTTGAAGAGGTAGAAAGCCATGCTATCCTACTTTGATAAAGATATCCAGCGTTGATATATCAAGGTAGAATGGGTCACACATGATATCCAACTTTGATATCAGACAAGCGAGATTCAATAAATCTATCAAGTAATTTATCTGGAAAGAAGCTCCAACAATACGAATTTGTTTGTGGTCCATGATTTGTCCAGGACTTAGTGGTCCTCAGTTTGTCTCAGGTATAGGTATGAGTGACCAGGGACAAGCTCTTTGAGTCGGGCATCGGGTTGAAAGTTGCCAATAAGCTACCATATTTTTTGGTTTCCAAGAATTGGTTTCTGGCAACTACACTACGAGCAGATAAATAAACGAGCAGTGTTCAAAACTCCTGTTGGTTGACGATTAAATCGGAGGTGATACTTATATATCTATATCTATCAATATCTATCTATACCTATCAAAAATCTATCAATATCTATCAACATCTATCTATATCTATCTATACCTATCAAAATCTATCAATATCTATCTATCTATCTATCTATCTATCTATCTATCTATCTAATTAACCTATCCTATCTATCTATCTATTTATCTATCTATCTATCTAATTAACCTATCCTATCTATCTATCTATTTATCTATCTATCTATTTATCTATCTATCTATCGATCTATCTATCTATCTATCTACCTATCATTCTATCTATCTATCTATCTATCTATCTATCTCTCTATCTATCTATCTATCTCTATCTATCTATGTATCTATCTATCTATCTATCTATCTCTATCTATCTATCGATCTATCTATCTATCTATCTATCATTCTATTCTATTCTATTCTATTCTATTCTATTCTATTCTATTCTATCTATCATTCTATTCTATTCTATTCTGTTCTGTTCTATTCTATTCTATTCTATTCTATCTATCTATCTATTCATCTTTGCAAATATCATAATCCATGAACTGAGATTTCCGTTCTTATCCAAGCAGTATTGTTACGGGTGACGTTGATACGTTGCGGGTTCTGAACACTGCTCAATGGGCTTTCAAATGGTTCAAAACTGGGGATAAACTATGACAATGATAAGCCTTGTCTGACTACAGATATAGCTGCCATAAACATCCATAAACCATATTTAACCTACAGTAATCCCAAAAAGATGTCGACAAGTGTTTCCAGGATGGAAGTTCGATGATATTTCAAATAATTTCCAGATATTTCCATCTGTTCGGCATCTTTCTTGCGGTTGCTATAGTTATAAGAAATGTATAAACCAAGTTAAAATAACTTAAACTTAGCATAACTTAGCATGACGTTGCTATCTTGCGACCAGGACGGTCACAGTCGGTCCCAGCAACCACTGTGGGGTTCCAGGGAAACCCGTGGCGGCGCCACAGGTCTCAACCTTGACACGCTCGAGGCAGCTTTTGACAGTCGACGGATGACTGTCATGCAGAAATCATCAGTGATTAGTGGTTTGGAACATTATTTTTTTTGACTTTCCATTCAGTTGGGAACGTCATCATCCCAACTGACTTTCATATTTTTCAGAGGGATTGAAACCACCAACCAGATCAGTGGGGTATAATCGAATATAATAAAGAAATTCCAGATAAGTTCCAGATTATAAGGTATTATCGAATTATACTAGTCACTTGAAGTTCCAGATTTTGAAGAATCTATAAAAACACGTATATTAGGGAAAAAACATGAAAAACAGGCTTTGGTTTATTCCTGGGTTTGCCAAATAATGAATCGTTGGCCTTGGACTTGTAAATTCGTGTATTCAATACTGTTGAAAAGGTTATGGTGTTTGAATGTGTACGTTCTTGGTCTCCAGCAAGAAAGATTTGGAACACCTAAATCATACTAGTATAATTGTAGGGTATACATTGGTATACGGTATACTGTATTTAACAATAGATATATTAGATAGGTATGCAATGGTATGTATATGCCCTTCTTAGTATCTCAAGAACCAGACAAATGCAGATTAATGAACCATACGTCGAAAAAACAATAGCACATATGGATACATATGGGCAAACATCATGATCAATCCTGGAATCGCCCAAACGCCACTGATTTTCTCAGACATGGGGCTGCAAACGGCCAGCCTTCGCCGTTTCCCTGGGTCTCAAATTGTATTTGACAATGATGACTTTGGAATTTGGAATTGCTCAGCTTTATTCAATAATTGAAATACTTCTAGATACTTCCAGGGCGGGAAAAAAGAACGATATTAACAGGGCTGAAACAACAAAAAATCGAGAAATCCATCAAAGATGTCCAAATTGCCAGTTTCAGATGTGTGACCTCACCCCAGTGCTTAGCAGGACGGAGCCAGACTTGTGAGGGACATGTTTCACATCGTCGTGACGCGCATGCTCCATGATAGCAGCCATGGTATATTTCATGAGGGATTTCACCAATAAAAAAGGTGGGATTTAGTTGGTTTTACCCTCTGGTAAACAGCCACATCACTATGGAAAATCGCCATGTTCAATGGGTAAATCAACTATTTCTGTGGCAATTTTCAATAGTTTTTTGTTAGTTTACCAGAGGGTGTATGGGAATTTTTAATTGGATGAATCAATGGATGTTGGGTAGCCTATTTTCAGACGAACCCATTTATGGATTCGCCACCAATTTATTTACCATTCATGGTGTTTTTTCCCTGGAATACCATGTATACAATCATGTGCACTGTACCATCCATTTACTATTTACAAACCATACATCCATAACTATTCCTGTAAAACATCCTTTTGTCCCACATATACAACCATAACTATACCATTTACTATTTACAAATGTGTATCTTTTTTTAACCAGAAGATGTGGGTTCAACTATCCAACCGTAGTGCTGATTTGATTGATGGTAAAGCAACAATAAACCACCAATTTTTACCACCTATATATTGATGATTTGATGGCTGGTTTCTAGCAATCCTAAAAATGGTAAGTCATTGGGGATGGTGGATCCTATTGTTTTACTGACAATACACTCGCTATGCTGGCTAGTGTAGGGACATGTGGGGTTGCGGTTGGGACATGACCTTTGACCATTTTTTGTCGGATTGAATTGTCAAAAGTCTCAGCTGTTGAGGCACAGAAAAATTGCCCGTGCCATGTCATGTTGGCATATCTTCACTATTCATTACCATCACATTCTGTAGCAAACTCTGAGGCATGTGGGTGATCAGTTGAGCCTTCCTACCAAGTGCTAAGTCCAGTGATTCATGGTATCCACGTTGCTGCATGCCCTTCCGATCTTTGAGTTGCCATGGAGCGCCATGTATTTCGGGCATTTGGCAAAGCCAGGCCCATTTTATGGCAGTGTGTGCCCCTTTGTGCGACGCTAGAAATGGAGACGCACCGGGTGCGTTACGGTTTTTTATTGGGTGAAGACGGTGAAGACAAACCATTAGTCTTCGACAAACAATCCTTTCGGGGATTCGGGATGAATCCACATGGAAGCATCTTAGATTAGACTGGTTTCCTGTGCTTGCACAGATCTGGTTAAAAATGAAGATCTGGTTGGTGGTTTGGAACATGATTTTTTTCCATATATTGGGAATAGTAAACCCAACTGACTAATATTTTTTTTGAGGGGTTGAAACCACCAACCAGAGATGATCAGAATAGTTTGAATTACAATGATTTGCAAATTTGCGGTACACAAAACAAGGAAAACATGTTTTGATGTTGCACAGTTCTTGGGAACCCCGCACTTATAAAAATTGGGCTTGGCGGTACAATGTTGCGCTACCATGTTTTGCCGCCTGATTATGATATTTCATGACGCTTCACGATGATGCGATGTTTGCAAACCCTCTCCTGCACCTCATATTAATTCATATTATATAGTGTATATATATAATCATATTATTATAGTATATTATAATGTATTATGATTATGACATGTAAGAACATATATTTTTTGCATTGTGTTTACACAAATCACGCATATATATATACATATCATCAATGATAATAGTGATCATAAATAACATATTATAATAGTAACAACAATAATAGTGTATACATATATATATACAGTATATACATTCATGATCGTCAGAGTGTGCATCCGAATGCTGTTGAAATTGGTCGAGTCCTCGACGGTGATCCACGTGTCAATGGAGCAGGCAGACGAGTGCTGTTCGAGTGCTGGGTCGCCGGAAACCTCATGATATAAATGATAGATAATGGTTGATTGGTCAATATAGGGAATTAGTTATACTAGCTATTTTATTGTGGCGCCAATGATTTTTCATGGTAGCTTTCCTACCACTTACACTTGCAACTTCATCATTTTCAGACACATATTCTGAAGGAATGGACGTGAGCCTTCAGCAAGTCAGAGACAGCCACATTGTAGCCATGCTTCGGTCTTTAACTGGTTGGTGGTTTCAAACATGAATTTTATTTTCCATAATAATTATATGGGATAATCCTTCCCATTGACGAACTCATATTTTTCAAGATGGTTATTGCACCACCAACCAGTTAACGTTGAGGTGGATGGCAAAACACTTTAGCAAACCACATCATATTTTTTGCTTTTAGGGGATCAACTGCGAGACATTGCCCAGATAAGTTTGTATCGACTCTTAGACTACGCAAGGCTAAAGCACCTTTCTTGGGACCAAACCCTTTCTTAGATTATACATACATGAAAAATCATTAAAGATATCAAGATATATCAAGGCATTACAGTATCACGACATTTTCAAAAACCCTTCTCCGCATATTCTATGGCATGTCGCCGTGTGCTGCATGCCGCATGCCATCGCTGGAAGGGTTGAAGGTGCGAGTTGGAGAGTACTTGTAGGAGTCCTTGGGATAGGGGCTATGGACTATGGGTTTGTATGAACATATTCCATTTGCTCCATGTATTGTATATATTATTATTGTAGGTAGATTTGCTCCATTTGGCCATGTTTAGGTAAATTACATTCTGGTTGGTGGTTTCAAACATTTTTTAAGTTCCATATATTGGGAAGAATCATCCCAACTGACCAACTCATATTTTTCAGAAGGGGTAGGTATACCACCAACCAGTAGTTATAAATCCAACATTTCTAGCTATTTCTAGTTATAATCCTTCCCATTGACTAATATTTTTCAAGATGGTTATTGCACCACCAACCAGCCATTAATATCCCATCAAGATCCCAATAATATCCCATTCAATTTCCATTAAATTCCCAGAGGGTAAATTACATTAGATGTTGCAAAAAATACCACGGAAAAAACACTGAAATTGCGATAAGGCTTTGAGATGGCCGTGGGGGTCTCGCGATCGGAAAAAAAGGTGGTGCCACTGGGTCTTACCATCCTATATATATATATGCACCAGGCCCTGCCACCCCCCCCTCCCCCCCATGGGATCGCTCCCATATACCATATACTGCCCCCATATGAGATCTTCCCCCTCCCCCCCTGTGGTCCCCCCCGTGGTGTGGTGGGGGTGTGGTATGGTATGTTGGGTATGTATGGTGTGTATGGTCGGTCTGGTATGGCATGTTTGGAAAGTATGGTATGTTTGGTATGTATGGTAGGTATGGTATGTATGGCA
>Ga0126342_10020351_pt1 | contig 11162 bp, 12 predicted proteins | sample Cyp1metagenome_FD_92528 | JGI IMG/M metagenome (GOLD analysis project Ga0126342, IMG submission 92528) | Coral microbial communities from Lord Howe Island, Old Settlement Bay, Australia - Cyphastrea 1 metagenome | ecosystem: Host-associated > Invertebrates > Cnidaria > Coral ...
AGAAGATGTGAAGATGAGAAGATGTGAAGATGAGAAGGTGTGAAGATGAGAAGATGTGAAGATGAGAAGATGAGGGATGAGGAGAAGATGTGAAGATGAGAAGATGTGAAGATGAGAAGATGTTTCACAGACCCCCACTATTGGAAGAACCCTGCGCTCAGACGCTCTCGGGAAAAAACGTGGAAAATCAATCTGTCCAATCTCATTGCTCCAGGCCAAGGAACCCTGTCACTGAACCAGCCATTGATGATCCCATGAAGGAGGAGCTGCTTGAGGTGATGCCTCCGCCAAAGCCGGTTTGAAGAAGAATAAGAAGAATATTGTGCCATTTTTTTGGTAGACATTAGTAGACCCTAATAACCCTAATAAACCATCCCATGTTCGATGATGTTTGAGCTCTCATGCAAAGAAACACATGAAACACAGCGTTCAGGCTGTTGCAATGCCATCTTGTGGCATCTTGTTGTGTTTGCCAAATTTGGGCTGTTCTGGCCACATCCTTTCCAAAAACATCATAGTAAAATAATGTAAAATCTGAACCATGGGAAACAACCACCCGTGACCTAAGACCCTGCCAGATCTGGGCAACGTGTTTATTTTCCTTTCTCTTTGCTTAAAATCTTTACACAAATGGAGAACAAATAACGGAACCCGTAAATATGTTTGGATATCTTTGGATAAACTATCATTAGTAGCTCCAACTACCCTCTGGTAAACTAACATAGCTATGGAAAATCACAATTTTTAATGGGAAAATCCACTATACTATAAATGGTCATTTTCAATAGCTATGTTAAATTACCAGAGGGTAGCTCCCCATTCAATAAAGAATACCATTGGAGACCCACAGCTCCGCACCACTCCCTCCAGCGGGGGAATGTTGCCTCTGCCGGAGCTGACGCTCCAAGTGCCACAAGCGCGCACCACCTTGTCTGCGCGGCGGGGCGCGCCGCGGACCTGGAAGCCATGGCCAGCTGAATATCCACCAGATGCCATTTTTACCATGGATTGTAAGAACATACAAAATATAAAATGTATATATATGTATATTAAATATATACATACACATTACATTACATTGCATTACATTACATTACATTACATTGCATTGCATTGCTTTGCATTGCATTGCATTACATTACATTGCATTGCATTGCATTGCATTGCATTACATTGCATTGCATTGCATTACATTGCATTGCATTGCATTGCATTACATTGCATTGCATTGCATTGCATTACACATATATACATACAGTACACTACATTACACTACATTGCTTTGCATTGCATTACACTACACTACATTGCATTTGATCATTAAATAATTATATACATAAACGTACATGTGTATATTGTATAAATTATATATATATATATGTATATAATTTGAAATAATATTTATATACATATATGTGCATGCCAGCTAGAATTGTATGATTAACATGACTATTGCAGCTATTGGTAGCTTTTGGATGCCGATTGAATATGGCACCGCGAATGTACATTTGATCTGTAGACCATCGGCTTTACTCTGAGAGTCCGGCTGGCACAGCGGCAGCGAAGCCCACCCTGGCAGCAAAAATCGCTGCGAACCTCACATGTTTGTGGCTGAGTCTTGGCGGCCCTTCCAAAGGATACATCAAAACTATCCAGCTCAGATCATCAGGCACAAGATGGTAAAAGCACGAGCAGGATGGGCAACCACAAATTTAGCCATTTGATGTTGCTAGAATTAGATTTGGGAGGCACTGACCGGTGGTGGACCAATTCAAAACTTTAGTAGCATTCAACTGGAATGTAAGGGGCTTGGTGCCAAGAATGGGTTGTTTGCTGCTGAGATGCGCAGCAGTGGCGGCAGCAGCGGCGGAGAAGGTTCCACTAGGAGCAGATGCTGTTTGAAAGCTCCTCAGTGCATCCAGATTTCACCGGAATCAGATTAAGCTTCAATCGAAGTTCAACTGAGTTCTACTTTAAGTCTTTGGATGGCTGAATGATCTTCACATATCTTTACTATGTTGAATTTCATGAACCAATGGCAAAAATATGGGCAAGCCAGCAGAAACCCTTCAGCCGCTAGGGTAAACTGCAAGGCATCCAAGGCTCATTTCAGGCAGCTGATGCCCTGTTCGAGAAACTGGCGGCAAAGCCACGAAGGCTCCTGTACGAGGTAACAGGCTGGCTGCGAAGACTGTTGCTGCTCCCAGTGCTGCCATCTTGATTCCAACCTCAGGCTGGTTGGCCATTGGATAATATCATGTAATATCCATTGGGCTATGGTACATGTAGATTCTATGTATATAAACATGTGTATTGTTCATTTATACACATTTGTATACATACTACCCGCGGGTTGACCGTAGATGTTGGCCCTCAGACGTTGACCAGGAGGAATGAGGACAACGAGGGCACATCAAACCATACACATGGACATACGGCTCATCGATTCTTGAGTTAAACCTATACGGAATACAGCACAATCGGACGGAAAAACAAAACATACAAAACACATAATAATATGCACATATTGCTTGTTTCAATAAAATGGTCATTGAAGCTATCAAATGATGTCAAATGACAGAAGTATCACGGATCTTCAAGCCCACATTACTGCCAGGTAGCTTGATTATGGCGGCTAGCCATTGCGGCAGGCATGCTTAACAATGCTTAACACGTGGGAAGCCCGAGGAAACAAAAAAAGCTGCGACAACAATGCAACATGCCCCATTCCCACCACAGCGACACAATTCCATGTCAATGTCAACGCAGGGTTGAACAAACATGAATGTGGTACGCTATGGTAGCATCAATAACAAACATTTGAGTCGAATTATGATTGCCAGAAACCTTCCGAGAACGGGCACCAGGCAGGCTGAGTTCCTTTTTTCACCAGTCATGTACCTGTCAAAGCTCTCCCTGACCCATGAAACGCTCCCATAGCCTTGGTGAGAATGGAGAGAGAAAACACAGGAACCTCACAGCTGAGGTCATTATCGCGCTGCTATCTTGGGCTGGCTGTAGCAAGCACGTTTATGTTGAATATTGCTGAATCATGTTTACACTTTGTGAGCCAAATGTTGGCCAACTCATCATCCCTCTCCCTCAAGTCTCCCTCGAGTCTCCAAGGCACTTCTCCAAGAAACTTCTCTCTGGCGGAATCTGCTCCCCGTGCAGTTCTCCATCCAAGGCTTTTCGCACAAAGGCCAGCAGCTCCGTCGAGGACTTGGAGCCCTTGTAGCGATAGAGCTTATGCTTGGCGAAGAGCAAAGCCACCGGCTGGGCGGGTCAGGACTCAACATGGGCGAACTGTGGAGGTTCGAGAGGTTAGCCACTTAGCCGCTTAGCCTTGAAACCCGTCTTTTCACTTTTCGGAGACACCATCGCCGGGATCTCTCTCTCTCTCTCTCTTGAGATGCATTCGATTGAGTTTCCCCGAAGCGTTGAGTGTTGAGTTTTCGATCAAGAAGCTCACATGGAACATGCAGAACTATCCCTCTGCATTCCTCCAGCTTTAGCCACCAATACCAACAGCAGCACTCACACCTAAATCGAGGAACATAAATGGATGGAAAATAAGGAAAACGGATTACTGCTTACATCTGCTTACTAACCCATTGGCCGACCTAGCTGAACTGTGGAAAATGATGGAAAATAGGTGAGCAGTGTTCAAAACCCTCTGTCATTCCACTACAGAGGTTGCTAGGGAAGCTCATAGTGGATTATGATTTTCCCCAATATATTGGGCAATTAGTTGGGTAATTAGTATAACTCCCAGTATGACTCCCTGTAATCATCAACCTTGTACCTTTAAAAACCATCGAAATCAGCAAGCAAATGCTTTCCGGCTTTCAGCGCACCTCCTTGATGCCGAACCTCTTCCACAGTTCTTTGCCGTCCTCGAAAAGGCACGGCCGAACAGGTTAACCCTGCGGGCACTGCACCTGTTTCGGGAGAAGTTTACATAGAATATAAACCATGGGCCACAAATCTCAAGCACTCCAAATGTGAGATTCAACATGATTTCAACTGATAAGTTTGGCTGCAACATCTTTCGAGAAACAAATCTTATATAAGCGGATATTCAAGCTGATGCCAATTGCATATATCCTCAAACTACGCACCTCCCAACATCCAATATCCATCGACAGCGGTATCCATGGCCTTCACCATGGCAGGGATTACATAGGCCTCCCTGAGCTCTTCCTCCACAGCATCCAAGGCATCTTCCAAGTCGAGGCCGAAGGACACCAACCAGCTGCCCGTCGTCATACCGGTGGAGGCCTGGTCCAGGTCAAGTAAATGGGCTAATTTGACGCGGGGTGGTAGAGGGATTGGATGGGATTGGGTTTGGATCAATTGCCAAACTTCAATGACCTTGATGCTAGATTCGCTCCTACGACGAGATGAATAAAGAAAATGATGGAGAATGATATGCTGATGGAGAAGAAAATTGGAGATGTTGGGGTGATTATTGCCAAACATATGATGGCAAAATGGTGGATAAAATGATCATGGAAGAAATGATGCTGGCAGAAATGATTATGCCATGGTGGAAATGAAGGAGCGAACTTCGTATCAAGGTCTATGCCTACTTCATCCTACTTCAATAACCTACCCTGATTCTACGGTTGATGGGGGATTACAACCCCTTCCACAGGCCATTGATTTTTGGGGACCATTGGTCCCAGCGGACGGACCGCCTGGGTTTGATGCTCAAAGGTTTCATCATTGAGCTCTTGAAGTGCCACCGCAAGCGGCAAGAGAAAAAGCTTCAGCAGCTCCATGGGTCACCTTTGACCACGCTGTCTGGTGGTGCTTGTTGGCAAAAAATCACTCCATGAAATCCTGTCAGGTCATGATAGTAGCGATGAAGGTAAGTCCAAATGCCAGGCCACTGGATGTCCCGCTTTGTTCAACATGTTTTTTCCATGCCGTTCTTGTAGACATAGATTTGCATCAAGCCAAGCTGCGCACTGATGCTAGTTCCACACAATGCAATCGACATGTGTTTGAACCACTGCCAAGTGTCCTCTGCTATACCATCTTTACTTATACATATATTATTATATAACTACACTACTAGCTAGCATATAATATTGCATAGTATATATAATATGACATGATGTATTAAAAAAATACATAGTATAATATATATATATAATTATAATTTATAATTATAATATACGTATTTTGGGATGTGAGAGACTGAGGCGACTACATCCACCAAGTGACCTCAGGTATTGGCGAAAGGGGACTTCTCCAAATGGATGTGTGGAACTGATGTCCTTGATATCATTTCTGGTGCAGCAAGTAGAGTACCGAACAATTTCAAGACGATCTAGCAACATGAATTACGCCATATTAATATTATGACATATATTATGATTGCATATGCAGGATAACATCGAAGCACAACAAGGCACTGTACCAATTTGTACCAGCTTTGTTCCTAGGTCCTAGGGAAATTCTCCCCTGCAGGTGGTCCTGCCCAAATCATCCAAATCTCTTGAGAATTCATGGCTTCCAGTGGCCTGCGCCATGCCAAGCCAAGTTACACAGCCATTCCCTGAAAACATCTGCCACCAAAGGTATCTCTTCCAGAGATGGCGGTGGTTCCCTGGCAGGGCGCGCCATGTGTTGAATCTTCTATGATTCTGATATTTCCATGCTCACTTCAAGTGGAAACAATCTGAAATGGGCATGTGGTCAACAAACCCTCACAATAATTTTCAGCAAGCCATGCCTCAAGATTGCCCCGCTCGTGTCCAATGGGGGCCTCAAGCGTGCTAAGTATATAATCAAGTGTCCCAAGCTGGAAATGATCTCACATGCACAACCAACAAACCTCAAGTGAACAGCAAAAAGGAGTCGCATTGAACATTTTTTGTGGCCACAGCTGTGGTTTCCAAACGTGCGACAGGCTGGTGGACCCTGCTAAGTGCCATGCAGCAAAGGCCTAAGCAAAACGAATTAAACATACCATATCGGAATCCACACCTTCGCCCACACTGTGCACATGCCACTCACAGTAAAGCCTTAAGGAGGTCATCATCGCTGAGTCTTGTGCCCTGATGGTCTGATCATCAAATAGTGAAAGCCCATCATCCGAAAGGTGTAGCTATTTGGAAATCCTGCCATCCCATGGCATCGCATCAGTAGCCATGGAGCCATGGATAGCCATGGATAGCCATGGACAGCAGTCCTTCTTTGGGTGGCATCGCTGCTGCATACGCATGAGCCTGGCCACACCAGCAAAAGCGTCAATTTAGCTATGTCATAATGTGTGCACTCATGTTGAGTGGGACATCCGGTCAGGAAATGCCAGGAATGGACATCGTAGATGCCAGTGGGGTTGCTTGAGCTCCTGGCCCAGTCGCCAATTTGCATCACGAGGTCACGCGCCAAAGGGCAAGCATTCAAAAGGACAAGCACAACCTTGCAGTCGAATGCAAGACACTGCAAAGTAGTATGATATACTTTGTTGGTGGTAGGTTGCCACATTACATGGGGCAACCATGTAGGGGTATAGACAACTACATTACTATTATTATCATTATTACTATTATTGTTAAAAGCATCTTAATGGGCTTTCAAGGGCATAGGTTCCCAACCTACAGTCCTATCAGGGGAAATGAGTGGCCGCAAGGAGCTTCCCATGCTGCAGGACTTTCGTGCAATTCCCAGAGCTTGATTCTGTTCTTTCTCTCTCCACATTAGGGTCTCAGGTGATTCTATGTGATTCTCATCTGATGATGAATGATGATCTTAGTTTCTTGTCCATCACATGCATGCCACTCACAGAGACATCTCAAGTGGTGCCTCGTCCCGCTTGTTTGACTGGCTATCCAACTGGTTTTGGCAAATGATGTCCACCTGAAAAGTCCACTTTGGTCAGAGCGTTGCCACCTTTGGCTACTCACTGGATCAACCATGATCAACCCAAAACCATATGATTGATATTTCTTGATTAGTGATTTTCACATTCATTTAGAAATTCATCTGACATCCACATACATCCACATGGTTCTTCTAGTACATATTCCCACACTACCGGCTTCAACTTGGTTTCAACACGAACCGCTGCTCACCTGGATATCGGTTGGCCGATGGCGCAGCAAGAGTCTTGGCACGCGCGCCCAACCTGGACACCATCGCAGGGCTGTGAATGGCAAGAACCATCTGGTAATGAAAACAGTTTGTTATGATATAGATGGTCGATTTATAGTTTGATGATATCGCTGGTGATTTGATTTAATTGATTTTGCATAACTATTAGATTACCAAGAGGCTAACTCTCTCTCCCTTTTGATGCTACAGGATCCCTAAAGCAGCTGAAGCAGCTGAAAAAAAAGGCCACATTGCAGTCACATTGATCATCATGGATCCATATTACGCACCCGTCTGTATACCAAAAAGAAATATCTCAAAGATTGTCCTGGTTAAAAGTTACAAAAATTTCAGAAAGCCATGAAATTGGTCAAAAAGAATCGTGCCCTGTCAACGTTCCCATAAACCAATTCCATGGGTATAATATGGTATAATGATGTCTTTGAAGGACTATGAGTCTAACATCAACCCTTCCAGAACCTTGTCACCCCCTTCATGGGAAGTCCACCCCCTAAAAGTGACCGCCCCAACAATGATGGTTATATTTATTGAAGGATATTGAAGGCTTATCAACCACCCTCAATGAGGGTTTGATGAAACATCCTCAAAACACAACCAGCCAACACCAAACTGAGACTCCACTGAGTGGCAAGGCAACCCCACGGACATGTTCGTCGATCTCAAAGGCCCGGGGTGAGGCTCGGGACCTGTCGACGAATGTTGGCAGTTGGGATACAGGTTGAACCTCAGTGAGCTGGAAAAAATCTGATCCTGAATAAAGGCCACTTTTGGGAGAGTTACAGTTACACCATGTTACACCTACTATAACCATCATTCCAGTGACATCACAGTGAGGTCGGTATATTTTTTACCCGATAAGTGACTGTGGCGAAAGGTGCACCAATGATTCAATGAGCCCAGCAAATTGGCAAAATTTGTTTATTAACCTTGGGGGATATATCCACAAATACGGTATATAGTATATAGGGGGATACATAATATATATATATATTATACATATTTATACATAATATTACATCATTGCGAGCCAATCCCAATCATTCCCATGTCGCACTCGCGAAAGGGAATGATTAACATGTAGGGGTTTAGCCAAGAGAGATTTTTATGCATTGGCTGTCTCCAACTCTGCCCGTTGGACTCGAGAGGATCAAGTGTAACCATTGAAATACTCTCGAGCTGTGGACTGAGAACGTTGGGGATTTACTTTGAGCCTCTGCCATTTTACCAAGTCCATGTTGTGTGGATTTGACAATGTTGTATGATGGTTAATATGTCGAGTGATAATGGTTTTTGTGAGGTATATCAACTCAAACGTTGTGTCAAATGCTGACTTGTTCTAAGCAGGTATCTACCATAATGCATGTTGGATTCCGGAACATGTTTGGTTGGCTTCATCATCTTCGAACAGCTTCCTAGTAGGTGTGGGCGGTTATTGCTGACTGAGCGGTCTTGGGGTAGGATTCCCTTCCTGCAGGGTGGGTGGCTGAACAGTTTCTGATGTGAATGCTATCTCTATTTTTCTCTATGTTTCTCAATTGTTCTCTATTTCTCGCAATTTTTCTCTATGTTTCTCAATTTTGCTCTATGTTGCTCTATGCTTCTCTGCCAGCTAAAAACCAATTACAAAAACCTCATTTGTTTGAAATATTTCTCTATTTTTCTAATTTTCTCTATTTTTCTCTAAATGTATCTTTTTGTTTCTCAATTGTTCTCTATTTTGCTCTGATGTCATAGTGGTTGGCGTGTGGCTCTTGGGAGCCATAATTTTTGACTGGCTGGCTCTTGCTGGTTAACACTTGGCAGCACTTGGTGGTGGCCTGACAACACTTGATAACGTTTGACAACACCTGACATCTTTTGAAAACAATTGAAAGCATTGGACAAGATCTGACAACATTGGACAACACTTGACAGCACTTGCGCCGGATAGAACTTGATAGGGCCTGAAACCTGAAAACAACACTGGATCACTGTGTTTCTCCATTGGTTGGACCTGAGCCTCTCTGGTGTCAATCAGTGAAAACATGTTTAAAAACGATCTATTTTTTTCTTGGGTTTTCTCTATCCTTCTCTATTCTTCTCTACTTGTCTCTGAAAGATGTTTAAAAACATTTAGAGTTGCCAACAACCTTTATATAATTCAATTACAAATAATCACTTCTATCATAAGTAAACCCCTCGAATCCAAGCCCCTTTTTGGTGCTGCTGAATGTCCTGAAAAGGGACAACAATTTTGGGGCTGCCGGCGCTGCGATTCACCTGGTGATTTCCACAATCTCTTCCAAGGTCATGGACGAGACAACGTCCACCTCCAGATCAAACCCTGCCAACAAATGCTTGGAATATCTGATTATCTTGGATTTTTGATATGTTTCCTGGTCCACCTATTGATATCTATTGATCAAAACTGTCAATCCCGTGGTTTGGAACCTTCTTCGGCACATTGAAACGCTGTTGACCCAACCCAGTGGATAAACCTCAAACATCGAACAGCTGGGGCCCAGCATCTGAATCGCTGCAGCCAATGCCCACCCGCCGGGAACCATGTAGCTCCGCCTGCCGAAAATCCACCAATGACCAACCAACCCCGACCAACCGCCGTTGGAACATGATTTTTTACTTTTGCATCACACACTCTGAAACGTTGCAATTTCTTGCAATTAGCTAGAAGAAAGAATAGTTTGACTCACGCACGCACATACATACATAAGCGCGCGCACACACACACATACATACATATATATATATAATACATACATACATACATATGTATTGTACATATATTCATGGAAAACACAATTGGACAATATATACAGTATGGTGTGCATAGGCATCAGTCATCCACGATGAAGTTTCAGGCGTTCTGTGGCTTGCACGCCCCTCCTTGGCATCGAGCCGTCGGAAGTCTGCCCAGGCATCCTCCCAAGGGCCCTTTCCGCGCAGGGTGGGAATGTGGTTTAATGGGGGAAACTGCCACAAATGAAAGAAATTGAACCAAACATATAGGGAATATGACAGGGATACACACATAATACAGTATGTATATATGCACCAGGCCCTGCCACCCCCCCAAAAAATGTAAAAAAAAATGATTCAGTGAAGTTTTCTAAACTAATATCATAGCAGTATAACAAATCATGTTTTTTTCATTAAAAAAAAAAACATAACAGTCCAAAAAACCAGTTTATATATTGTTAATTGCTTCATTTTCTCAACAATATCAAAACATAATTGCCTCATTCAATTTTTAAAAATCATAGCAGTCAAAGCATGTTTACCTCATTCAATTTTTCAAAATCATAGCAGTCAAAGCATACTTACCTCAGTCAATTTTTCAAAATCATAGCAGTCAAAACATACTTACCTCATTCATTTTTTCAAATTCATAGCAGTCAAAAGCATTATTACCTTATTCATTTACAAAATCCTATCCATCAACCGTTCCTAAATTCCGTTTATGTTTCTCTGTTTCTAAATGTTTTGAATGACATTGTGCCTTCATTGATGAATTGCATACATTACAAAAGGCAACTTTATCACGATAGTTTTGTATTTGTTCCTGTTTTTTTCTATATTCTTCATCTTCTTTATATTTAGTTCTTTGTGTTTCATTCACGTTATCTTTATGTTTGTCATAGTTCTTTCATTCTCTTGTATTCCAAGCATGTCTTACAAGTCTTCAATCCATCTTCAAAACTATCAATTGTTAAATCTTGAACACAGTATCTACAAAATTTATCCATTACATATAAATATGATTATCTTCTTAAATGTCTTTTCCAAGAATTCCTATAACAACCAAAAACAAAAACAAACCAAGCGAAAAACAACATAAAAAAAAAAAAAAACAACAACAAAAAAAAACAACAATAAAAATTATCCCCAACCATTTAATAAACCTATATTAAAAATAAAAATAATAACATAAACAAAACAAACAACAACAACAACAACAACAACAACAACAACAACAACAACAACAACAACAACAACAACAACAACAACAACAACAACAACAACAACAACAACAACAA
>Ga0126342_10020352_pt1 | contig 11162 bp, 6 predicted proteins | sample Cyp1metagenome_FD_92528 | JGI IMG/M metagenome (GOLD analysis project Ga0126342, IMG submission 92528) | Coral microbial communities from Lord Howe Island, Old Settlement Bay, Australia - Cyphastrea 1 metagenome | ecosystem: Host-associated > Invertebrates > Cnidaria > Coral ...
CAGTTGGCTTAGACCCATGGGAATCCCTATGTACCCTGAAAAAGGGGATTGATCCCAAAAGGTCAATGGGAAAACGTGGCACATGGATATGTGCAAATCACATTGTGAGGCTCACAATTCACAATATACATTTTTTGAGACACTTCTTTAGATTGCCTAGGCCCAAACTCCCTAGACCAAGCATCAACGGTCTTTACACTACGTAGTATGAACAATACCACTCAGGTTGTTTATTCTAAAAAGAGCGTCATCAGTAAAAGATATAAACTTAACAATTTTGCAGACTCATTATCCGTAGACCAATACTTCATCTTGTATTTGTTTATTTTTTTAAAGCTTTAGATTTTCTTCACTGCATGGCAGGGACATACTAAGCTTAGAAAAGAAAAAAACACTATGTCTTAGGGCCATGTTGTGCCACTACAAGGGCTAGCGCATGATATTCAAAAGTGGCACAGGAAGAAAACAGGATGGAAAGTAGAACAGTTATACATGCAGACACACACATATATATATATGTGTGTATCATATTTGAAGAAAAACATTTATTTCAAAAACATGGCCATGAAGCTCAATATTCATTTGAATGAGTAATCTTGAATGACCATCTACAGTCATCCCAGGGGAGCAAGCAACTAGATCATATATTTTTCGTGATTTGCGTAGCCAATTTACTCTCATTGAGGTCTTTGTGCAGTCAAACTCCACACATGGGTCAATTCAAACTCGATTTCAAATAGAGCCAACAATACGTAGTGCTACAACGTTTGAAAGGTACAAAGACAAGCTGGGAAGGTATGACATGGCGCAATGATTACTTCTGGTTGTTATTTACAAGGTAATTCAAAAGATAGTTAGGATCACCCTTGCTGCAGTACCTTAATCTGCTGATAATATCTTTCAAAAAATACGGAAATCAAGTAATTTATCGTTGGGGTAGGTCTGCTCCTTGCCATGGCTTTATGTAGGCATACCCTTGAATATGTTCTCTTGTTTGATTGCGCTGGTCACATGCAAACTCTATCTAGGCTAACCAAATTGCTTGATCAGCACACTCACAGATTTTGATTGCAGGATTTTATTTCCATATTATTTCCATACTGTTTTCTGTTTTCATATGTGTCTGCAAAGGTATTGGCAATGAAGAACATGTCATGTGCAATTTCTGCAACACAATGATGAGTCATGTATATGTATGCTATCTGCTTGTGTAGCTAGTGCAGCTTGTATGTGACACTATTTGCAAAGTTTCCTGTTTACCTGCATTGTTGGCTTACCAGAGAAGCATGTACCCAGACAAGACTACAAATGTATACAAAACTGATTGCCATAAGTTTCTGGAATGGCCATGCATGTGATGGGTTGAAGCTGATCACTGCTACGTGCATGTAAGATTGGTTAAGCCATGTTGCTCCAAGATTGGTTCTAAGCATTCTTATATATCCCATGCGCACTATATAAAAGGTTGAAAAAATGAGTTTGCACTGCACATATATGAGAAGAGTGATTTGCCTTCATGATCACTATTAGTTTGTGATGAAGTTTGCACCTTATTGCAAGACTTAGCAGAGTCATTGAAATCTGTTGATTTCAATCCCTGATATACCCTTTGCAACTACAATTGCCTGCATTTCTCATGATGTTGCAGGGCTGTGCTTTAGGTTTTTTCTGGTAGAAACCACCAAATAAGCAAGAGCTAGTTTTACAGTTGCATGAGCAAATCTATATGGTGATGTGAAAACGGGCACTTGTTCAACATGGACTATGAGATTTGTTTAGCTTTTCTCATCGATAATTGTTGGATAGTGTAACACAACTGTGTATATGTTCCATGTTCAAATGATGATACACATATTGAATTTGCTACTTGCCATTGGTGTATTTATAATCTGTTTTGCAAAAGAATAAACAATATAGAACCAAGGGTATGAGCCCTACCTCCACCCTTACTATGCTATTCTATATGAACTGTCCAGAACCAAATTGAATATACAATAGGTATCAATAGGCAACAATGCATGCAACAGAAACAAAGCAATATAAACAACATAGAAAAAATCAAGAACAAAAACTATGAGTAGAAATAAGCACATTCTCAAAAAAAACTCACAAAACACTGTAAAAATGGGGCCCTGGTGGCGCCCCTCTCTCCAGAAAAGGAAAACCACTTTTTAAGACCCCTTGCAGCAACCGTTCCAGAAGCTGAAACATACCAATTATGCTGGACTACAGGGACATCTCCCTCATGGAGAGTGTGCCTCTACTGTGACATCTCCCACCAGTTCTGAACAAAAGGGGCGCAGCATTTTCCTCTCCCACTACACTACCTTTCGTCTGCCTCTGTGAAATGCAGCTGCTCACACCGCTGGGCTAAAGCCACAGTCCAGGCATCAACAGAAACGCGCGCTCATCCACACAATGAGGACACGAGCTTTGCAAAGGGTGTCACTGCAGCTAAACATGGGAAACTAGCACGCAGCCAATCAAAAAGAGAGTGTTGTGCGCACTATGTGGTTGCACTTGGCAATGATTTGACTATGAGCCGAGAAGCCTCAGTTTGAGCTGGTAGTGGTGACGTGGCACTCGTACTGCGAAGAAAGAAACCATGGCCCATCATGGGTTCCAATGCAAGTGATGTGCTGTGCATTGGCCAGGATGCTACGTCAAGATCAAGGTGCCGACCATCAGGAAACGAACGCTTGCTGACCAGAAGCCACCATGCTGATAGCAATGATGGCCAAGCTACTTACCATGCTGACTAGCCAGATACAAATCGGATGATATTTGCTGATATTTAATCAGAATGTGAATAATATACGTATAATACATTATAATACGATATATAATAAATATCCGTATAACTATTTTATATTGCCTGCTACCAGTCTTTGTTTGGCTCTTTGTCTCACGAAGCATGCTGAATACGAGGCGTTGGCGTCAGCGTTTTGGGTCATAATCTCAGCATCACAGAAATGAACTGGAACTGTTTTCACTTTCACACACACACATGGCAAGAGAAACCAATAGTGCTGGAAAGAATCTGATATGGCAATCGGATGTCGCATGAAGCCCAGACATCAAAAAGCACATCAAACCACTAAGGCGCCAGCTCCGTTCCATGACTGGAGCCGTGTAAGGTATTGGCTTCCGGCGGCGATTGTTGGCCGTCACGTATGGGATTGCAACACAGGTTCCACTTCAGGGCAACATGCCACAATACCACAGCATGCCACAGCACGCAGCACGATTCTGCAAACGTCAAGCAATCCCAGCAGTCATGAGCAGGCTTTTTGCAAGGCTTTGCAAGGTTTCTGGTTGTTAAGGTCTTTAGTCGCGGTCCTTGACAGCTAGACTCAGCTGGCTAGACAGCAGAGGCGCGAAGAAATCCAGCAGACCTTTTTTAAAAGGGCAGCAGGTCAAAAAAGGGCTTTGGTGCTGAATCCACCAGCTCAAAGTACTGTACCAGACTGCATAACCTTTGCAGTCATGGATAGTGAACTATCTGATACTAGTAGTGACATGTATCAACATGCACACGTGTAATCACGTATATACATTGCAATTGGAGAGTGATATGAATTAATCGGAGAGTTTAGAAGTCAAACTTCCGACAATATGGACAGATGGAAAAGTGGAGGTGGGAAGCGTCAGAGAAGAGAAAGTCAGAAGGAAGAACATCAGAGAAGAGAAAGAGTCAGAAGAAAGAAGATGCACTCCAATACTATTTACGACATCCAGCTGCAAAAGACAATAGTATTACGCATGCAGCCGCGGCACGAAGCAACCTGACACAGCCATTACAATGCGATCTGCAGAGACTGACTTGCAAAACACAATAGAACTACACGCAACGGCGTCGGAAATTGCAGCTCCAAAACCGGATCTCGACGCCAATGCGACAAAAAGACGATTTTGAAGCATTTTTTAAAAGGAATTTTAAAAAGAGAATAATTAGCGCCAAAATTTTAAAAAAAAACTGACAAATCAATATGGCAGCCTTGATGCAGCCACTCCAATACTATTTACGAGATCCAGCTGCAAAAGACAATAGTATTAGTATTGCGCATGCAGCCGCGGCACGGAGCAACCTTGACGCAGCCATTACAATGCGATTTGCACAGACTGAGTTGCGAAACACAATAGAACTACGCGCAACGGCGTCGGAAATTGCAGCTCCAAAACCGAATCTCAACGCCAAAGCGAAAAAAGACGATTTTGAAGCACTTTTTAAGAGGAATTTTAAAAGGAAAATTATTAGCAGCGCCAAAATTGAAAAAATCTGCTGACAAATCACTTTCGCAGCCTTGATGCAGCCACTCCAATACGATTTACAATGCCCAGCTGCAAAAGACAATAGTAACTATAGTATTAGGCATGCAGCCGCGGCACCAAGCAACCTACGCAGCCATCACAATGCGTTTTGCAGCATGACGCACATGGCATCACCAGATGACAACAATCATGCATCCATTCCAATGCGATCTGCAACCACAGGTTCAAGAAACGCATAGAACTACGCACACAGGAACAACCACTCGTTGCAGAACACAGAGGAGGAACTCCTCCCCAAAACAAAGCCCATGCAACATTCATGCAGCCATTACAATGCGTTTTGCAGCATGACGTGGCTAACCCGCATGCTTCTACGCACATGGCATCACCAGATGACAACAATCATGCAGCCATTCCAAGGTGATCTGCAACCACAGATTCAAAAAGGCATAGAACTACGCACACAGGAACAACCGCTCTTTGCAGAACACAGAGGAGGAACCGATAAACCTTGAAACGATCCAAACCGCACCCGCCGCATACAGGAGGTACCTTTCATCGTCGGCTGCAGCCACTCTACACGGAAAAATACAAGGTTTCGTGCTCCGGCTTCCTCCCCCAAAAAAAAGCCCATGCAACATTCATGCAGCCATTACAATGCGTTTTGCAGGATGGTGTGGCTAACCCGCATGCATCTACGCACATGGCATCACCAGATGTCAACAATCATGCAGCCATTCCAATGCGATCTGCAACCACAGGTTCAAGAAACGCATGGAACTACGCACACAGGAACAACCACTCGTTGCAGAACACAGAGGAGGAACCGATTGACCTCGAAACGATCCAAACCGCACCCGCCGCACACAGGAGGTACCTTTCATCGGCGGCTGCAGCCACTTTACACGCAAAAACGCAAGGTTTCGTGCTCCGGCTTCCTCCCCAAAACAAAGCCCATGCAACATTCATGCAGCCATTACAATGCGTTTTGCAGCATGACGTGGCTAACCCGCATGCATCTACGCACATGGCATCACCAGATGACAACAATCATGCAGCCATTCCGATGCGATCTGCAACCACAGGTTCAAGAAACGCATAGGACTACGCCCCAACAAAAGCCCCATGCAACATTCATGCAGGTCAATTCTTTTGTGATGTATTGTTATGTAGTGTAAAGTCACACACCGCCCTTCATCAAGGTCAATTCTTTTGTGATGTATTGTTATGTGATGTAAAGTCACACACCGCCCTTCATCAAGGTCAATTCTTTCGTCATGTACTGTTATGTGATGTAAAGTCTCACACCGCCCTTCATCATGGTCAGTTCTTTTGTGATGTATTGTTATGTAGTGTAAAGACACACCGCCCTTCATTATAGTCAATTCTTTTGTGATGTATTGTTATGTGATGTAAAGTCTCACACCGCCCTTCATCAAGGTCAGTTCTTCTGTGATGTATTGTTATGTTATGTAAAGTCTCACACCGCCCTTCATTATAGTCAATTCTTTTGTGATGTATTGTTATGTGATGTAAAGCCTCACACCGCCCTTCACCGAGGTCAATTCTTTTGTGATGTATTGTCATGTAATGTAAAGCCTCACACCACCCTTCAAGGTAAAGTCTCACAATTCTATTTGCCCGTAACACGGAAGTATTGCTTCCCAACATCCTTTGACAACAACAACAACTACTACTACTACAACTACTACTACTACTACTACTACTACTACTACTACTACTACTAGTACTACTTCTACTACTACTACTACTACTATTACTACTACTACTACTACTACTACTACTACTACGACTACGACTACGACTACGACTACGACTACGACTACGACTACGACTACGACTACGACTACGACTACGACTACGACTACTGCTGCTACTGCTGCTACTACTGCTACTACTGCTACTACTACTACTACTACTCCTACTCCTACTCCTACTACTGCTACTACTGCTACTACTACTACTACGACTACTACTACTACTACTCCTGCTACTACTACTCCTTCTACTACTACTACTGCTGCTACTACTACTACTACTTCTACTACTACTACTACTACTACTACGACTACGACTACGACTACGACTACTACTACTACTACTGCTACTACTGCTACTACTACTACTACTCCTACTCCTACTCCTACTCCTACTCCTACTACTGCTACTACTGCTACTACTGCTACTACTGCTACTACTACTGCTACTACTGCTACTACTGCTACTACTGCTACTACTGCTTCTACTGCTTCTACTACTACTACTGCTGCTGCTGCCTCTACCACTACCACTACCACTACCACTACCACTACCACCACCGCCACCACCACCACCACTACTACCACTACCACTACCACTACCACTACCACTACCACCACTACCACCACTACCACCACTACTACCACTACTACCACTACTACCACTACTACCACTACTACCACTACTACCACTACTACCACTACCACTACTACCACTACTACTACTACTACTACTGCTGCTACTACTACTACTTCTACTACTACTACTACTACTACGACTACGACTACGACTACGACTACTACTACTACTGCTACTACTGCTACTACTACTACTACTCCTACTCCTACTACTGCTACTACTGCTACTACTGCTACTACTGCTACTACTGCTACTACTACTACTACTGCTACTACTGCTACTACTGCTACTACTGCTACTACTGCTACTACTGCTTCTGCTGCTTCTACTACTACTACTACTACTGCTGCTGCTGCCTCTACCACTACCACTACCACTACCACTACCACTACCACTACCACTACCACTACCACTACCACTACCGCCACCGCCACCACCACCACCACTACTACCACTACCACTACCACTACCACTACCACTACTACCACTACTACCACTACTACCACTACTACCACTACTACCACTACTACCACTACCACCACTACCACTACTACTACTACTACTACTACTACTAAATACTAATACAAATACTAATACTAATATACTACGCTGCCTCACACTACAACTACACTACATTACACGACACTGCACTACACCAATTACACTACACTGCAGCTACAACTACAACTACACTTCTTCACACTACCCTACACTAGACTACACTACACTATACTACACTACAATACACAATACTTCAGTACACTACACTACATTACACTACACTACACTACACTAATTACACCACACCACTACAATTGTAATTGCAACTACACTACGCTAATTACACTACACTACAACTGCACCTCCACTACACTACACATACAACTACAACTACGACTGCGCTACACCACAATACATCCAGCAGTTGTGGGTGAGGTGACCACGGCAACCATTGCAACAACTCCAACCACCTTTCGGTCCATCAGTGGGTTCGCTCTGCCATCCATGCATCACAACAACTCACCTCTCCTATAGTGTCCTATCCTTGAAACTTCCGCCACCGCCTTGCGCGGTACTACTGGTAATGAAACAGTTACCATAAATTACACGCGAGTGTGTACGTGCAGAGGGATACATATTTGGATGCAGGGAATTTGGAGAGCCCGAGAATCCTCAGCCCAGAGACCCGCCTTTGTTTCTCTCAAAGCACGGCCGCAGCGGCCAATGGCTCCACTGTGGTCGGGGGCAGCGCCCACTGTCCCACGGCCCAGCTGGGCGCTTCCCGATCTTCGTTTCAGAGCGCGACGCGGCACAGTCATTGACAGTCATTGACAATGACTGAACCTCATTTGAGAACATCATCTGAACATCTGAACATTTGAATGCCGCTGAACTTTCATTGGTGTTCTCAAGGAGTTCTCAAGGAGTTCTCAAGGTACCACCCTCATCGGATGTGCACCACAATGGTTGAAGCCATCTGAGGACAGATTGCAGCAGAGAAAATGTGAGCAGCTCATCATGTGTCTCATGCATTGCGACAGTGCAGATAACATGAAGCCCCGAACTTGACTGTCTTGAACTTGAACTATGTAGGACCGTGTTCGCATTTCCCTTTCCTCTATTTGCAACTCATCATGCCACAGGCGAAATTTTGTGGGTCGGAGCATGTCGGAGCATAGCAAAAGGTTTTCGTTTCTTTGTGGGCGGGGTACTACGGTACATGTCGCCGTTTGGTGCCGCGGAGAAAAGGAGTGGCGTTTAGTATCATTTAATATATTGCCGAATGGCGTTTATGTGGTTTCCTGCGTTCAATCTTGTTTTTTTACCAACTGCGCAGTCTATGTGCTTTGACCGTTGTCATTTTACACGGGTTAGCACCACCCACAGGTTGGTGCAGGGTTCTTGCATTTGTGGACAGCACGGTCAATGATAACTTGCCACATTGTGTTGCGCAACAAAGACTCTAGGAAAGGAATAGTTTGCTCCCAAAGTTATAGAAGCATTTGCAAGCACAGCGGTTTTGGAATTTTTGTATGAACAACATCCAAACCCTCGGCAAGCGGCAGAAGAGAACAAGACAGTCGAGTTGGTGGCAGTTTTTGGGCTGGGCTGCGTCTATGCTGGACACAGTTTTGGCGAAGCGAAACTGTTGGCTTACCGGATCTTACCAGACGCCCAGACCGCTGGAAGACCCCGGGCCGACGCCGTGGTGTTGGCGTCCATGTTATGTTGGCATCATGTAATCAATGCAAGCAATAAGTATTCAATGTAATAAAAATCTTGCCATTGCTAGACCTAGGGGAAAATGCACCAAAATTTGGTTTCAACCTGCCGATGCTATTTTTGCTGCAGCAGAAGCGAGATGTTGTGTAGGTGTCGTTGAGCATGATGTCTTCGTGGTGCAGTGCGGCGAAGGCACTTTTGACGATCTGGATTCTTTGTGCATCGGCTGCTCCCACTGGTCTCAATGTGAACCACGCTTTGTATACGACAAGGCAAGCATTGCCCAGTGATGCAGATACCGCAGATACTCAAGAGACTCCGCGGCAGCTTGGCTCTGCCACGTTGAGCCCCATTTTGATCACTCTGCACGTGATTGAGGTGTTGAAGGCTGACTTTGGCTTTGTGACAAAGGAATTTCTGTGCATTGCCATGGGCGGCCATGGCGCCAATATGTTTGCCAGCGACACTGCAAGTGTTGAAGCCGGATTGAATGACGTCCAATTTGGAGACCCGAGCAAGAACATCATAGCTCCACCAACCAATGCAACCTCAATAGCTGTTGATCTGCTTGTGAGCGAGACAGCAGCATATCATGCCCTGCTGACCAACAGTCTTGGCACAAGCATTTCAATGTCAACATTGGAAGCCATGGATGCTTCATACACTCGACTAGTTGATGCATATGATCAGGCACTTCGGCAGTATGAGGCTTATGGCGCTATGCAAGGAGTGACGGAATCCAAGCTAGAGAACTATGCGTACCGGCTTCAATCCTACACCGAAAGGATTGTCGTAAAGGCTTTCTTTTACGCCCTCAATGTCAGGCAGTCGTACTACTACACCGAGATGATTCTATTTCAGAAACGGTTTACGTCTCTGATTGAGAGTATCACCTGGGGAGATGTGGTTGCAGGCATTCATGACCTCACCAATGTTTGCGCGTTGCAAGCGATGCTGAAGGTTTCAGAAGCTTGGTTTCAGCTAGAGGCTGAACTACAGGAGGTGACGACCACAGGCGGCAGCGTGCTCTCGAAAAAATTGATGACCTCTTCAAACAAGCTCCGGGATTATGTCAAGGCTATGAACGCGCAAATTGAGCAGCCTGCATGCCAACCTGCCAGTGGCATGGACGATGCGAGTTGGAAGAATGGCCTGACAGAGTGTAACCTCTTTGAGCGGTTGGTAGCCAAAGCTTCGCGTGTTTATCTTGAGGCCGGTTGAATCAGTTCCTGCATGCCTTCATTTCGCATATTTTGCCATTTTTGCCACCGTGGCAAGACACTCGGTGGAATACTGTCATGCCAAATAGAATGCAGGCTATTTGGATCTATTTGGAAGCTCCACATTTAGCATCGTTTAGCCATGATTGCCTCCGGTTCTCTGTGTGTCTTTCGGGTTGGTTTCTGACCAGCGAGTGGTCTCGCGGTCTTGAGCTGCCTTTGGCGCAGCTGTGTGCTGTACCGTTAGTGCATGGTTGGGCTATATTGGGCTTAGGTTGGATGGTGCGCGTTGCCCCTCTTTGGTTGTTTGGTTGTGGAATCTATCAATACCTTTTTTCCCGAATGCGTAGCAAGGGTTCCCGTTTCACTCTGGGGTTTGGAAGTTGAAGGTGTGTTCGCTAGACGTTGCGCAACCGTTCGCAACGGTTCGCAACCGTTCGCGTGAAGGCCCTATGGCCGCGCCCCCGGCGAGTTCTGCAAAAGCGATCACGTTTGGAGGTTTCAAATGTCACGTAGCTCCGTTTCGCGTGGCAGGCGTGGCACTTTGTGACATTCCAACATGTTTCATAACGTGTCGAAAGTCGTCTTGCGTGACAGGCGCAATACTTTTGTGTCGTTTTGAAAAGATGAATTGCATTTTTCGTGGCAGGGATGGCACTTGGGTGGTGACCTCCATCGTCATTTGCGTGGCAGGCGCAGCACTTTAGACGTGTCGTGCTGTGTCTTTTGCGAAACGCATCGGAACGCATTGTCAGGGCTGCGTCAAGTGGTGACAACGTGCAGATCGCGTGGCAGGCGTGGCATTTTGTGACATATGATGAAAATCGACGGAAGCTTTGCACGAAACATCGAGTTTGAGGTCGTAGATTTTGGAGTTCATAAGAAAACTCGTGGGAAAACGTCGATTTTGTAGCTACAAAGTGTGAAAATTTCAGGAAGTCTCGCACGAAACGCTCGTTTTGAGGCTCCAACATGTCTCGTCTCGATTCTTTGGTTTTCTTGTGGCGTTGTCTATGGGGGAAGCTGCAA
>Ga0126342_10020353_pt1 | contig 11162 bp, 10 predicted proteins | sample Cyp1metagenome_FD_92528 | JGI IMG/M metagenome (GOLD analysis project Ga0126342, IMG submission 92528) | Coral microbial communities from Lord Howe Island, Old Settlement Bay, Australia - Cyphastrea 1 metagenome | ecosystem: Host-associated > Invertebrates > Cnidaria > Coral ...
ATCCCGCGTTGCCAGTTACGTGAACATAAGAGTGCAACATGGTGTGTAAGCTCAAAAACATGATGTGAAATTGGGAATGTTGAAAATGTGTGTCACTACACGTACGGTTTTGCACCCGTTAGCTTAAACATGTTCGCTGCAACCCCTACGTTGCTCCGCGTCAGAATCAGAAGTGGCCGAAGTATATAATAGTACATACCACATATATCATATATTACATCACATATAAGTCAGAGGGGGTCCCAATTTTTGATCCCTTAAGAAGAAAAGTTGATGTAATGATCCCTGTCAACGTAGTAGTCAGAGGGGGTGGCGGATTTTGATCCCTCAACAAGATAAGTTCATGTTCTTATTATCATCAACATATAAGTCAGAGAGGGTGGCAAATTTTGATCCCTTTATGAAGATAAATTGATGTTATGATCCCTGCCAATGTAGTAGTCAGAGGGGGTGGTGGATTTTGATCCCTCAACAAGATAAGTTCATGTTCTTATTATCATCAACATATAAGTCAGAGGGGGTGGCACATTTTGATCCCATTCTGAAGATAAGTTGATGTTATGATCCCTATCAATGTAGTAGTCAGAGGGGGTGGCGGATTTTGATCCCTCAACAAGATAAGTTCATGTTCTTATTATCATCAACATATAGGTCAGAGAGGGTGGCAAATGTTGATCCCTTTATGAAGATAAGTTGATGTTATGATCCCTGTCAACGTAGTAGTCAGAGGGAGTGGTGGATTTTGATCCCTCAACAAGATAAGTTCATGTTCTTATTATCAGCAACATATAAGCCAGAGGGGGTGGAAAAGTTTGATCCCTTTATGAAGATAAGTTGGGGATATGGATTGGATCCTTTGGATCATTCCCATTCCCTATCAAGCACCAGAAAGATGATGATGATGATGATGATGATGATTCTCTTGAGGTGTGGAGCAACGTCCGGGTTGGAGGGAACATGTTTAAACGCCATTTGAACCTTCCGGGCAACACACAGCGCCTGGCCTTAATATTATTTATCTTTTTTTTAAATATATATATATATTATTAGTTTGCTAAACAGTTTCTTTATATATATGAAAAATTAATTAACCATTCAATGGCCGAACAAAAAAACAATGTCCAATCGCATCTATGTTTATATTTTCTGAAATATACAACCCTCCCAATTACAAATCCTTTATGAAATCAAAATTATTCCGTTAAAAAAAACATATCAAAATCCAAAGAAATTATCATACATTATTTAGATTTACTTGATTCTAGTAAATTTCATAATAGAACAACTACATCATGCCCTAAACCTCATTTCCCAGGTCCCAAGTCAAGCCAGAAAAAATGATAAACATGCTGATCCGGAAAAGGCTTTAACTTGTACCTATCCCATTTTCCCAGTCCCACGAGGCTTCCTTCCTAATCTACCACAACATAGCTTTACTATGTTTTTTCACCTTTTCTTTCCATGTTTTTCTGAAATCTTTCCCTGAGAAGCTGGTAAGCAAAAGGGGGATGAGAACGGAGATACATACATTCTTACCAATTGTCTTGGCTGCCTTCTGCAAACACATATCCCCAGTATCTGTGTATCATTTTGGAACAAGATGAAGACAAGTAAAATACATATATACATCTAGATACACATTTTCCACCCAATCCATCTTGACATATTTTGACTTTGAAGACATCAGTTCACATCAATCCATCAAACATTCACCATCATTCACCAACCGTTTTACCGAGAGGTGAGCCCATCCCCATCTTTAACCAGGTAAGTCTGAAAATCATCACCAATTTGATCATGGAAACGATGGTCAACAACAGATGCACCAAAGGATTAACCATTGGTGGCTTTTGTTACCATTGGTATTCATTGGTTAAGTTGGGATTAGCCATTGTTTAAGTTGAGAATTGGTGAGTTGCTTTCTGCAACCCATTTTTCTCCAAGTTTTGTAAAACCACAAACTCCAGATCGACGAAGCGTCATCCTCGTCATCCTGCGGTGTCCGTGGTGCTTCGTTCGGTGCGAAGGCAACATATCACTGTTGGTTCTGATGCAGAACATCTATGCGGTAATCATAGATATCCATTTCTGAGTGGTAAAACACCAAAAAAGATGCACAACAGGTCATAAAATTGTTACCGCTCAAGGAATCCGATTGGAGTTTGCTTTTCTGCATCATGGTGATTTCATGTGTTTTCATAATAAATTGATATCATGAGACACCAAAGGAGGATGTGATCAAAAAGTAATTCTATCATACTAGCATTACAACAGGAGGATTTTGTCCCACACCCCAGTATATATTATATCTATGCACCCCGTTTACGATAGCTAAGTTGTCTTTTTTGACTTGGTTAAGGGTTGGGTTTATTGGGAATACAACTATAGTTAAAACGAACTTATAACTGACGGGCCTGGTAATAGGGTACCCCAAAATCCGCGAGTGTTATGTCTTAATGTCTGTCAAAATTGCTATTTAGGGGAATCAGTAGGGCGTATACACAATTTTTAGGCACTCCCACAGCATAAAAACAGCATTTGCGAATGTTTTTGGGGCAGGTCCTCGGCATGCTGGCATTGCCAATCTTGGATAACCTGCTTTTTTTTTGCTAGCTAGTAGAAAAATCCCCGTTTACAGCAAGAGATAAACCAGGAATAGTATGTATCTAACGAAGATTTGAGTCACTAGTCTTTGAGGTATGGTTTCAGAGTCGCATGTATTCTTCCCACATTTTCCTTGCATTGACTGATTTTACATCCCTTTCACTGACATTTATCAATTGTTTGAATCCTAGGAAACATAGGCTTCCCCGTCTCGAGACATGTACCTGGCTCAGGTTTTTGAGGGTCTTGTAAATTCTTAATCGCTTGCCTGATTTCCCCATGCCTCATAAAATTCATGGGTTGTTATATTTTCGCTAGGTTCCAAGTATCACGTCCTTGCCGTTTACAGACTATCCCAATCAGTCCCTATCGATCTGTGTTGATTTGAAGTTGCATCTTGTTGATAAGAAATATTTCTAAGTCCCATGTGTCATTTGGCTCTCTCCTTCCGGCTGCAAAAAGCCATTGGTTGATTATTTGATTGATGGTTTGGGTTGGTGGGGTGTAGTCCCAACAACACCATAGGTTTCCATGGGTATCCCCCAAGATTCCAAAGCAATCTCTATCGGCTTTAGTTTTAATGAGCAAATGGGACGATTCACCTCCAACAAAAAACAAACGAAGCAAACAACAAGAAACCATCTCATATAACAACAAAAAAACATTATAATTCAAGAATTATTCAAATTCCCTATCAAAAGTCACATTTTTGGTCGGTCCCTGTCCCCTGAAAAACGCGTCACCTCTACTTAGACTCGTGCTTTGGCTCTGATCGGCCCATAGTGAGGCACCTGCATTGGAATCATCGGAAATCAGCTCCATATATAAGTGGAAGGTTGTCCATGTCCATGTTTGGTTACTGGAGGCTATGGGAGAATAGTGAGATAGTTATGGGCCAATAGGATAGTGAGATAATTCTAAGAAGTCGCAAACTGGCATGGCCAATCTTTGATATCACCATCAAAATAACCAAATATCAAAGTATTGGAGTACCCACCCAAGGCTTCCCGTATAATTGGTTTTCATAATTCCAACCATTCTTGTTTGCACCCTCACTAATATATATATATATAATTATATATATATATATATATCTGTGTATGTGTATGTGTATGTACATATATATAACTAATTATATACATAATGGCTAACAGCAAATTGAACCATACAAAGCAGCCACCCATTTATGTTTGTTGCTGCGTACATAATGTACATATGGCCACCACAAATCCAACAGTTGTTGCAGTTGTTACAGTAATCCGACTGACTCATCTTGGTGATACCACATTGCATAGGAAATTGCTAGGTCCCATATGTTCATGTTCCACATGATAAAATTGATCTCTCACCCAATTACATGTAAACCATACAGGATGGTGCCCCCCAGTGATGTTTGTTGGTTTATAAATCCCATGAATACTATAGTTCTATCTGCCATAAACCATAGGTTTTATGGGAGTTATGTGAACCCCAACTTAGCGATTTGCCTCACTGGGGCACCACCTAACGTACCCAACTCGCCTCCTCAGCTCCATCTTGACCTGGAGTTTCCCCTTAACCATCTGGTTGGTGGTTGACCTACCCCTCTGAAAAATATGAAAGTCAATGGAAATGATTATCCGATTATCCCATATATGAAATGGAAAATAAAAAATGTTTGAAACCACCAACCAGCCATAGTTGTTGAAAAACTCTCTTTTAACGTCCTTGGATCATTTCGATGATCCCAAACCAGGGCGGAGAACCTCCGCGATTCGGGAGTTCTCCAAAAACACCTCTGGTAATCTTTTTTGTAGCCAGCCGATTTCTAGATGACTTAAGGAACAAGAGCAAAATTGCCATTTATAGTTGATTTACCCAGTGAAAATGGTGATTTTTCATAGCATATGTTAAATTACCAGAGGGCGTCCGCTGTGCACAACTGCATTTCTTGACCATTTTGGTGGGAGATGCGTTCAGGTAGATATTTCTTGTATGGACAAACATCACTAACAAATCACAGATCATATCCGTACTCCCCACCAAACCTTTCGGACCCGCTTAATCATGTATTTGGCAATACAAGTATTCAAAATCAAGGTTTTTGGCCACCTTCCGGTAAACTAACATATGGACAACAAAAACAATTGTTTCCCAAGGAAAATGATCTACAAACGGTGGATTTTCCATATCTACACCTTAGCTTAGTGGAGGGTATAGCCATCTTTGTCTTGTCAAACCTTGTTGGTTTACATTCATCCTTTCCAGAATTACCCGTAACAATTAGCCGCAAGCAAAACAAGTCCAGCTGGCCCCTAGCAACGAACGAGCTGTGCCGCTATCCGAACTTGCAGCGGCAAGAGTCAGCACAATCAACAGAACAATTTTCCACATATGGGGATGGGTCAAACCCTGGTACCTAGTGAACCCCAAAATAGCTGGTAAATGGATGTTCATCCCACTAAAATGTATCTATAGGTATTGACCCATACCCATATGGCTTTTGGTAAACGTCTCTCAAATTGAGGTTGAACGCTAACGTCTGAGTGTTGACTAAGCAGTGCATCGAAGCTGCGTCATCCAGACTTGGGGGCCAGCTCTTCTCTGGCGAAGAGTTAAGGGAGAATCAGTGGGAATCAATCAAGTGCAGCTGCTGCAGCTGAAGATCATTTTGCAAAGCCTTGTCCAAGTTCATTTCAAATGCACACAGTTGTGCACGGATTCTGTTTTTAGTCTTGATCCCAAATTCTCTACCTGCGACTCGAAGCTGCAAGACATGGCTGAGCCCTGGCTGATTTCATCGGAGACGGCTCGCAGCCATCCAGTTCTTCTTTCAAAATTTATTGATGAACCAAGCCCCACAACAGACATCTCTCTAAGCTGAGCATCCCTTACTATGGGAGAAGCGGCAATGGTCTCCATAGGTGCATTTGCTCTCCAGGAAATGCCGGCAAATCGGCCTGGCTACTGGATTCTGTGGTAACATGAAAACGAATCTCCTTGAAACACACCATCGGTTTTTGACCAACAAACTTGGGGATATAAGCGCAGTGACAAATGATCAGCAACAAACTTCTTATGATTGAATGGGTTTTTTACCGACTGGGGTGCCATATGAGCCAGGACCGGTTACCCTTTACGATATGTGGATAAGGCAAAATTTGAGGGATTTGGGACATACAACCTGGTAGGCGTCCGAATGCTCCTTTCTGAATATCAACATGGTGGCTGGGTGGAGATACGCGCTTGATATTCAAGGAAAAGTGGCAGGTTGGGATATTCTTGAACTCGGATGAACTCGGCACATGCTGTACATGCTGTTCCCCCGGAACATATTCTATTCATCTCTATTCCCCCACCGGCCAGCCGGTTATCAGGGAGCATCATATCATCCAGGCGCAGTGAGTGTTTCAGTCCCTGAGAAGCTGGACAACACCAACACCAACACACCAAACACACACACACAAAGCAAAACGCAATGTGCTTCATTCATAAACAGGGATATGTTCATTGACAATTCCAGTTTCGGAATCAATTTTCTACAGTCATGTGGCTCTTGCTGAAAACAGGCTACCTAGAATTCCGTGGTTTCAAACCTCATGTTCCCCAATCCACTAACCATAGATTAAGGGCAAAACTACCGAATCTGGTTGGTTTACCAACACTTTTGTATACTTTCGTTGGTTAAATCCCAACCATATCTGGACACACCAAAATTTGGAACCTCTTTCCATTCAATGGTTGACAATTTTGTTGTTGTTTCCGCATTATAGAAGGCCGTATTATTGAAGGCCCTCACACTTAGTAAGTCGTTAGGAATCATAGTGTTTGACCCGTTTATACATTGGGATTCTCCCGTGAATGTTGGACTTATGATATTATCACGATTATTGACCACTTACAGTATATCCCTCTGATTTTGTTTCTTAATTCCAATATAATGCTTGTGAAATAACCACGAGCAAAACAGTTTCAGTTGATCAAATCCAGATTTTGCTTGGACAAAATACATTGCTGCTGGCTTAAACACCATCGTCTTTGTTGATGAAGCGCCTATCATCCATCGGCTGCGGCCGCATGGGCGCAGGCGCAGCACGGTGTTGTGCGGCAAAGGCCGCAGGCAACGCAGGCGCCGCACAACTCTCACCTAAAGGGGATTCATGAATAATTTATGAATCATATATATATATAACGCATCGATATAGTACATAGATATAATTCATGAGTTTAAAAATCCAACCTTTCATTTTGAATATGATAGAAGTTGATAGATATCATCGAGATCTATCTCACTGTTATTTCCAAATGTATATAGATATATATGTGTATATATATATGTAAATATGTATATATATATATATATATGTATCTATGTATATATATATATATGTATATATATATATATGTATATATATGTATATATATATATGTATATATATATGTATATAACGATACAAAATGATGTACAGTAAATCAAACATGTGATCTCAGTATTCCACCGACCTTCAAAGTTGTGCTGAATATGAATGATAGAAGTTGATAGATACAATGGATAAACTATATATACGTATACGTATTATATCATTGTTATTTGAAAATATATATACGTATATATAACATGATATAAATCACATATTATACTAGTATTCAACCAACCTTCCATTTGTGATTTTGAATATGAATGATAGATACAATGGTGATTCATATCACCGTTTTATGAATATATATATATATCATACAGTATTTATAATTTCATTAAAAACGCCCTCTAATATGAATGATATATATAATCTATACAAACAATGATTTTTGATATGTTTATACGTAGGGATATCACTGGATTTCTTGATGATATCAATTTTTACATTACCAATTAAACATGTGGTTTGCTTTGTTACGATAATGACTTCGTGTTTAAGCCCATATTATCCAGGTAAATCTTCTACTCAGGTATCGTCATCGACATTGCCAGGTCTGATTGCACCAAACGGCAATCCGTGCGGGGGTTTAAAGATCAAATCTAAAAGTATCACAATGATATAACATAAATATGTTCAAGGTGTGAATAATTCAAGATCATTTTTTCGGCAATGATTAAGATTGCCCTAATTTTTCCTCTTCACATCATGATGTGCTATATCATGAACAAACATGAACAAACACTAATCGTTAACGATTAATGATTATTTTCATGTATTCTTCACGAATCAAGGCAACGGGACCACGCTTCAAGCCTAAACGAAAAAAAAACAATGCAATACTCACAAGGAACATCAAGGAACCGGGTTATCCTAAAAACATATCTTAACATGATATGGCCACCTTAGATTCTGATTTCATAGCATGCCATTGCATGCCAAATCATGCATGTTTTTGAAAACGCCACAGAATAGGAAAAGAACACGGGCCTGCAATGATTGGCTAGCTTAGTGGTTAGATCGCACAACATCCAACACATAGTTGCCAACAATTGCCATGTTGAATCGCTGGATAGAATGAAAAAAAATCCATACCCGGATCCCAATGGCTAGATTCTAGACATCCTACAACATCCTACAACATCCTACAACATCCTACAGGATGGTGCCCCCCAGTTATAAGTTGGTTTATAAACCCCATTAACTATAGTTATATCTGCCATAAACCATAGTTATGGGAGTTATGTTCACCAACTTAGCTAACTATGGGGCACCACCTTGTAGAATTGCCAACAAAAAAGCTGTTTTTTTGTTTCGCAACGAAGCTTTCACCATGACCGCTAGGGGGTGGCACCTGGGTGAATCAGCAAGCGTATCACAAAAAAGCGAGCTACGCGAAAAATGACTCTATGACACACATGGGGAAGTATGTGGACATGCTTTGCTTATCATACCAGTATATATGTATATATATATGTATATATATGTATATATAATATCGAATAATGTGAATCATCTTTATATACATAATATTTATATACATCATATTTAAATATGTTATGTGAATATGTGAATATCTTAAAATATGTTGTACTCCAATATTCATCGCTCGAAACTTCATTCTTCCACCGAAAAACAAACGGCCTCCATGTCGGAAGCGACACATGTCACCGTAGGTGCAACGGCCCTCCAGGAAGTGGCGACATTGCGGCCTGGTCGCAATGACAATCTGCATGATCGTAGACAGCATCGAACCATGCACATCATCGAAACATTGGGGAATTATGCATATCATAGCTGATTTTTGAACTTCAACATGCTGGGCAATCTGGGAACATGTCTGAACATATGTTTATATCCTTTTATGGGGCTTTGTCCAGAAATGTGTAGCCACTTACAATTTATGTGGCCGTTCGAAACCACAGGATTTTGGAGCACAACCTGTCTCGGCCCACCTGTCATCCAGATTTGAAGGTGCGCCTGCACCACAACGGCCAAAAACTCATACCCTTTGCTAGTCAAACGTGGCAATGGGAATCCCCGCAAATGGAGATTTTAATTGGAAAAAACATATTTATTGGACAAGCATCTATAAATTGGAACATCATCTGCTTCACCATGTTTCAACACATCCCCTAAACATTCATTGATGATCAACCCATTACCCTCTGGTGACTTAAGAGTTGCTCTGGAAGCTACTGTATTTATAGATTATTTTGCCAATTCAAAATGACAATTTTCCATGGTTTTGGAAGCCATCAGCCAGCCACACCTTTAAATTTCGGGACAGATGCATGTTACTTTCAACCATTTTCCATGTAGTCTGAAAAATCCTTTCCCAACAAAATCACAGAAACCCCGCTTTTTTGGTGCCCCAAAATGAATGAATCCTTTACTGCTCATCAGGTTTAGCGGGGCGCTGGGCATTCCGGTCGTGCCGCCCCTGCCTTGTGGGACAGTCTGATGCCGGCAAGGAAAGGACCTGCACATGGCGATGCACCTAACATGTCTACTGGTTGGTGGTATACCTACCCCTCTGAAAAATATGAAAGTTAGTTGGGATGATTATTCCCAATATATGGAAAAACAAGTTTCCAAACCACCAACCACTCGAATATGTCTAATCTTCATGCTGGGCCAATGACCCGCCAATGACCTTGCCGGAAGACACGTATCAAAACCCTCGCCACCTGGATACTTGTGCAAGTCATGAACCTAGCTGGTTATGGGTCACAACGATCACAATATGGTCAGTACAAAATGGTGAACATACCCTCTGGTAATTTAACATAGCTATAGAAAATCACCATTTTTAATAGGTAAACCATCTATAAGTGGGCCATTTTCCATAGCCATGTTAGTTTGCCAGAGGGTAACTCCCCTAACAGCAACGGGTTTATGCTAGCTATGCTGTGTCGAAGTAGTTCATGAAGCCGGCCTGTCATCCACAGTCATGGGGCCTGCAAGTAATGAAGATTCTTGACCTTCGTGGCGCACGCAGAAACGAACACCAACAAGAGATACAAGGAAAAGTCTGAGAAAAGTAGAAAAATAGAAAAAATATGAACAAGTAATCCAAACAAATCCAATATACTTGGACTATGACCAACAGGTGATTGTTCTAAGTTACGCTTGCTGCATCAAAACACGACAACAAACCAGTAGCGCCATGGCACCATGGCTGAAGCGGCACTGATCGCCGTAGTTGCACTTCCCCTCCAGGAAATGCCGGCAAATGGACCTGCAACGAAAGGCTGAAATCAAATCTTCATTGGATTCAAGCGTCTACAGTGCTGTACCTGCATTACCCACACAAGTCCCATGTCCTATGTGCTGACAACAGGTATGTGATGGTGGGCGAACTTTGCTCTTTCTTGAACGTGGTTACGATATTGAACATGCGCGAGTAGATATCACAGTAATCACCACCATATCGGCAGTGAATGTCTGTTTCTGTAGAGTGTTTATACATCATCTGGAACATGTTTGGCACCGATGTCCACAACTGGTTGGACTGTGCTTTTGCTTGCCTGTCATCTCCTCTCATCGTGGAGTCTGCAGGGGAACACAAACAAAGCATCAGCAGTGTAGGGTGCAGCACTCGCAGTTGTTGGAAACTGAACACGTCAACTAGAAAGCGACGGAAAACAGTGATTGCTTTACGAATTGAGGGAGCTGGTTGCATAGTTCCTCTGTCTTGCATCGGAACAAACAACAAGTCACCACTGCACTTTCCATCACTTTCCAGTCCTTCGGTAGAAACATGCAAACTGGTGATAAAACATTTTGGAACGGTACAACACTCCTGCTTTCAACATTGAAACAATGTGCTCCCCCTGCCTTGTGAGACAGCCTGGACGGGGACGGGGGCCAGCAATTCATGCACTTCATGGCTGAAGCGGCACAGATCGCCGTAGTTGCATTTACCCTCCAGGAAATGCCGGCAAATGGACCTGCACATCGAACAAAAAGGCTCTCAAAGCTTCATTAGGTGAACAGTCACTTGACGTCCTCATGGTTTGGCACAGAAACGTTGTAACTGAAAGATAGTCATGGCATGTCATGGTAGTCATGGTCGAGAAGATATAGAGATCGAAACAACAAGAGTTGCAACATGATACAATTGTATATTGTACATTATTGTACACAGTATAATTATTA
>Ga0126342_10020354_pt1 | contig 11160 bp, 11 predicted proteins | sample Cyp1metagenome_FD_92528 | JGI IMG/M metagenome (GOLD analysis project Ga0126342, IMG submission 92528) | Coral microbial communities from Lord Howe Island, Old Settlement Bay, Australia - Cyphastrea 1 metagenome | ecosystem: Host-associated > Invertebrates > Cnidaria > Coral ...
ATACAGAATAGATGATGACACGAAGGTGAATTGATGGCGAATACAGAATAGATGATGACACGAAGGTGAATTGATGGCGAATACAGAATAGATGATGACACGAAGGTGAATTGATGGCGAATATAGAGTAGATGATGACACGAAGGTGAACTGATGGCGAATATAGAATAGATGATGACACGAAAGTGAACTGATGGGGAATACAGAATAGATGATGACACGCAGGTGAATTGATGGCGAATACAGAATAGATGATGACACGAAGGTGAATTGATGGCGAATACAGAATAGATAATGACACGAAGGTGAATTGATGGCGCATATAGAATAGATGATGACACGAAGGTGAATTGATGCTGAAGTGTCCACAGACTTCGGGATTCGTGCCATTGCCCTTGGCTTGCCGGTGAACTATGATTTGATCAGAGTTGCTGGTCATCTTCTGATGGAATTATAGGGGCTAAGCCGCATCGCCCCACATGGTGTGGCCGCTGGCCACTGTGTCTGTATGGTAATTACCCACGGTAGTTTTTGTGATATTTGTGGCTATCATATCCATAGCATACATAGCTGTAATTCCTTAATTGGTTATCTGTTTGGTGGTTTGGAACATTTGGATTATTTTTCCATATATTGGGAATAACCATCCCAATATTTTTTTGCAGAGGGGTTGAAACCACCAAGCAGTTATGGTTCAACATGTATGGAACAACAAACTACATCTGTTGTTTTTTGTTTTTGAACCATCCAGTTTGGGTGGTCCATGATTTTGACCCAACATTGACACCAAATATCACTCATATATCACATATGTAGGGCAATATGTTCGTAAAGGATTAGTTAAGATGGAAAATCCTGGCCCTTCAAGTGATGTATAATGCCCAAACTACCAAACTTCTCTTCATTTGAATATCAATCACCCAGAAAGAACCACCCCAAAAAAAACAAGGTAGAGTTTGGTCCAATACTAAAATAGTGATCACTTGAACCTTTCTTATGTGTTTATATTTTTTTGTGGGGGGGGACTATAAATATGGGGGTTTCCAGAAATGGGAGATCCCGGAAATGAATGGTTTATAATGGAAAATCCTATTAACATGGATGATTTGGGGGTACCCCCATTTTAGGAAACCTCCATATATTCCCATACGAATCACAGGACATCAAGCTTCATTGATTCATCCCGTGCCAGGCTAAAAGACCAGGCCAGTGAAGTGTCGGGGATGAAGGTTGCTGGGTTGCCTTTTTTTCGTATGTCAAAATGTGTACAAAACTATCGTAGGGGAAATCAATGGGTATATTTCTAGCAACTAGAAACTATCATATATTTGGTCAAGTGGTATTTAACATGGGATTAATAACTATCAAGATCAGTAACTATCGGTAGGGGTGATTGTTTCAAAGAATTGGCATAGGATTTTAGCTGACAAATAATGGGTATATTTTGGTGGGATATTTCAACCTATAGTTTTTCTTATCCGGTGGTGAATGGAGGGAACACGACCCAGGGACCAAGCGCTTTCTCAGGCAGGGCTTCCCAGAGACTGATGACTTGCAATGCTGAAGAAAATTGGGGAAACTGATGTATCAATTTGAAGTAAATCGTCAAAAAAAGGAGCATGGGAAAGATTTCAAAATCATTTGCAACACACTAGAAGTCACTAGAACACTCCATGGAAGAAATTCTGGGGAAAACATCTGCCAGGTGCTCTGCTGGGCGCGTAGAGGCGTAGAGTTCAGCGCCTGTGAACGTAGGAATTTCCTGCCAGGCATAGGTCAACATGATTGGCACCCTCCCCAAATGGACGGTTGAAGCCTAAGAAAATGATAGTTTGGGTCCAGGCACCCAGGCTTAGACCCACCCCCCAACCCATACTGAGACAGCTGTATGTGCCTTGAGTTCGATTGCATCTCATCCATGGCTCGTGATTGACGAAGCTGTTTCACAAGGCTGCCGAACACTGGCAACCAGAGTTGAACATTTGAAGCTGAAAAGACCTAGCGATATTTTGCAGCCCAAAAGGTGTGCCCATGTTTGCCAGAGATAAACATGGTTTGAAACCAGTTCTGTAGGACATTGCTTGGAGATATCCCTACCGAAACTGCTGATCTTCCCATGGTCCGTGCCGTTCCCAATTGTTTCGGACGACCGCAGCCTTTGTAGCTTGATACTCGCCTTGGTGGCGATGTGGCGCTGTGCTTCGGCTGCATCTTGACGTCGACCACGGCCGTCAGTGGTGGATGGAGTCATAGATTTCCCATGCGTAACAAATGATCAACATTTGTAGAAAGACAACGTGCATGGTTTATGATGGTTCGGTAGATCCTTGAGTGTCGTCCCGACTGTTTGCTTGAACGCAAAAAAAACCAACATGCACGGCAGCAAAAGGGAATGACAGCGTGAAAGCAAATAATGATGGCACATGTCATTCCTATTAATGCTGAAACAAAAAATGACGTTTTGGGTCTTAATAACATAAAAGTAAAATCCCAAAGTATGGTGGTCAGGCCTAGATACTAATGATAAAACACAGATACAATCACGGTGAATTAGCCATTTGCTTTGGTCCAGTTACTTCCAGCAGCTCTAGGTGCGCTGAGCTTGCTGGGTGTCGTTGATGCGGTCGAGGCTGGCCATTGGTCGAGGTTTCCTCATGGGGGTAGCTCAAATCATTCAAGTCATTAAAGCATTGAGACATATTCAAACAACCATGGTGACTTGGGGATCCAAGATTTTCAGAAACAAATTTCATACCACAAGGGCAGGAGATAAAGTGATTGTACCTCTTTATTTCATCTTATCTTATTTACCCAATTTCCCCCCCCTTGCAACTGGGCTGTTGGGAGCAACCCTGATTTACCATGCGTCCCTGCTAAATCCAAACATACAGTGTCCACAGATTTTGAAGCTCATGGTTTGTTTAAAACCTCATTTTCTCGGAATAGTGATCAATGTGGGTCCCAACCCTCGAATGAGTATGGCCACCGTTTCGGTGGGGGTGCTACTGATTCACAAAAAATCATCAAGCATAGATCAGCGACTGGAACGATACAAGATCATCCAAAAAAAGACTCAAAGTTGCAGAGCTGTGCATGCGATGGCTGATTTGATGGTAACATGTGGTAAAAAGGAACCAACCATTCTGCGAGTCCCGGGGTTGTGAATTTTCATACACATTTATTCCGACACTTGTACTTCCGAGAAGGCCCGAGAAGTGAAATCCTTGAGAACAGGACTGATTTGCTTACTTGAACTCGGTGTATTTTTTGGCCGCAAACGTCACTGATGGCCCCCCTACTAGTTGGGTATTCCAGGTCTTCCAGGTATTCTGACTCTACTCACGATATGGAGCTTTCCTGAGTCATGGGGGGTACCACCAGTTTTCATCCATGTGATTTTTTGGGATTTTCCATGAAATAAGCAGCATTTTCCATCCATTTTTTTGGTACCCCCATGGCTTGTGGGAGTCAGGTCGCAGGTCATCTCAATGGAGATCCAAATGTGACTGGGAAAATGGCAACAAAAGTGGTTTTTTGGGCCCGGGTGTCCCCGGAACATAGCAGATATAGCAGTTTCAATATGGACAAAATGATGAAAAAGCCATGGCATTTGAGTTTTTTGTGCCCTATTTTCATACAAAATCATATCAGTTTCTGCGATGTCCCCTGGGGATACACGTATAGATGTTGCATGTTCGAAGTTTGGTAGAGTTTCAAAGGGTCATGATTCATGATCCAAAGGGCCTGACGCAGAGCAATTTTGGGGATCCAAATGTGGGAATGGAAACTAATCCGAAATCGACCAAAATTCACTGAGGCCAGTACACAGAGCAGTGCGTGACACTCAGAGAGATGAGCGGTGTAGGTAAACCTTGGATCTGGATAAATGGAATGATGATCTACATAAGCCTTACAGTAAATCATTCCCAGCTGAACTTTTCAGTTTGGTGAATTCTTATAGATCATTTCTCCAGCTTGTGTATGGGTAAGAAACACAACACACTCAAATCTTTTGCCATACTAACCAGCAGCAAAAAGTTGATTTCGGGGATGGGGGTCAAAAGGTGGGTTTTTGGATGAGGCGATGCACGTTGGATGGCGCCATATGGCGATATGAACCACCAAGTCGGGGGATACCAAGCGGGAATAGCCAACGAATTTGGGGGAAATTCGAGATGGCACTGGGCCAAGGTGACCAGAGCTATATAGGAAAATGGCCTATACAAGTTGGATGTACCGATTAAACATGATGATTTTCCACCAGAGGGAGCCCTCAGTGAATCCCAAGCCATCCGACATCCGACGACTTGATTTCTCCAGGTGCTTGTCCGCGTGCTTCGTGACCTGGGCTTCGCTGAAGCAGATCGCACCAAAGCCTGTGACCGGAAATTCACCTGGTGCAACAGCCAGGGGCTGGTGACGAATCTTCGCCTCGTAGGCGCTGGCCTGACGGGACAGCTGTCGGGCGAGCTGGGAAGCTTGGAGGCCTTGGAGTATCTTGGGCTCAGTGACAATCAGCTGAGCGGCCAAATTCCAAAGGAACTGAGAAAGTTGGCACATTTGGAGCAACTGGATCTCTCCAACAATCAGTTTCTAGGCTGTCTAGGCTGCTGGAAGTGACACTTGTGACACAAGTAGTGTGATTTCTGGGTTGATTGAAGGTGAGTCCTTTGCAACTCAATTATGCAGGGGAATCCATTTTGGGGAATGGAATCCATCCACCCATTTCTTCTTGAGTTTGTAACCCCACTGAAGAAGATGACTGACCCCCGCATTTGTGGACTGAAAACTTTGAAGGCCCGATTTTCACGAAGCTCTTGCTTTATGAATCAGCCATTTCGCAGGTTGGAGGGAGCGATCACTGCAGAACTTGGAGACTTGAAGGCTTTGACCCTTCTAACCCTGGCATCGAACCAGCTGACTGGCGAAATTCCCAGGGAGTTGGGGCAACTCTCCGAGCTCCGGAGCCTGAGTTTCGCGGAAAATCGTCTCAGCGGCCAGGTCCCCAAGGACTTGGGCTGCCTGAAGTCCTTGAACTTTCTGCGCCTCAATGGGAACCAACTCACTGGAGAAATCCCGGCAGAACTGGGTGGAGCCGAGAGTTTGCACGAACTCATGCTGAACGGCAATCAGATGACTGGAGAGATCCCGGCAGAACTGGCGGAGCTGAAGTCCCTGGTCATCCTGGCCCTATGGTCCAACCACTTCAGTGGAGGCCTTCCGCCAGGGCTGGGGAAGCTGCCCCGCCTGGCCAAGCTGGACCTTGCGAAAAACCGCCTGAGTGGGCCAATTCCCAAGGAACTGGGGCAGCTACCAAGATTGCAACAACTCTACCTGGACAGCAACCAGCTGAGTGGCGAAATTCCCCCAGAGTTTGGAAATCTCAAGCAGTTGAAACGTCTTTCCCTAGGACAAAATCGGCTGACCGGCCACATTCCAGCTGAAATCGGGCAGCTGAAGCATCTCCAATGGCTGAATCTCTGTCAAAACCGCTTGGCGGGTCCATTTCCGCCCAGCTTAACCAACCTCTCAACGAGGTTAAGATGGCTGCACCTGGATGTGAATCGCCTGGCTGGCGTCCTTCCGCCCGAGCTGGGCAACATGCGGCGCCTGCAAATCTTGGACCTGGGGCACAATCAATTCGTGGGAGGATTGACTCAGGTGAATTGGACCCAACTGAAAAAATTGCGAAGCTTCAGTGTCGGCTTCAACTACCTCTCGGGAGAGTTGCCAGAACTCCCAGTGCCACACCTGCAGCAGCTGGATTTGAGTCATAATCGCCTAATTGGATCCTTGGAGCCATTGGTGAAATCCTTTTGCACTTCACCTACTTCACCTGGAGGAATCTTGCGGGAGATTCACCTGAACCACAACCACTTGACGGGTAAATTGCCAGCATGTTTCATGCAATTCGCCAATTTGAAGCGCTTATCTCTGAACAACAACCGATTGGAAGGTGAAATTCCAGCCGTCAAAGCTGCGAACTTGGTGATTCTGACCCTGCATCACAACGAACTCTCAGGGAACTTGCCCGTCTCTCTCCAAGATTTGAAGCATCTGGCCGTTTTTACGGTCCACGAGAATTTCTTGGACGGTTCTGTGACGGCTCTGAAGCTCACGGCACCGTGCGTTGATAACAACAAGCTGACCTTTAGGGGCATGGGATGTGGGGTGTTAAGTTTGATCAAGAAACCTGCCAACTTCACCTGCAAGACTTGGGAAGGGCCTGGCCAACAAGGTGCACATTTGACTTCAGCGGAACGAGTACTGGTGGAAGAGAACTGCCCGGAGCTATGTAACAGTTGCGAGAACTTTGTGGGGCATAATTTCAGCTCGAAGGCGACGTTCCATCACAATCGGTTTTCCTGCGAACTTCCTCAAAGTATTCAAAGTGCGAACAGCAGCAGTATTTTTGCAACAGTCGTCATGGGCAATATGGTGGGCAATGGTCGAAGGCTGAATGTGTCATGGATTTCTGAGGCAGAGAATTTCTCCTTTCTGTAGCTTCGTGGGGAATCGAGACTCGTTTTTTGCGTTCCGATTTTCCACCTTTTCGCAAACCCATCAAACCCCAAATGAAGAAAAAACACCATGACTGTGAGCTGCACCATAATTCTCCAACATATTCGAAGAAATCCAACATTTTCCAACGAGTTAGTTTGGGTTTGTTTGGGTCAGTGAAGCGTGAAACCACTCCAGGTACTACTCTCCCCGGATTTGGTGGAACCACACCACGGTCATGGTTTCGATCCTGGCGTTAAGCTGCTGTGCTCTGGTCTTCCAGACCTGCCTCCGGAGACGACTAGGTCCGAGTTGTCCGAGTTGGCGGCAGATCCGTGGGATCCATTGGATCGCCTGGTGTTTTGTTGGATTTCTTGGAAAACATGGGGAAAAACCATCATTCAGCCGTTATAACATGTTATAACTATATGATATTTCAATATATTTCATATAACTTACATCTACCGTAAACCGGTGAGTTTTCATGAGTTTTCGATGTTAGATAGCTGGGCAGGTGAGTCAGCACGCAGCTTGCAACTCTTGGAGACTTCCCGAGTGGCTGCCTCCAATTTCGCCTTGCTGAAAGTCACAGTGGCGACAATCCTCGTGTCGTGCCCGTTGTTCATATTCTTTGCGCTGGGCTCAGGCCTCATGGCTGAAAAGTAAACGGGTTAGTGATTGGACTTCTGGGAGGTCGATGGCCTATACTCAATGGGGTGACCATAAACCAACAAGCATTGACAAGCAGAACTGCGGGGCACCATCTTGTGCCTGTCCTTGCGAGATGGACGCGAAAACAAACAGCTCGGCGCTGGATAGGCTGTCAAGATGGGTATTTACCTGCAGATTTTGAGGATGGACTTGACCCATCGGTAACCCTCCGTCTCTGGTTGAAATCTGGATTAAAACAAGAATTCATTGAATGTCGTAAAGCCAGTGTCATGAACCATCCCCATTCCATCACCATCGTTGTGGGTGTTATGTTAACCATACCATACCTATATAAATGGTTTATGGCATGTGCGTTTCCCACATTCTGCAAAAATATGCATTATAAGTTGGTCTATGTTCAGCCCATTAACTATGTAGATCTATCATTGATAGCATGATATATTTACCAGAAACTTCAACCATAAACCATAAATTGCCATAGATTATATACATTCATTTACATTGGTTTATTTTTGGTTTCCTTTTTAATGATGAAGCAATGAACCAGGATCCCTTGGGATCCCATGCCAGGTTACTACCAATGTTGTGCGCCGTTGTCTCAGCTCACTGCGGCAAATCTTGCGAAAGAGCAACCCTGGACGGAAGGCCGCCGGGGGTTCGATGGTTTTTTCGGTCACCAGAAGGATTCCCTCAGATGGTTTTAAGTGAAGTCATCATCCAAAAATCATGAAATGAGTGATGTCCTTTTCCTTTATCGTTTCGATCTTTTTAAGCAAGATATTCCTGGTAAGCAAGATATGTGCAGGGCTTCAAGCCGGAAACACGTGCTGTTCACCGTTCAACTTCCAGGGATTTTTCGCCACCGACACATGGAGATATTGACACACCCAGATCTGACATAACCCAACGAGGTGATCATTTGGGGATTTGCGGATTCCCCCAGGTGAGTTGGAACCAGAGGCTGAAACTCTCATCCTCTCTTCGCCCACGATATATTTTTCTGATCGCCAATTGGATCGACAAAATGATCGCACGATATACCCATACCATATATATATAAATATATATATATACTGTATATATATATATATACATATTATATTGCCTAAATATGAACTGCCCCATTTGTGGCCGTATTTTTCCTCAAGAATTCATGGTTCATTCATGTTCAATTTGATGTTCATACTAGTACCTCCCAAAAATGGCTGGTCAGCTCAGTCATGTCAACATCATCAACGTCAAAAAACACCGATCTCCCTGATTTCGGTTTTTCAAGGTGGTGTCGTGATCACGTGGTGTTTTATGATGCTGCTCTTCCGAATGGTGCATGGCAGCATGCCACATGCCACCCAAGGCACGACACGGCGACACGGCGACACGGCGACATGACACCATCATCCAAGAAGATTTGTAGAATCTTCTCTCCCCCGCTTTCTCGTAAAAAATAATAGTAATAACAACATATATACATATATACATACACTTGATTATACATCTATATGTACTCCTCTCTCTCTGTGTCTCTCTGCACCTCATTTTGGCCCATCCCGAGAAGTAGATGGTCGCAGGTGAAGTGGTGCCACTGAGCTTCAGAGAACTACAACTGCAAATTCTCGCATGGCTTCTGTGGATTTTCATTGTGACCATTCTGTCTTTGCCATCGATTCTCTTCGCAGTAGCACAGGCGCTGGAAACTGGTCATCCTTTGCTGCACATGTCTTCGGCCGATATTTTGTGACACAGATGTCTGGAACTGATTCTGCGTGACACACATTTAAGCAGTAGACTCAGTAGACCGAACCAAAGTGACATGATTCAAGTTGACTCAAGTCGTTGTGAAAAAGTGTCAGTGGTCAGGCCCGACAGGTCTGAATGGTTGGAGTCGGACTGCTTGGATCGGACACACAACGATTCTGTGAGACAACGAGAAGCAAAGTTGTACATGTTGACTGACTGATTGAGCACGTAAGTTTCTGATTTACATTATGAAATGTGCATGGGGCAGAAATGGGCAGAATGGGGATGAGCTCAACATCCAAAGTCTTGAGAGGCCTTGCCTGCGAACAACACTGCGGGCCTCAATGAGCAAATGTTGAGCAATTTTCACCGCCTTGCGCCATTTTTGATCGTTGCCATCGACCAAATCCTAGCGCATCCTTTGTCAACCAGCTATGCTGCGCGGACGGGCATCGAAGCGGATCGACTGTTGCTGGATAGCCGATGAATTCTTTGCCTTTTTCCGAAAAAAAAACGATTTATGACGATTTATGAAGAAGTAAAACCAACCTAAAACTCCTAAAACCGGCTCCTTTCAGGCCTTTCAGGCCTTTCTTTTCCTTTTTTGGGACTGGATCACTGGATCACTGGATCACTGGATCACTGGATCACTGGATCACCAGGTTAATGGCCTTTCGCTTATTCTCGGCCTGGCTCTTGTCCATCTTAACCACTGTGGTGCTCCATGAGAATTGCCTGGGCGGATGGAAGCTCTTCTGGCTCGTGTGCAAAGAAGGCTCCGTGGAACATGAATCCTTTCGCTGGCAGATCTGGAGTGAAGTGATTCTGGATCCGCAAAAGGACCGGCACCATTTTCACAGGATTGAATCATCTTGATTCCATCCTTCAAAATCATGTGATGCATAGATGATGCATTTCTGGTTTTGTCTAGGGGCATACGAACTAGGTCCTAGGTGAAAGGTGGATTTTTTCACGGACATGATTTACTGACGCATCACAGAAAAATGGGTAGCCTTTCATGCTTATACTTCACAGAATCCTACCATGTCCAGCCCCCTGCAGGACATGTGCCAATTCAGTGATAAATGGTGGGCTGACGGGCGCTGTACCAGGAGCATCGTGGACGGTTTGACTCCATTGCTGCTGAAGAAACTCCTCGTCCGTACAGTGGTGCAACTTGCTAAAATCAAATTTGGGTGATAATTCGAAGAATTCTTCGAATATTTGTTCTTGTTTTCTGAATGTTTCATCAACTCGTTTCTTCGGTTGACCGTCAAATAGTTTAAGTTCTTCTAATTGTTTTCTTAATTTATTAAAGTCAATTCATGTCAATTCTATTTCTTTTTCCAATGATTTTTGATTTTAGGCAACCTCTGATTTATCTGCTTCTCTTCTACATCTCCCGCTTGGATCCACCTTCGAAGCCAGAGAAGGGACAACAGCTACGTTTCTGTGGTCTATCGGTGACCGGCTCCTTGATGCCCTTGCGACAAACTGCTCTGTTGACGACCTTTATGGAGACCTTGTTCTTCTGGAGTCCCCTGGTTCCTTTGTGACTTGGAGAGTCTGAGAAACCGTTTTTTTTCCCTCAAAAAGGCGACTACTTCATGAACTTAATCCACTCATTGATTTCTTGCATTTTTTAGTCAAAAATCATACTTGACAAGGGTACTAGTGTAGTATCAGTATCAGTATGGTTGACGGGAATCTACCAGGAAGGTCTTCATGATTTTAAGCCCCTGATTTTCTGGATGTGGATCCCACAATCCACTATTTGATCAGGACTCAAACCTGGGTTTGTTATCATTTTGACTATGAATCGCCAGTTGGGGGGGTTGATTTATGCTAATTCCTCATTTTCAGACCCAGTGGAAAGACGCTTGGTTTTTCCTTCATTTCGGAAGATTTGAGTATATTTTTCCAAAAAATGCTTCCGCGATTTCTTGCAGCGCACAGGCTGAGCCTTGCGATTCTGGGCGCCACCTTAGTGAATCACTTTCTCTTCGACTTTGCCGTGTGGCATTTCCAGGTGCACGTGCCGTCGGATGCCATGAATCGAAGTGCCTTCCTCTCCAGGCGGAGGGCGATGGCCATGGGGTACCCAGAAATGCCAAATTCACCGATTTTTTAGTGTCATTTTTGCAATTTTAGTGTCATTTTAGTGTCATTTTTGCAATTTTAGTGTCATTTTAGTGTCATTTTTGCAATTTTAGTGTCATTTTAGTGTCATTTTTGCAATTTTTTTGTCAT
>Ga0126342_10020355_pt1 | contig 11160 bp, 12 predicted proteins | sample Cyp1metagenome_FD_92528 | JGI IMG/M metagenome (GOLD analysis project Ga0126342, IMG submission 92528) | Coral microbial communities from Lord Howe Island, Old Settlement Bay, Australia - Cyphastrea 1 metagenome | ecosystem: Host-associated > Invertebrates > Cnidaria > Coral ...
AGAGACAGACACAGAGACAGACACAGAGACAGACACAGAGACAGACACAGAGACAGACACAGAGACAGACACAGAGACAGACACAGAGACAGACACAGAGACAGACACAGAGACAGACACAGACACAGACACAGACACAGACACAGACACAGACACAGACACAGACACAGACACAGACAGACACAGACAGACAGACAGACAGACAGACAGACAGACAGACAGATTGACAGATTAGACAGATTAGACAGATTAGACAGATTAGACTGATTAGACAGATTAGACTGATTAGACTGATTAGACTGATTAGATAGATTAGATAGATTAGATAGATTAGATAGATTAGATAGATTAGATAGATAAATTAGATGGATAGAATAGATAGATTAGATAGATAGATAGATGGATGGATAGATAGATAGATAGGTAGGTAGGTAGATAGATAGATAGATCGATAGATTAGATAGATTAGATAGATAGATTAGATAGATAGAAAGATAGATAGATAGGTAGAAAGATAGATAGATAGCTAGGTAGATAGGTCGATAGGTAGATAGGTAGATAGGTAGATAGGTAGATAGGTAATGAGATGAAAGAGAGAAAGAGAGGGAGAGAGAGATAGCTAGATCAACAGATAGATAGATACATAGAAGATAGGCTGGTAGGTAAGTAGATAGTCAGAGAAAGAGAGAAAGAGAGGAGACCTCAAGCACCTTTCGGTCCATCAGTGGCTTCGCTCTGCCATCCCTGATTCACAAGAACCAAGCTCTCCTGGCTCTCCTATAGGTTTCCTATTTTTGAAACTTCCGCCACCGTCTTGTGCGGTACTACTGGTACATACATACATACATACAAACAAACATACAAACATACATACACATACACATACACACGCACACTCACATACATACATACATACATACATACTTACATACATACATGCATACATACATACATACTTACATACATACATACTTACATATGTATACATTTATGTATATGTATAATATCTCTTTCGCATGTATACACAGACATGCACACAGCCGCCTCACAGCTTTGACACCTTTAATTTGCATCTACAAGTGTAGAATCCTGGAAAGCAACCAACATTTGATTGGGTGTCCAGTACCCGCTTTCGGCTGGGTGTGGTAAAGGGGATGAAGGAGGATGAAAGTTCGCTTGGCATGTTATGTTGACTTTAACTGCATGGTTGCCTTGTGGGTTCCGTTCAAAGAGGTGGCCAAGGATTTCATTATCTTCGGGCGGTAGTATTTCTTTACCATTTCTTCGTTTTCCCAGTAGCGATAGCTATAGGCTATAAGGGTTTTACATTGTACATGCGGGTGCTGTCGGGTCAACACCGCCTCTGTGGTGATCTGGTGGTCATAGTGGTGTCTTGTGGTCTCCGTTGGATGGTGGGGCCTCGGTTTTGGTGTCCCGTTGTGTCATGGTGTTGGTGCGCCTCCGTCCCAGTGTGGTGGTGCATACGGTGGTGTGGAGTGGTGGCAGTAGTGACAGTGGTGACAGTGAAGCAGTGGTATAGTGGTGGTGATGGTGGGATGTTGTTGGAGACTGTTGCAGTCGGACAACTGTTTCCGTTCGTGTGTTGGACCACTGCCCATATCCGGCCCCGTGGTATCATGCACATTTTCATAAAATATGGGGTGGAGGGTGGGAGGGGAGTGTGGGTGTCTAATCACTTAGACTGCGCTAAAGACTTCCTGCCTGGATTTGCGCATGTGCTTGATACTACACTAGAGACTTCCTGTCTGCACTTGCAACCGTGCTTGATATCGCGCTAGAAGCTTCTTGCTTGCCCTTGCACATGTACAGTAGTTTATATATACTACGCTAGAGACTTCTTGCTTAAACTGGCACATTCAGAGCATGAATAGTTAAAAGACGTGCGCGAATATCCCTGCCAGGCATTTAAACACTTTTGTCATCCAAACTCCAGACAAAAAAGAATTCACCCAGATGCGGGCCTTCAGCAGAACACCAAGTGGTACTGCTTTCCGGAACCAACTATCTCGGATGGTCCATGCTCAAATGGACGAGCTACGAGTGCAACTTTGAACTTGCCGAGCTACGAGTTCGGAGCCAAGGTTGGCCATCGCACTTCGGCAGGCGCAGGGCGCTGATGAACTTTGCTCCGAAAGATACATCTGGCAAATTGAATCTAAGCTTCACACCCAGCTTCTTGTCGAAGCAGTCAAAAACGTTGATTGCTGTTGGTTGTGTGTCGTATCTTCATTTACTTGGGCAGATTCGTGATTTGCGACCAATAGCTAAAACCTTTGACGGAGCTGCTGGGGGCCCAAGGTTCACAAGTAGGCACGCAGAAAAGCAGAAGACCTTACTTCCAAACTTACTTCGACGATTTGACAATGATCGGTGACACTTCAGTTTTGGCTGGCCATGACGTTGTCTTGCGGATGATCCGCAGGCTGCGCAACTTGTACGGTGTAGCAGTGATCCGCGGTTCAAAACTGCTGGTAGGTAGACCACTTTGATCTCCGGCTTACAAACATTGAACGGGACCACAGGAGAAGCTTTTCACAAGCTTTGCACAAGCTAATGCTTGAGCTTCGCGGGAGCTGTAAACATCTGCAAATTGACTCTGGATGTCCACTCTGAAGGATGCTTCGCGCCCGCCGCCGCATCGTGCAAGCCAAAACACCCCATCTTGGCGCAAGCATGCAAGCGCCCCGCTGAGGTCGCGCGAGCGTTGTGCAAGCGACCGCAAGCGTTCGCTCAAGAGTTCGCGCAAGTAGGAATAATTTCCAGTCATTTTAGAAGAACACTGCCCGTAGACTCTCGGGGTTCCTTCCAGTCTTGGATGCCAAAAAAGTTTGCTCGTGTACTTCTGCCCATTTTGCCCAACTTGTCCCCCACTTTAACAATGTGCGAGGATGTTCTCCACTTGTCCCACAACTGCTCCCAACTACTCCCAACTGCTTGTCCTCCCTACGACTGTCCTCCAAATCTCACAGTTGCTGTTTCGGATGCTGAGGGTTGATGTGAAGGTTTGCGACCATTGTTTTTCTTCAAGATACTGGTCCACCATGACCGGCATTTGTTTGTGAAAGCCCCCACTTGATCAGCACCTCCAACTTGACCAAGATTTGGTGGATGTCACACTTCCTGCACACTTCTTCACTCACGACGCTGATGTTTGCACCTCAGATCTTGGTGGTAGAGCCCTCGTACAACAGAAGACACATCAAGATCCATCTACTTTTCTTTTTAAATCATGTTTTATCGATGTTTTGGTTTTGTGAACGCCACCGAGGAGTTCACAAAGATTCGACGCAAGAAACTTTCATCATAGCATCAACAGAAGTTCTGTCACCGATTTGATCCTCTTTCCTATAGATTTCTCTTTGAATGTATGGACTATATAAATCTATATAATATGAAAGAAGCATCATGCAGGATTGCAGTATATAAGTCTGCTGTGTCATACATCGTCAAGTTGGGTGGTTTCAGCGCACTTCTTGAGCTTGCAAAGTGTCATGATTGTTTCATGCCAAGACTGGGCGAAGTTCCGTGGCATGCTGAGAGACCGCAGAGATTATTTGTCAAAGTATTGACAATGCATTGACTGAGTACTAGAGAATAAAGGAAAGCAGCTCCCAAACCCCCCAAAAAACATAAGTAAAAAATGACTTAACCCCAAAAAATGACACCCGATTCTCTTTGCGGTGGAAGGGAGCGGTTTTCCCTTTCGGATAAACATTGTGTAATCTTATTTCTTGACCCCTTGCTTCAATTCTTTGGAAGAAATGAAGTCTGATGATGCCGATGGAACAGCATGCCATCGCAGTCCTTCCGTAGACTCACTGAGGTCCTCCTGAAGGTCTGCACTTGAGGCAATTTGCATAGGTTGATTGCGGTTTGTTGTGATTCAAGGAACTCTGACTCTGCCATACTTTTTCCGCTTCTTCTTTCCCTTTAGACTGTTGTGTCTTGTTCTGGCCTGCCTGCCTAAGAGGAATGTCTTGAATGGTTCTGCCGCAAGGGACAAGGCTTTCCGAATGGAATGAATCCATTGGGCCCTTTGGGTATGCTTGGGGATGATGCAAATCTGGCTTGGTTGCTGGGAGACAGACATGTGCAAGGCATTGCCCTGCAACAGCCAAGTAGAAATTGGAGCAGCGCTGTTCAAGCAGATTTTTCTGGCTGACTTGGCTTTGATTCGTACCTCTCTGACCATCTCTGACCTATATTAATATATATTAATATATATTTAATATTCAATTCATCAGGGCGTGCCAGCCCCGCCAGGGTGGTGAGCCTGGTGAGCCTGGTGAGCCATTCAGCACGGAGGTGCGTCTTGACGTTTCACGTTGTGCCATGTGAACGGCGACAGGATGCCAGAGCAATACAGGGCGAACACGGGCGATGGGAGAAAATGGCGTAGTATGGCGTAGTCCTACAAAAGTATAGTGGCTCATAGTGGCTCCAATTTGAAAAGTACAGGTTCAATATGGTCAGAGTGAATTTGGCCAAGTCGGAGAAGGGTTGGTACAAAACAAAACAAAGCATTGTTCATCCTGACAATCACTGCTTGATTCTAAAGACCTGGTGTTGGGCCCCAACAAGATGCACGATATTCGCAACCACAGTGCCAATGAAGTCCGGGACGTGCATAGTGAAACCACGCGAAACCTAAGATCAATAATTTTAGTCAGTGATGCAAGCATTGCAAGGCAGCTTTTCAACTGCTGGACGCGCTGCAGTTTTTGCAAAGGGAGGCAAGGTGGGCCAAAAATATTGGCCAAAGGACGCACAGAAGTACGATCAAAGAATGTTAAAGATAGACACTGTATACTTTTCCGATCCCCTGTGTGCGTATCAACATGCATACATACACCAGTAGTACCCGCGCGAGATGGGGCGGAAGCTGCCTTAGGGTTAGACTCTATACTATAACACCTTTTTCATCTATAGAACTTGCACGCGCTGTGCGCCAGCCAGGCCCGTGCGTGTTTGCTTTGTGCGACAGCGATACACTGTTCCAAAGGTCGCACTTGAAACTCCACACTTCACACTTCACACCGCGCTCTTCACACATCATACGTCGCACTTACACTTCACACTTCGCACTCCACACTTCATCTCATCTCATCTCATCTGAGCTCTTCTCAACTCATCTCAGCTCTTCTGCACGTCAGAAAGCTTTTACTGTCAGAGAGTCTCTTGCACACAAGAGCCATTGCGCGCAGAAAGCTGCTTTTGCACACAGAAGCTTGAGATACAGATGCGTTTACACAGAAAAGCTTGGCCTTTACACACAGAAAGCCTATGCACATGAGAAGTTTTTAATATTTTTACACACAGCACGCTTTTATACAGAGAAGTCTTTACACAGAGAAGCTTTTACACAGAAGCTTTTACACAGCACGCTTTTACACAGAGAAGCTTTTACACACAGCAAGCTTTTGCACAGAAAAGCTTTTACAATTTTACACAGAGAAGCTCCGCAGCGAAGCTTTTACACAGAAAAGCCTTTAAAGACAGATGCGCTTACACACGAAAGTTTTGACACAGAGAAGCCTTGACACACAGAAGCTCTTACGCACAGAACCTTTTATATACGTACTAGTTTGCGCAAAAAAAATCCGAGTATTACTTTGTGCTACAAAGCTTGCACAAACCACTTCCCAGTACATACTACTTTGTACTACAAAGCTTGCAGCTTGCACAAAGCACTTCTCAGTACTACTTTGTACTACAAAGCTTGCGCAAAACACTTCCAAGTACTACTTTGTACTACAAAGCATGCGCAAAACACTTCCCAGTACTACTACTTTGCACTGCAGAGCTCGCAAAAAGGACTTTCCAGTACTACTTTGTACTACAAAACTTCCACAACGCACTTCCCAGTTCTACTTTGTATTACAAAGCTTGCACGAACCACTTCCCAGTATTACTTTGTATTACAAGACTTGCGCAAAGCACTTCCCAGTACTACTTTGTACTACAAACCTTCCACAAAACACTTCCAGGTACGACTTTAAACTGCAAAGCTGGCACAAAGTACTTCACAGTACCACTGTGTATTAGAAAGCTCGCGCCAGTAATATTTGTACTACAAGTCTTGCGCAAAGTACTCCCCAAGACGACTTTGAACTACAAAACTTGCACAAACCACTTCCCAGAACTACTTTGTACTACAAAGCTTGCACAAAACACTTCCCAGTACTACTTCGTACTACAAAGCCCGCAAAAGGATTTCCCAGTACTACTTTGGAATGCAAAGCTCGCAAAGTACTTTCCAGGATTACTGTGTACTACAAAGCTTGCAGAAATCACTTCCCAGTACTACTTTGTATTGCAAAGCTTGCATTAAATACTTCCCAGTATCACTTTGCACTACAAGGCTTGCGCAAAATACATTCCAGTACTATTTTGCAGTACAAAGCTTGCGCAAACCACTTTTTCACACATCAAACTTTTACACACACAACGCATTTAGACAGAGAAGCTTCTACACAGGACGCTTTTACACACAGAAAGCTTTTACACACAGCAAGCTTTTACACTAAGAAGTTTTTACACAGAAAAAACTTTTACAAACAGCAAGTTTTTTTACAGAGAAGCTTTCTTGTACATAGTAACAGCAGAAATTGCAGCTCCAAAACTGGGTCTTGGCCTTGGCACCAAAGCTAAAAAAATGACGATTTTGAAGCACTTTTTAAAAGGCATTTTAACAGGAAAATCATCAGCGCCAAAATTGAGAAATTCTGCTGACAGATCACTATCGCAACCTTGATGCAGCCGCTCCAATATGCTTCACGACTCTCAGCTGCAAAAGACAACCGTATTACGCAGGCAGCTGCAGCAGTGAGGAACCTTGATGCAGCCATTACAGTGCGATCTGCAGAGACAGAGTTGCAAAGCACAATAGAACCACGCGCAACGGCGTCCTAAATTGCCACTCCAAAACCGGATCTCGGTGCCAAAGCGGGAAAAAGGACGATTTTGAAGCACTTTTTAAAAGAATTTTAAAAGGAAAATCACTAACGCCAAAATTGAGAAAATCTTCTGACAGATCACTATTGCAACCTTGATGCAGCCACTCCAGTACGATTCATGGCTCTCAGCTGCAAAAGACAATAATGTTATGCAAACAGACGCAGCAGCGAGGAACCTCGATGCAGCCATTACAATGCGTTTTGCAGCATCACGTGGCAAACCCGCATGCATCCACGCACAGGGCAACAGAACAAGGCAACAATCAATTGATTGATGTCATGCAGCCATCACACTGCGATCTGCAAGCACAGGTTCCAAAACACCCCGTAGCCACACGCACATGAACAACCACACGTTGCAGAACACCAAGGAGGAACCGATTCGCGCTGGAACGACCCCAGCGGCACCCGCCTCAGACACGAGCTGCCCGTCATCGCCCGCTGCAGCCATTTTACCCGAAAAAACGCCATATCTAATTTTGTGCCCCAGCTTCCTTCCCAAAACAAACCCCATGCCACCTTCATGCAGCCATCACAATGCGTTTTGCAGCATTCCTCTAAGTCTAAGTCACCACTTCCCTTAGTCACCGCTTCCCCAAGCCACCAATTCCCCTAGCCTTAGTCACCACTTCTCTAAGTCACCGCTTCCCTTAGACACCACTTCCCTTAGTCACCACTTCCCTTAGCCACCACTTCCCTAAGGCGCCACTTCCCTTAGTCGCCACTTCCCTGAGTCACCACTTCCTTCAGTCATCTTCCCAAAGTCACCACTTCCTTCAGTCACCACTTCCCTTAGTCACCACTTCCTTCAGTCGCCACTTCCCTAAGTCACCACTTCCCTCAGTCACCGCTTCCTTCATTCATCACCAAGTCACCACCTCCCTTAGTCACCACTTCCCTTAGTCACCGCTTCCCTTAGTCACCACTTCCTTCAGTCACCACTTCCCTAAGTCGCCACCTCCCTTAGTCACCACTTCCCTTAGTCACCGCTCCCCTAAGTCACCACTTCCCTTAGTCACCACTTCCCTGAGCCACCGCTTCCTTCAGTCACCACTCTCCTAAGTCACCCCTTCAGTCACCACTTCCGTCATTCACCACTTCCTTCAGTCACCACTTCCCTTAGTCACCACTTCATTCAGTCGCCACTTCCCTAAATCACCACTTCCCTAAGTCACCATTACACTTAATGCGTAACTCGAGAGATATTTTCCCAAATCCCTTTGAACAGATACATAATACATACGTTGACTGCTAGCAAAAAAATATACTGACAACACGTCATGGGCCCTGATGAGCTCTATTGTATGCATACAGTATACGCACATGATGATGTACATTAGGTGCAGCATGAATGAATCAAAATTTTCAGGTTCTGCCGGAAAGCTGGCTGCTCCATCACGAGAGTTATATGAAATTATGTTTGACGTTGTTATTTTTCAAATGATTCTCTGAGTTGTTTTTTCCCCGACTTGGTGGAATCTACATACAAAATCATACAAAGTCATTCAATTCATTGGAGGCTGTGCCCGCGCTCTTGAGCCTCGAGGTGGATGGAGTTCAGCAATGCATTGAAACAAAGAAGAATAGCATGCAATGAATCAGAGGACAGGAATTCATTTCAACTCATGTGTATTCATACAGATTCATACACAATATGCATCTATCTATCTGACCATCTATATATATATACACATACATATACATACATAAATATATGTTCATGTCATCAACCATTTCGGCCAAATGACAAACAGATGGATGTTTGACACCATCAACACATCGTCCCATATCGACACATATCGGCACTATCTGCAAGGCAGCCTCTGTCGCCGGCCTAACTGAAGGCAAGATACTGTACTCATTTGTACTGATCTGTAGATTTTGATTCAACGCCATCTTTCTGAACACCGACCGCTCTGTACTCTTCGATCCTCGTTCCTCGGGTTCTTTGCCTAAAGGCCTGCCCCTTGAGCCTGCGCTGCGAGACATTCAGAGTTTTGTCTCGAGGCGGGAATTGTTTCAGTTTTCGGGTATTTTCAGGCCCATCACGTTTCCGTTTTTTTTTAAAGAGTCTTGGCATGTTTTTGACACTGGGCACAGCTCCATGTACTGTAGCCTTGATGCAAAGCAATTCAGACCCGCATATGCAAAGGGCACTGCTGGACCGTGCCAATTTTTTAAACATACCTCTGCAATCCTCTACAGGTCTTTGTGCATCTCTTACCATTCTGTTCTGTACAATTTCGGTGCTATCATCTCTCTTGTTTTCTCTCGTTTGACATCTGACATCTTCTTTCTGACCTTTTGCAGGATCACAAACACAACCAGGGGAGAGATCGAAACTTCCGTGGTGCCTAGTGTGGAGCCCTGTAGAGTAAAGATCCTGGGTAGAAGATGGTAGAAAAGTGATTCAGAACTATTCAGAAACTTTTTCAAGTGATCTTCCAGTGGTCTTCATGAGTCTTCAACGAGACTCAAATTCGTCTATGATCTTTAGGCCTACTCAACGGATCCCTATCGACTGGAATCTGCAGTGCTGCTCCCAGGGGTGACAAAGTTGGCACAATGCGAGCGGCACCGATTGTACAAGATTCTTACAAGAAATCGCAAGGGAATTGGAATCTCTTTCTAAAGATGGCCTGTGATACGGCCGCGTAAGATTGCAATCTGCAAAGCGGAATTATTTCAGGGCTTACGCCTGGCAGCCGGGCGCCGGCAGAGAAACGGCCTGAAAGTCAGTGTAGGCAGCATGCTGCGCTCATGTTGAGGCTATATTGGCAATGTCTTAGACCATCCCAGATTGCAAAAATGCCTAACGTGTCGTCTGAAACCTTTCCAAAAGAGCTAGAGACGACGTTGCCAGCACGGCTCCAAAAAACACACCGAAAAAGGAGACACGGCAGCCCAAAACAAGCCTCTCGACTCTCGACCATGCCAGTGAAGGCCCCAACGTGTCGTCCGAATCCTATAAAAAACAATTCTTCTTCTCTGCTGCTGCTGCAGCTACTGCTGCTTGGCGCCAAACTGCAGCTCTCAGGCGTCCATATCGGACCCTTGGCCACACCGAAACAGCACATATTTTCGTGCCGAAAAGTCGTCAAAATCACGCGGAAAAATGCTGAACGTGTCGTCTGAATCTCTAGAAACCCTTACTGCGGAAAAAAGGCTCAAAGTGTCGTCTGAAGCCCTAGAAACCCTTAAAGGCTGTTTTTGTTGCTGTTGCTGCGCCAACAGAAACCTGTAATCCTTGACGCGCTCCCCCTTGCATCAGCCGGGGTCGGCGGATATGTAAGTGTTAAAGTGTTATGAATTGTCGCAACTTTTCACATGTTTGGGGCAGGCCGCCTGTTCAGCACATTCTGAGGTTCTCAGGCAGCACCCGCCGTTGGACAACTCATAGCTCGAACACACGAGCCCGGGGCTGCAGTTGTGCAGAACCACAGATGTTCAGCAACACATCCTAGTTCATTGATATTTGTTGATGTTCGTTGGTAGTCGTTGATCGAAGGACGTTTTTAGAAGTCAAACTTCCGACAATGTGGACATACGAAAAGCAGAGATGGGAAGAGGCAAAGAAGAGAAGAGGAGAAGAAAGAAGATCAGAAAAGAGAAAGTCTCCGAAGAAAGAAGATCCAGACGCGCGAAAAGGTAGGAAAGTCGCGAAACACTGCGTTTTTCCAATGATTTGTGGCTCCGGAGGGTCGACAAGTAGGCTCCCGGACGGGTTCAGAGCACTTTTGGACGTTGAGATGCGGAAAAAGTGCGCGCCGATGTGGCGCGGAGCACATGTGGAAGTCAAAATGTACAAAGCACACCATGCTCGGACCACTTTTGGAAGTTGAGATGTCCAAAAAGTGCACGCCGTTGTGGTGCGAAGCACATTTTGAAGTCAAAAGTGCAAAAAAATAAGGGATAGGAAGCACTTTTGGACGTTCAGATTTTGTTTCGCGTGGCAGGCGCAAGGGTTTGGGCACCTGGTCAAAAGTGAGCAAAACGTGAGGGTTATGTGTGGTTTTGTGGCATGTCCAAAAACGATGTCAGGCGCGGGACATTTGAAGAGGATCAGCAAAGATGCATTTTCCGTGGCAGGGGCAGTACAAGAGACATGTTCATCAGAGCTGTTAGGAGGTCCGGGCGCTGATTTCCTGAGAGGGGTTGCATTTTGGAGCATCAGACCTTCAGG
>Ga0126342_10020356_pt1 | contig 11159 bp, 10 predicted proteins | sample Cyp1metagenome_FD_92528 | JGI IMG/M metagenome (GOLD analysis project Ga0126342, IMG submission 92528) | Coral microbial communities from Lord Howe Island, Old Settlement Bay, Australia - Cyphastrea 1 metagenome | ecosystem: Host-associated > Invertebrates > Cnidaria > Coral ...
GAGTGTGGAGTGTAAAGTGTGTAGTGTAGAGTGTGGAGTGTAAAGTGTAAAGTGTGGAGTGTGGAGTGTGGAGCGTAAAGTGTGGAGTGTAAAGTGTAAAGTGTGGAGTGTAGAGTGTGGAGTGTAAAGCGTGGAGTGTGGAGTTTAAAGTGAAAAGTGTAAAGCGTGGATTGTAAAGCGTAAAGTGCGCAGTGTGGAGTGTAAAGTGTAGAGAGCAGAGTGTAAAGTGTAAAGTGTGGAGTGTAGAGTGTGGAGTGGAAAGTGTGGAGTGTATAGGAGAGCGGGTCGAGGGGGTTGTTGTTAATAGGGGTGGGGGGTTATTGTTAGTAGCGGGGGTGGGGGGTTGTTGTTTGCAAGGCCCTGGGCCACACCCCCCCCCGGGGGCGGAAGAACAACAAGTTGGAAGGGGGGTTTGTTCGATTGGGGGGGAGGTGTTGTTCAATAGGGGGTTGTTGTTTAATGGGGGCGCCCCCCTTCACATTTAAGAACAGCCACCCCCCAGAACAACTCGCCCAATGAACAACAACCCCCCAATTAACAACAACCCCTCCCCCAAACAAAAACAGCCCCACCCCCCCAATCAACAACAACCCCCCCTACAACAACACCACCACTCAAATTAACAACAACCTCCACCATCCCTCTAACGACCGGGTCTGGAGTGTGGAGTATAAAGTGTAAAGTGTGGAGTGTAAGTGTAAAGTGTAAAGTCTGGCGTATGGAGTGTGGAGTATAAAGTGCAAAGTGTAGAGTGTAAAGTGTGAAGTATAGAGTGTGGATTGAAAAGTGTGGAGTGTAGAGTGTGGAGTGTGAAGTTTGGAGTGTAAAGTGTAAAGTGTGGAATGTGAAGTGTAGAGTGTGGAGTGTGGAGTATAAAGTATAAAGTGTCATCGCATATTACAACATGCCACGCCTGCCACACGATTTGCAGGTTGTCACCACTTGACGCAGCTCTGACATTGCGATTTGTACAAAGCACGCAGCAGCACACCTTCAAAGTGCTGCGCTCCCCACGGAAAAAAGCAACTCATCTTCTGACAACGGCGCCGCTCCTGCCATACGAAACGACTTTCGACACTTTTACACACGTGCGAGAATATCACGAAGTGCCACGGCTGCCACGCAAAACAACATTACAACCTGCTTTGACACCTTCGAAAAGGAAAGGTTTTGCATGGTTTTGCAGCTTTCCCTATAGACACGGCGAGGCCACAAGAAAACCAGAGAATCGAGACGAGACATGTTGGAGGCTCAATGCGAGCATTTCGTGCGAGACTTCCTCAAAATAAAATGTTCACACTTCGTAGCTTCAAAATCGACGTTTTCCCACGGCTCAGAATTTGCGACCTCAAAATCAATGTTTCGTGGAGGGCTTCCGTCAATTTTCAGCACATCTCACCACTTGACGCAGCGCTGACAATGCGATTCGCAAAAAACGAGCCACAAGACACGTCTGAAGTGCTGCACTTGCCATGCGAAATGACGATGATGGTCTCCAAAGTGCTGCGCCTGCCACGAAAAATGCAACTCATCGTGTGAAAACGTCGCAAAAGTATTTATTGCGCCTGCCACACCAAAACGATTTTGGACACGTTGTGAATCGTTGTGAAACATGTCTGAGTGTCACAAAGTGCCACACCTGCCACGCGAAACGAAGCTACGGGACGTTTGAAAGCTCCAAGAACTCGCCGCAGGCACGGCCATATGGACCTGACACAGACACTTGCGAACGGTTGCGAACGATTGCGAACAGTTGCAAACGTAAACGCAACGTCGAGCGAACACACCCTCAACCCCCAACCCCCCAGAGTGAAACCGGAACCCTTGCTACACCGTCGGGAACAAGTCAACTCCCCAAAAGAAATTGACTAAGCCTCAAAACCCTGAAGCCACTCAACTTTAATCTGTGTGAGAATTTCGGGGTGGAAGAAAACAGATTCAACAGCATCAACAAAACGTGCGTACTAAGCACATCCACGGCCACATCAATGTCTCTGAAGACTTGTTCCAGTTTGGCGACATCTTGTGCCTTCTTTTTCAATCCTGGGGCCAGCAACTTGCTTGGATGACTGCAGGGGGGCTTGGGGTCCTCAAATCTCTTGGCAACATTCACTCAGGCTGAAGAGTTGGCAAATCAGTGCCTCCTGCGTTCAAGATGAGGAGCTCATAGTTACTTAATATTACTTAGTTAAACTTAGCTATGCATATAATTATGCATAGTCTGATGTTGATAGGCCCTTTTAAAACGTTCATCATGTCGCTTTCGCAGTTCCTTTATCGGATTACCAAATGTTGTTTCGAGCAATCCACCGGGCCATTCTCATTCCGTACTCTTCACAGGGGGACCTTTCAGCGCGTCCCACAAGTTTAGTTTGACAGTCCCAAATGGAAGCAGCTAGGTAGTTGGATAACATGCTTTGGGATGTCTCGGGAATATTGAGCACACTTGTTCCATACGAACTCTACTAGCACAATCCTTTCCATCAAAACAATGCGCAAGGACCCCCGGTTTTGCGGTTGATATGATCATGTTGGGGCTCCAAACTATATGGGTGGCAGCTGCTATTTGGTGGATAAGATTTTTAAAAAATGTGATGTTTTTTTTTGGGGGGCGATCAAGTACAGCTTAGGATTCTCTATATACAGTTTATTCAGAATATGTCAGGAATTGTCAGAATGTATGCCAAAATATGCCACATAACATGCCAAACAAAATGTCAGAATTATGTCAGGCGAAAAGTCAGAAAAAATACACGATAAAATGGCACATAGAATTTCAGAATATATGTCAGATAAAAAATGCCAGGTAAAAGCCCGAATGTACAATATGTCAGATAGAATGACGGATAGAATGTCCAAAAAAATGCCAGAAAAGATGCCAGATCACGTGTCAGGTTGCTAAGATGTCAAGTAAAATGCCAAATACATGGCGAAAAAGATGTTAGAATATATGACAAACACAAAAATGTCAAAATATGTAACTAAGTCAACATACTTGCCAGACCACAAGTAATTGCATCTGTAATGGTGATGAAAGGATTGAACCTACCTGTTATGAAAAGAGAGATTGAGAACTAGCCATTCAGTACTTATAAATCATACATAAACATGATTGTGCATTTCTTATGTAAATACGTATATATGCTACATTCTAGCGACGACATGAATACAGCCAAGCATCTTTCAGCAACCAAGTGCTCGGCATCGTTCTGTGCCGCATCAAGCGTGTCGCGGAGAAAAATGGCGCCGATGACACGAATCACCGCAAAAACGATGATTGTGATATACCTCCGGCCAATGCTTAGGTGCACGAACCGAAGGAAATGCAGTTTGCACAACTGCAATACCAATATATGACCACAACGTGACAAAACACAAGTTGGATCCATCATGATTTATCACCCCCAATGATCATGATTTCTTCAGGCAGGATATGCAGCTTGTGGCTGCGCACAGCCATGGTCGAGGATGGAGATCAAGGTGGTCTAACCATATCCAGCCCTGATTTTTCAGAGGGGTGTTGTGTTATGTTAGCATTCCCTTTATGCTTGGGGATGCGGTATCTCAGTCTTCTGATGCAGGAATCTGCCGCTTACATCGCCAAGATGCAAAGCGAAGAATACAAACAAGCCCTGGCTCACTTTCAATAGCAATGGCCGCACTTTTGCAGGCCAACTGCCTGACAAAGTTCTCTCGAAGAAGCATGCAAAGTCGAGACGGCACCCATAAACCCTAAACCCCAAAACGGCACCTGACAAAGTTATCTCGAAGAAGGTGTAGAAAGCATTGTATGCCTTGCTTGGCGCGTTTTTCAGCATCAGACATGAGCATTCACCCGTCACCTGTGCCCCTAAAAACACATCATCTCCGCCCCAACACATTAAGCTGCCTTCAAATGAGCAGGGACCAAAACTAAGGGCCACAAAGACGGCCATGAGGAAAAGTTACCGTTTTAGGTATATAGTTCGCTACTGTTCGCTATATCGCTTTACATGGCTTTGCAATGTTTTGTAGCATGTCAAACAACGGCTATTGATTTGGAGATCCATTTCCACTCATCTCCATATCGACAAAAGAGGCACTTCATGGTCAGCAGTCTGCTGTCCACTGTTTGTCTTCAATGTGCGGAGGGAATTCCCTCAGAAAAGCTTGATTTTTGCACTGCTGCGCCTTCTGCATCTGCAAATTTGATCATCTCTCAACGGTAGGTTTCAAGGCCAGGCTGGGTTGACGCAAAATTGAAATGCGCCACTCCAGGGATGGATTGGGTCCGGGTCTCTGGTTGCCCCGGGGCCCTTTGAGCAAGTTTGGGTTATCGCTACGTTATTGACTTGGCTATCGATCATTTCATCTGGTAAAATCAGGACACATGTGAAAGATTCCTTCTCAAGCGCAGTCTCTGGTTTCCAGAGCCTGTGTCATGACAGGTTTTGGCAGCAAGTTCTGTGGTCAGAAGTGCGTACTCTAGGCCTTTTGGGAGCATCTCTAGCCCTTTTGAAAGCCCCTGGATTCACATCCGACGAATACTAAAACAAAACAATGCATGCGAGGTTGCTGTACAATCCCAAATAGCTGCGAAAAACAACAGCACCTTTCAGCTTCACCATCAAATCAGCTTATGGCTTTAAAGTAGTTCACAATATTGCTTTCCATGGTTTGCAAGACATTTTCAACTATAGGACCTCTCATGCAGAGGTTTCTGCATGAACCTTTTAAGTCTTTGCTCCAACGATATGCACCCCCCAAAGACACATCACCTACGCCCCTGAAGCAGACGCTACCAATTCAATTTTCTAGGTTTTGGGAGGGAACAGCCATGGAACCACGGGAAAAATATCATGGATAAAGAAGATTGTGCGGGGATACGGCCCTATCCGGCCCCATCAGACACAACCATGTTAGAAGAATATCCCTTATAATTTGAAAAGAAGATTGTGGGGGGATGGGACCAGGCCAACCGTCAAGAAAAAAATCAAGTCTAAAAAACATGTGGGGAGAAGGGGGTAGAATAGTCCTGGAACCATAGGAGGAATATCACGTATAAAGAAAATAGTGGGGGATACGCATTTACTTCATTTAACTTCACCCTCACATATGATCATCCAGTCTGAAATCAATGAGTGAATATCATTTGCAAATCCAGACGCGTCTCCGTTAACACATGCACATGGAATACGATACGATGACACGTGCTTTACCTACGGACCTACGATATCCTGTGACCATCACGTGTCCTGACTCAAAGGCGTTTTACCAGTCGAAGTTGCAGTGCCGTAGTGCATCCACACCCACTCTTTGTCCACCGAATCCACATCTGAGTCCTGCACCGCGGAAGGGTATGGAAGAGTCGTGAAGGCTAGTCGGGATCAAAAATCGAAAAACTGTAAATACAGGTTTGTAATCCAGACATGGGCATGCCCAGTACCCCATTGTAAATTGAACGGGGGGAAGTGGTCAAAATCCAGTATTCAATTTTCAAACGAAAGAGCCATAGCTCCGCATGGAAATGAAAGTCGTCATGGATTGAAAGCGGGTTTCCAGCCCCTCTCCCAGTGCCCTGTCCGCTCCTCCAAATATCCTTGTACCAGGTTGCCCATCAGCAACGCGCCCATCATCATGAAGATCACGAGCATCACCATCGACCAGAATAAAGAGGACAGGAAACATTGACCTCCAGTTTTTCAAGACTTTCTCCATATCATTCAGGGTTGCTCCCAACACCCCAGATACCAGGGTGGTTCAAGGGGGTTTAAACACGCTAGGTAAAGAAGTGGAATAGCCAATTTTACCGACTTGTGGCTATAAAAGATCTGTTAAGAATACACCTGTCCTTCGCATCCACGACGGTGGCTTTCCCGGATCACATGTTAAGACAACCTCTTTCGCGGACCTTTCGCGGTGAAAGGCAAAAACCTGCAGCCACATAAGAAGGATTATGTCTGGCATTGGTAATGTCTTTGCCCACCGTCTCTGCACACACCTCATTCGGGGGGAAAGAAGAGAGGAAATGGAAACAAGAGAGGAGAAGGAGAGGAAGAGGAAAGGAGGTGGAAAGAAGAAAGGAAAAGAACAGGAGGAAAAACACGGAAAGGAAAGGAACATGAAGGACAAAAGAGAGGAAAGAAGGGACAAAAGAAAGGAAGAAAAACGGAAGAAGAAAGGGAGAAGAAGGGAAGAAGAAAGGAAGAAGAAAGGAAGAAGCAAGGAAGAAGAAAGGAATAAAGGAAGAGGAAAGGAAGAGGAAAGGAAGACTAAGAAGAAAGGAAAATGAAGGACATAAGAGAGGAAAGAAAAGGAAGAAGAAAGGAAGAATAAAGGCAGAGGAAAGGGAGAAAGGAAAAGGAAAGGAAGAAAGGAAGAGGAAAGGAAGAAGAAAGGAAGATAAAAGGAAGACGAGAGGAAGAAAGGAAGAAGAAATGAAGAAGAAATGAAGAGGAAAGGAAAGGAAGAATAAAGGAAGAGGAAAGGAAGAAAGGAAAGGGAAAGGAAGAAAGGAAGAGGAAAGGAAGAAGAAAGGAAGAGAAAAGGAAGAAGAGAGGAAGAAGAAAGGAAGAGGAAAGGAAGAAGAAAGGAAGAGGAAAGGGAAAAAAAGGAAAATGAAGGACTTGAGAGAGGAAAGAAAATGAAGAATAAAGGAAGAGGAAAGGAAGAAAAAAGGAAGAAGAAAGGAAGAGAAATGGAAGAAGAAAGGAAGAAGAAAGGAAGAAGAAAGGAAGAGGAAAGGAAGAAGAAAGGAAGAAAAAAGGAAAAATAAAGGAAGAATAAAGGAAGAAGAAAGGAAAATGATGGAAAATGAAGGACACAAGAGAGGAAAGATAAGGAAGAAGAAAGGAAGAAGAAAGGAAGAAGAAAGGAAGAAGAAAGGACAAGGAAAGGAAGAACGACATGAATACAGTAGAGGAACAGAAGAGGGATAGTGAAGGATTTTCACCATAAGAGTGTGACATAATTATGCAGACTTTGCAGGTCTGGTGGACCTTGGCCCATTGCATCTTTCGCGGATCTTTGACGGATCTTTCGGGAAATTCGGGTCCCCCTGCCAATTTCAAATATGACATATATAACTTCCTGTTAGTCCAAAGATTCACGAACAAAGGCTCACACATGTCATGAAGAAAAAAAGACAACATAACATGAGCTTTCGCGACCTTTCGCGACGCCATTTTACTTTCCTTGCGAGAATGCACCAGCGCAACTATTGATTGACTACGGGCACGGAAGTTGGTTGGGGATTGGGGATGAGTTGCATTCCGATGTCTCAAGTATCTCAAGTGATTTAAGTGCATACCCTCTGGTAAACAAACGTAGATCTGGAGAACCCACCGTTCGTAGATCATTGTCTAGGAGAACAACTGATTTTCCACATCTATGTCAGGTTACCCTAGGCCCTAGGGTATTTCCTGGAAAGCCTGGAACACAATTTTGATGTTTCTGGCGAGCAAAAGGCCACGGTTATGGGTGCAACACACTGCAGGAAGCTAGGGGGGTTGCAACTCGCAATCCAGTAGCAAACAATGACGGCAATCATGTGTCAATGGATTGGTTGAAGGGAAGATCTACAGTTTCCTGTAGATTTTCCCTTAATCCAAACCAATGAATGTGCCGCATTCGACATACCAACCAGCTCCAAACCACGGGTAGCTCCTACCCTCGTAACAATGGATGACAATTGTCGATTATGCCCACCTGCTTGGGAGTCCATTGGCTAAAACTATCCGTCATCGATCGCATATCATCACAACTTGAATTCCAGCAGCCAAGCAGTCAAGGCACGGTAATTACAGAAGGTACATTCAAGATGTATATAATTAATCGCTGGGAAGGGCAACCAAAACATCAACACTGCAACAAAAAGTCTCACCCTACTTGCGCCAAATTAAAGTGACAAGCTCTTGCAAGAATGCGCAGGCCCTTGAAAAGTCGAAAACTTCCTTGGTTTGCAAGAAGGGACGGCATGGCTGTCCTGCTTCGATATCAATGTCAAGTGCAACAAGAATTAAAGAATGATCGTGGATTTCTTCCAAAGCAGTGCCGTTTTGATGATATTAACATGTTCTCTATGTTATCTACTCCAGGCTGGCCATGCACAAACATAATCCCGGGGGTGATTGGGGACGGAATTGGTAAAATGCCACCAGGCCGGGACTCGGATCATGCGGAAGGAGCGGAAGGCCTTCAAAGCCCGGATGAGACATTGCAGAACGCTCTCACCCTGTTCCATGAGGGTGCTGGTGGCCATATCCACTAAGCCCACCAGGACTAGAAACATGTCCTGTAGCATGGCTTGCGATATGTGGCAATGACCAAGGTGGCTATGGGAACAAGATGGGCACCATGGGAATACTAATTGCTACGGCCATCTTTGGCGATATAAAATCTGAATCTACCAGTTTTGGCGCTTGAACCTTGCAATGGTTGTATCCCAATTTCATTTATCATGTAACCATTTGAGGGTCGAGCTTAATTCCTTTGGTCTGGTGGTCATCAGTCAGATAGAGCCATGGCCATTGGTGAATGACTATGTTTCTTGCAGATCACGCCAAGGTACCCGTCCTACATCCTGCTGATGAACCCATGCCCACATTGATAACAGAGCGATTACTAATCTTAATCCTCCACTGATGAAACGCAGCAGAAATTTGCATAATTTTTGACAAGAGACTTCATCCATGAAATCAGCAAGAAGAGTGGAGGAGAAACTATCAACTATCTTACATACAAACATGTATGTACATGGTATATATATATAAACATATTGTACACCCACATAGTGTACACATACGATCACATATGGGATAGTTATTGCACGTGTCCCAAGCCACCAATCATAGTGGGGCAGGGCCCGAAAAGTGCAAAACAAGCATCGAACCAGTTGGCGTAGTCCCTGAAGAAATACAGCTTCTCCAGCGTGACACGGATTAAGAGCTCCAAGGTAAACATGATCACAAAGGCCGAGTCCACATATCCTTGGATCTGTTTGTTAGGGAAAAGCTTCACTGGAAGTGTTTCCAACTTTGTGCTCCTGTAAATTCTCCCATCATCCAAATCTAGGAATGGCTGGTTTGACCCGCCAAACAGAATAGTTTGTCATAAGTGGAGCAAGAAACAGAAGCAGGGAAATATGTTTTTTGGGCAAGCCATAATACAAGCCAACATTTAGGACCCCCACAGGTTTGACACTTGTTGCAACAGGTTGCGCGCTGAAACAAGTTTGAAGCATTCACCCCAAACGAAAGGCTGAATGCTGCTGTCAACTCAGCCCTTTGTGTTTCTTCAAAAATCGTCAAAAGATCCATCAATGTTCCTCAGATCTGTGGTATGCAAGCAGGTACCAGCAGTCAGTTACAAATGCCGTTCATCAACCAGCTGGCCTCCCACTGGCCTACCGGGCCTAGCGATCCCCGTGGGGCACGGCTTAGATCCGAGGAGCGCAAGACTGGCACGATGGGAGCAAATGCGTCACCGCCACCTGCGGCTAAATGTGCATCCCAGAACGCATATTACGACTTTTATACTTATATATATATATAGAGAGAGAGAGAGATAGATACAGTTGACAGCGCTGGTCACCTTGTTGATAAGTCCCCAAACTGCATTTCAACCCACTTTCTGAGCGGCCTTCTATGGTCATTGACAGGTTACGATTCCATGTCGATTGGGGCGATCAATCTCCAACATTGAAGACACATACATTGTGCCGTGATATTAGCCAAATTCCAACCAATCTTGCAAAACCATTGAGGTCTTCAATAGGCAATGCAACCCACAACCACCCAAACAAAAACTCATCCTTGACAAAACACAATTTGTTGCAACAGATTCCGACACCTCAGGCCAGGTGTGTGGATATTTCATGTACACTCAAGCTTCAGGCAAGACACCAAAACCCAGCTGGTATCCTGTTAGCCGTCCCTCAAACTCTAGTTGCATGACCATGGTGATGGAATTCATCAACACCAGCACGGCAGTGACATTCCTTGCTCAGTGTGCTGAAGGTCAAATCTTCACCCCAATTGGTGCCATCATTTGAGGGCCCAGGGTCTTGGTTTCAGATGGGTCACAAAGGCTGGTTTTTGATCCATGAGATCAATATGTAAAGGCAAAAGAAAATCAAAATGATCTGATGCAAATGCCAGGCGTCTCGATGTAGTTTGCCAAGTAACAGCGCCGTTCCTCAAAGGACCCTGCCATCAAATGACTTAGTCCCATCGCTGACTTTGTTTTTGAACGGGAGATGCTTGAACGTCGGCTGGCTTGAGATACGCCAGAAGAACGTTTGCTGGACTGCGTGGTGCGGGCATGCGGAATCTCACGGTCGCTCTGTCTGCCAGCCTTAGCAAAAAAGTGCCACAGGGTTCATCAGCATATGCCTATGAAAGACGGCAAACATGATTGGCAACCAATAGTGGTAGCCTCTTCGTCCCCCAAACATCAAACAAGTTTTAGTGACGGCTGCGACTTTCGGAGATATATGCGGCAATGTCGGGCATGGGCTCTGCGATTTGTTTCATGCGATTTTCAATCATTCATTATATGTACAGTATATATTTATATATATATATATATATATATACATGTGTGTATTGTATATATACTGCATAAATATGCGCACACATACATATACATACACACACACAGAGCTATATATATATATTTATACATATAAACATACGCATATGTATGTACATATATATATATACATACATAAATAAATATATTATCGAAGGAAGTTTAGAAGTCCAATTTCCGACAATATGGAGAGATGAAAAGCAGAGCAGGGCAGAGGCAGAGAGAAGAGGAAGATTAGAAGAGAAAGAGTAAGAAGACAGAAGATACAGAAGCGCGAAAAGGTAGGAAAGTCGCGAAACACTGCGTTTTTCAAATGATTTGTGGCTCCGGAGGGTCGAAAAGTACGCTCGCTAAAGCGGTGGGTGCGGAGCCAGCTGGCCACAGGAGCGATGAAAAATTGCACGCCGTTGTGGCGCGAAGCACATTTCTAAGTCAAAATGTACAAAACACCTCAGCGTCGGACCACTTTTGGAAGTTGTGATGTCGAAAAAATGCACGCCGTTGTGGCGCGAAGCACATTTCGAAGTCAAAAGTGTTAAAAACTGGCGGTCTCGGACCACTTTTGGAAGTTGAGATGTCAAAAAAGTGCA
>Ga0126342_10020357_pt1 | contig 11159 bp, 12 predicted proteins | sample Cyp1metagenome_FD_92528 | JGI IMG/M metagenome (GOLD analysis project Ga0126342, IMG submission 92528) | Coral microbial communities from Lord Howe Island, Old Settlement Bay, Australia - Cyphastrea 1 metagenome | ecosystem: Host-associated > Invertebrates > Cnidaria > Coral ...
ACTACACTACAGTACACAACACTACGGTACACTACACTAGACTACACTAATTACACCACACCACAACCACAACTACAACTGCAACTGCAACTACACCTACACTACACTAATGACACTACGCTACAACTACAACTCCATCACACTACAACTACAACTGCACTACACCACACTACATCCAGCAGTTGTGGTGAGGTGACCACTGCAACCATTGCAACCACTCCAAAAAACACGACTCCAACCACCTTTCGGTCCATCAGTGGATTCCTCCAATAAGTTTCCTATTTTTGAAACTTCCGCCACCACCTTGTGCAGTACTACTGGTATTGATGATGATGATGATGATGATGATGATGATAATGATGATGATGATGATGATGATGCTTGGCATTTCAAAATCAGCGCCTCGATCCTGTCGAATCTTCTTTTCAGTTCCTGAGGCGTGCATGAAAGACGCACCTGCATTTCAATCCCACAGATCGTGCACGCCTCCCGCATCTGCTGGTCCAGCTTGTTGGGCCAAGTTGTCATGCTTGCGGGGGGGCAAAAACTGCGGCAGAAAAACTACTGTTGAATGCTTCCAGCCAAGCACGAACATCAACAGAGCAATTGAAACTGTGAAGCAAGGTTTCGTGAAACTGTGAAGCAAGGTTTCGCCCGTCAATTTTCTGCGAAAACGTGCGTTGTTCAATGCGCGTTCTGCGCTTCTGCCCGCTTCCCTGCAGCAGCGTCATCGAACCATGGAAAATGGCAAAAGTAACAAGAAATTGCAGTAGGGTGCATCTTTGCTGTAGGGTCCCAGACTCAACGCATCCAGTATGAGCATCTCTCGGGCACGAATTTGTTTTACCAAATCCACAAGGGAATCCTGCACACATTGTGGCTCGGGACTGTTCTAAAAGCTCGTGGCATCTAGTCATCTATGTTCTTCTGCATGTCTTTACGTGTCTGTATGTCTGTATGTGTGTTTGTGTGTGTGTATGTTCTGTATTTCCGCTTCTCTGTCTGTATCGAGAATCAGCAGCTCTTGGACAGGCGCTGGAAATGTTTTTCACCATGCGACTCACTGTGCACTATGGCCCCTGCTCCGTTCACACCCCCCATGTACAGCTCCAGACCAGACCATGCACAGGAAGCTGTGCCGGCCACGCTAAGTTCACCAGAAAATAGTTCACTTTTTGGCAAAAGTTTCTCAGGTTGAATGCAATGTGGCAATGTCCAAAAGATGGCCGCAAGAGAGATCATCACTCCCATCCCACAACTGCTGTATCTCGTACCTTGCCCTTCGCTTGGGCCACTTGAAACCTGACAGCATTTTGGACGCGAAGTTGGACGACCTATCCTTCTGGACTTTGACAGCCTTCAAATCGAAAGCTTTAGGGGCACCATGAGGCACCCATAGCCAGGACAACTGCCCCTAGATCTTTAAATCAAGAATCTCTTTTTGGGCGAAAGAATTGCTTCGCAGCATTCAAAGCCTCAACCCTTTGTAACTCACTTTGGATTTCAAGCAAATGCCAGTCCATCAGAAAACAACCAACATCGCCAAGGGATGCCAAGGGGCAAATCTGGCGTATTGGCCGCCGGTGGCATCGCAGAAAAGCCTTGACCATGCGCGGCCTTAGAATCGTGGCTCGGCTGCTCAGCCTGCTTGCTGTCCCCTCAGTCCAGCTGTCCAGTTGAGGATCCTACGCCCTCCACCACAAAGCTCAACTCTGGCTGTGAAGGCGATGTGCCATCAGTACTACTAGGGGGTCCCGGGTCCCCAGAGAGCGTCGGAAGCCTCCAAGCCAATCCGCAAAAGATTTGCCCTACTCTGCGTTCCATGACTGCGGCTGCAATCTCGCTTTACAAGCAAAGTCAAGAGATTTTGCTCAGAACATCTGGAATGCGTGGATATAGCCATGTCTTCTAAATTCTAAAGACTGCCAGCAGTGGTGCCTTCTTGCTGCCTCCTGCTCTGCGAGCAAGGCAGCGATGGATGATGCAGCTGCTGCTTGCTGGTTCCAAACCTGCTCAAGAATGCCGAGCGAAGCCTTGGAAAAATTCAGCGAAACCCCGGAAAACTTTCATCGCAGCTGGTCAAAAAGAAGGAAGTAGCTTTGACCAATTATGGTGGGTGCTCTGGAATGAATGAAGGGACTAATCTCACACCCAAATACTTTAGGAAACATTGGGATACATCAAAGTTCCGCGTCATTCTCATCCCTCTTCTCACCACGCACATCAAAATTTCAGGAAGATCGCAGGAAACTTCCTGGACCTGAGTGGCGTTCTGCTGGCCTCCAGCGGAACCCGTTTGGATGCGTGGGTTGCTGCTCTTCAGGCTACTTAAAAAATAGGGACGATCTGAGGCCACGACATTCCAGAGGCATCATTTCTGGCCTGTCGGGTTTTGGATTTGGCCATGTGAGAGCCAAATTCGAACGCTTCGATCTGAATCAATGCAGGATGTACTTTGAGGCATCCTTGCCCGAGTCCCGAGTTGCAAATCTGGCATTAAAAGACATCAGCATCCGAGGGGTACTCTTGGCTTTCGAACTACCGCTGCCTTTTCATATTATATCTGTCGTTTTGCAGCACATGGGATGATTCGGTGATTGGCCTGAGCTGCACCTTGTGTAGCCGGAGCAGGCGCCTCATCGTGCAACATCTGCATGGAGGATACTTCCTACCATCCAGTTGAGTTGTCGGAATTCCTTGGCTCCTTAGCCCAAACCTGTCTCAGTCAATGGCATCTGCTAACAGCGAAAATAAACACTGGAGAATCCAGGTTAAAAAATTATTCGGAAACCAAAAAGTCTAGATATGAAACCAAAACATGCCCACTGTCTCTGTCACTGCTGCGTTCTTCCCGAATGCGTAGCGAACGGTTCTCGTTTTACTTCGGGGGTCTGGGGGTGGAGACGCGTTCGCTCGACGCCGCTTCTGCGACCCCAACCATCGGCAAGCGTTGGCAACCGTCGGCAACCGTCCGCGAGCGCTCGCGATGAGGTCGCTATGGCCGTGCCTATGGCGAGTTCTGCAAAAGTGGTTACTTTTGGCGGTTTCAAACGTCGCATAGCCTCGTTTCACGTGGCAGGCGTGGTACTTTGCGACATTCTAACATGTGTCATAATGTGTCGAAAGGTGTTTTGCGTGGCAGGCGCACTCCACACTTTCCCCTTACACTTTGCACTTGACACTCCACACTCTACACATTACACTCCACACTCTACACTCTACATCAAACTCTAAACTTTACACTTTACACTTTACACTCCTCACTCCAAACTCTACACTTTACCCTCCACACTCCACACTCTACACTTTACACTCCACACTCCACACTTTACACTTTGCACTTTACACTCCACACTTTACACTCCACACTTTACACTTTACACTTCACACTCCACCCTTTGCACTCCACACTTTACACTCCACACTCCACACTCTAAACTCCACACTTTACACTGCCTACTCCACACTCTACACTCTACACTTCACACTTTACAATCTACACTTTACACTTCACACTCCACACTCTACACTTTACACTCCACACTCCACACTTTACACTTTACACTCCACACTTTACACTTTACACTCCACACTCTACGCTCCACACTCTAAACTCCACACTTTACACTCCCCACTCCACACTCTATACTCTACACTTCATTTTACACTGTACACTTTGCACTCCACACTTTACACTTTACACTCCCCTCTCCACGCTCTATACTTTACACTCCACACTTGAAACTTCACACTTCACACTTCACACTTCACACTTTACACTCCACACTTGACACTTTACACTCCACACTTTACACCTTTCACTTACACTTTGCACTCTACTCTACACTCTACACTTCACACTTTCCACCCCACACTTTACACTTTACACTTCACACTCCACGCTGCACACTGTACGCTCCACACTTCACACTTTACCCTCCACACTTTTCACTCCACACTCTACACTCCACACTTTACACTCCACACCCCACACTTCACACTCCACACTTTACACTCTACACTTTACACTTTACACTTGAGACTCGACACTCTATACTTTACATCCCAAACTCCACACTTTACACTCCACACTTTGCACTTTACACTTTACACTCCACACTCCACACGCTGCACTCCACACTTTACACTTGACACTCCACACTCTACACTTTACACTCCACACTCCAAACTCTAGACTTTACACTCCACGATCTACACTTTGCACCCCACACTCCACACTTCACACTCCACACTCCATACTTTACACTTTACACTCCACACTCTGCACTCCACACTTTACACCTTACACTTCACACCCTACACTTTACACTCCACACTTTACACTTTACACTCCACACTCTACACTCCACACTTTACACTACTACATTTTACACTCCACACTTTACACTCTACACTCCTTACTTTACACTTTACACTGTACACTCCACACTTTACACTCCACACTCTAGACTTTACACTCCACACTCCACACTCTACACTTTAAACTTTACACTCCACACTCCACACTTTACACTTTACACTCCACACTTTACACTTTACACTCCACACTCTACACTCCACACTCTAAACTCCACACTTTACACCTTACACTCCACACCCGACACTTTACACTCTACACTCTACACTCTACACTCCACACTTGACACTTTACACTCCACACTTTACACCTTTCACTTTACACTTTGCACTCCACACTCTACACTTCACACTTTCCACCCCACACTTTACACTTTACACTTTACACTCCACACTCCACACTTTACACTCCACACTTTACCCTTTACACTCCACACTCCACAATCCCCACTTCACACTCACACTACATTCCCCACTCAACTCTCCACTTTCTTCACACTCGACACTTGGCACTCCAACCCCTTCCACATTCCACTGTCTACAGTGCACTGGTACAGTAACAGGTGGAATTTGGTAAAATGTAAGACTGTTCAAAAAACTTGTTTCACAAAAGTGTTTTACGTGACTGCATTCGGGTTCGTTGGTTTCTCTTGTTTTTTATTTCCCAGCGGCTCTCAGCTTAAGTTTCGTCCCGGAATTTCTTGGCGCGTTCTTTGCGCTTCGACAGCGCCGCCTTCTTCTTAAAACGCTTCTGTTCAGCCATTGCAAGGATTTGGTCTCTTGTGAAGTTCAAGATGCAACATACTGGTCAGAGGGGTTGGCGATTTTTTTTTATCTCTTGTCAAGTTCAACATCCAACATAGAGGTCATAGTGGCCAAAGGGGGTGGGGGATGTACAAGGGAGGGGAAACTCACGTGTACAAGCGAGTGGTCGTCCGCAAAATCACTGTTGTTGAGAACAGGTTCATCCTGTAGCGTTCAAATCTGGGGCCTGACTGCGGAAAATTTGGCCATGGTAGCACTTCAAAGTCTAAAACAACGGCTGCAGCGGCCTGACTGTTTGGAGACTCATCATTTGGCACTTTGGTGGAAACGTCGGAAAGCCTTGCAGAGAAATGCACCAAGTGGAGTCGGCTGGATTCCTTAATTTGGCCTGGCACACAGGCCAACCAAGACGAGTACGGTCTGCGTTACCAAAGATTGCTTGGACTTGTCTAAATTGGGTTCCTTTGCAGTCAGGGACCAGAAAGCACCGGTTTCTGCACCAAAACCAGCACCTTGGGATTTTCTCTGTAATTGATCTACTAGAATCTACTGTTTTGAACTTACTGACAAAGAATCTTTGGGGCCGATGAGTCACGTTCAGAATCTTCAACATCCAACATCCAGCTTTTTCGCCCCAACATAGATGGAAAAAACGAAACAATAGGCGGCATATGCCTATGAATATGTTTTTTTTCATAAGTCTTCATTTGTCCATCTCTTTTTTCTCAACCTAGAAACCACTGCGAAATGAGCTTCGTCAGACGTGCAACATGTGCAGTGCCCCTCCAACGGTCATCTGCAACAAGACACCTCAAAAAAACAAAGAACAAATATAAAGTGTCTGGTTGTGAAGTAGTTCTCCATAAGTATGAACTATCTTTCTGGCATGCACTACTACAGTGGAACCCTTACGATGTCAGATGTTGTCTATACATTACAACACCCGCACTCAAGTGTTGCAACTGCAGCTTGCAGAAAGGAAGACCAAGTACCTTCAGGCTCAAGTGTCTGAACTCCCAATGTCTACGCCTCCGTTGTTTCTTCAGAGTCGCTCGTACGCAGCCTGGGAAGTCAAAATGATCAAAGAGACCAAACGGAGCCACGTGGGAACATTACTTCATGAACGTGACAAAGACGCTGTGCACATTGGTCAGCAGATTTGGAAGAAATGACGTTGTGCTCAGTGCACATCATGCACCAACTCGTGCACATTGCAAATGGCCTCAGCAATGCCACCATCACGGTCAGCATGATCGTCAGACTCATCAACCTCTTCAGACTCTGCACGGTCTGAACGCAATCTCCAAACTTTTGGACGTCGCCTGAACGAAGCATAGAGACTTTAATTATGCTGCATGGGCCAGCTGGACTGATGAACTGGGTTATGGATTTTCCATGCACTTGGCTATGAGCTGTCATGGTTTCAATTTTGAAGCCGCCAGTCCAAAGCCTTGTGCGTTTCCTTCTGCGGCTGTGCTTCTTGTCCTCTGATGTACAAGATGCCGCTAGCGCCAGGGCCAGGTCCTTGGTGGAAACCATGTCACGAGCTGGATGGAGGGGTGAGGAAGCGAGAAAGCAAGGAGGCAAAAATAAATTAGGTGATAGTATGCTTGAGGCTTGGAATTGCTGCGCTGGAGGAGCGTCTAATTCCTGGGCTCCACACTCTTTCCTGAAGCATTGTTCCAGGAGTTGAAAACCTTGCATTTCAAACTAATTATTCTTGAAAACGACAGTCCGAACATCGTGATTTCAACTCTTAAACCTCGCTGAGACAACAAATCTCAGAAGCTGGGAGTCTGACAGAGGCACATAGGCCTCAAAGAATGGAACCTGCCAGCTGTCCCATCCATTGTCCAGCTGCTCAGCAAGCTCTTGCATCAGCCGCTGGAGAAAACAGAGTTGGACTGCAGGAATACAATGCCTCAAGCGAGAGCTGCAAAACCCAGAAACTGTTTCAAGCAATTCTTGGCTGATAATGCTTTCAGAGAAATCCTCCGACAAAGGCTGCACAAATGAACAAATCATCAGCCAAGAAGCATCCACGCTTCCTGCTGGCCATGTACCCACCGCGCATGTGGGCCGCAATCACTCGCGGCCCGCATCATGATGAGTCCCAGCATGTACTGTATATGAATCATGCCTCTAATTTACAAGGGGAGAGAGAAAAACATGGTGATTTGCAGAGTCCTGAAGCTGTGAATGTTCTTTCAAGCGCACAGAGCCCGCTGCAGAAGAACACTGATGACGTTCTGAAGGAAACGAAGTGTATGACTGATTTGCAATGCTTTGCTTGAACAGGTTGTGCGACCTTGTGATTGTGCAGCCTTCCAGAAACATGTCCCAGGGTGCACTTTTGTTTAGGCCCAGAGTCGGGTGACATCATCGCATTCAGGGTGTTGCCGCTCTACTAGTACCTGCAGTAAGTCTATGTACACCTCAATCGGCCTCTCAGTTGATTGACTGCCACGAAATCCTGAATGGCAAAGCACACCCAAGCGGGAAAAAACGTTTGGTTTCAGGACTCAGGATGTTTCATGCACATTCTCTTGTATCCTTGCCGAACAGGCTTTCAGCATCGTTCTGCATCTCTCAGCCTTGCTCAACTTCTGTCTCCTGTTCTTCGCTCTGCAAGTCAGATGGCACATGCAAAATGGGTGGTATCACAAGGGCAATTCTAATGAGACTAGAGAAAAGACTTTGGGGTTCCAAGTTTTGAGACAAGCCCAGAAGGCAAGCTGGGTAAAATTGATGAACCCCTTCGAGTCATAAAGTTGTCTCTCGGGTTTGCAAATTGTGGCCACAAGACTCATAGGTTGTAGGCATCAAGAGCGATGAAACCGCACAAAGCCTCAAAAAACACCCTCCAAACTGAAACTCAAAGGAATATATACTTGGAACAATCCGAACATTCTTCAATTAATTATCCTTTTGCGATTCCTCTTGGGGGATACCCAAGGAACCCAAAGCCTTCGAGCCTACATCTCCAGCAGCTGCTCACCCTGGACACGGAAGGGTTTCCTTCTCCCGCTGCCAATCCTGCTCCGTAGCCATCTTACCGTTTATTTCTTCGTCCTACCTGACCTCCATCTGAAAATCAAACTCCTCCGGTATAGCATTATGTCGTAGAACATCAACACTTGCAACGGTTTGTGGCGTGCTATTCTATAAGGCCATACAAAGAACCCCCATTGGGACCTTTCTGCAACACTCTGCAACTACATATTAGTGTCTGCGAATGTGAATCTCTAACTTTGCAAATCCGTCACGATGATGAAATTTTATCACGGTGCCAAATTGTTTTCCTCTCGTCCACTGATTCTCCTGCCTCACTGCGAAAAAGTTGCAGCTTCACTCATCGGTCATCTTCAGTCTTCTGCTTCCCCTGGCAGGAAAAGAACAGCACTCTCTCATGTTTGAACAGTGCTTGAACACAAATGTTATCAAAATCGTCCAAAAAAACATACAATAATACGAATGAAGAAACTGCAAGAAGTTTGGATCAGATTGGATCCAACGCTGCGACTATTATCAATCTGAAAGCAGCCGGGACAAAAAAATGTGTGCAATCTGAACAGACCCACAAGTTTCCGAGACAGGGTCTCTTAGAATGCGGAAGAAACAAACAGCAAAACAAACACATCCAAGAAAATCAAGTAAGCTGGACTGGAACTCGAGAATTTCCAAACTGCAGGAGTGGTCAAAACATCCCGCAAAAATATGGCACGTCCGAACTGGAGCCCACGCCCGTCCCTACCCCGCAGTGTTCCGCAAACATCGGGCAAACCAATCCGCAATGGTCAATTGGAGCTTCAGCATGGCAAAACAAACATATCCAATCAATTGAAAAATAGCTGGAACTCGAGTATACAACCCAGATGTGGTCAAAAGACACAAAACAGTGCTGGTCAAAAGAAAAAAATATCCAGCAAAACAGACATATCAAAACAATTTACAATAACTCGAACTCAAGTATATAAAACGGAGTGGTCAAAAGAGTCAAAACTTCCTGCCAAACAAACATATCCGAGTAATTCAAAACATGTGGAAACGCAGTGGTCAAAAGATTCAATCATCTCGCAAAAGAAATAAATCCAATTACTGAAACCCAAAATATTTAGAGTTCAACTGTACAAAATTCACCCGTCAAAAGAGTCAAGACATCCGACAAAACAGACACATCCAAACAATTTAAAATAGCTGGAGCACAAGTATGGAAAAACACAATGGTCAAAAAAGTCAAAACGACATCTCGCAAAACAGACACATCCCCGCACTTTAAAATAACTGGAGCTCAAGTATACAAAATGCAGTGGTCAAAAGAGTCAAAAAAACCCTCAAAACAGACATATCCAAGCAGGATATAAAGATTACTGAAGCTCCTATACCTACAACGTTTGTGGCCAAAAGAGTCAAAACATCCCGCAAAACAAACACCTTCAAACAATCTAGAATAGTTAGCTCAAGTGTACAAAATGCAGTGGTTCAAAAAGTCAAAAATCCCCAAAAAGGACACATAAAGAGATGCATCCATGTATTTTTCCAGGAATGATCAAAGAAACAGGCACATCAAGAAGACCGGATTTGAAAAAAACTGACCGCAGCGGTGAAAGAATCCCAGAAAATGGAATCAGTAGCGCACACGAGACAGACTCAAGCTGAAGTATACGAAACACAAGGGGGAAAAAACACGACAAAGCACATCCACGAGACTGAACCTCAGGCATACAAAGCACTAGTTCAGCAATGGTCCGAAACCAAAATGAAACAGAGTGGTGCGACCATTGGTTTGGTAGTAAGTTGGAAAATTGTGCATGTGCATTTAGGGGTGGATTATGTTTTTAGGAATGCTAAAATAGTTTTTGCAAATGTGAAGATGAAAATTGGTGCATGTCACAAGCTATGGCTGAAAGATGCCCCTCTTTCAGACAAATGAATCTTAAAGGCGCGAGGCATGGCTTGTACAAAGACATGCAAATGGCCGCCACTTCATGGTTCCTTTGGATTTGGGCACTGGTTTCTCTTGGGGTGCCCAATGTTGAACCTATTTGCTCAGCTTTGATGCCCGCCGCTACACCGAACCTAGGTTGCTCTTGTCACGTGTCAACGCGTGTCAAGGAACGCCTTTGTTTTGGTTGTTTTCGGATAGCGGGTTGATGCTATGCCAAACCCGGTCGCAGCGTGAAGTGGATAAGCGCCATGTATGAACGGCTCAAACACTTGCAGCTTGACCTGGCTCATCCTTCCCACCAAATCTAGTTTTTGCATGTATATACTCATTTACTGGTCAAAAAACAAAATTCAAGGCTTAAAGACTGCGACTAAAGTCAGATAAGTCCGTTCCGATTGCTCACCTGTGCCCGTACTTGAAGCTCACAAATCGCTGCAAATTCAGTATACGTTCCGCGAATGTGTCCTCTGGACAATCGAAACTGCAACTGTTGTTCACCTAGCGGCAAACTTTGAAAAATGTAACACCACTGGGTGTGTTGAACCCCAAGACTTCCCAAAATTGAAGTGAATGATGTGGACGCAAACATCGCGACACCATTCACTTTAACAGCTCAAAATGGAGGGATTGGAGGTATCATATCAACTCCAGCCTTGTGCAAGTCAGGTGGTATGGAAAGCAATGTTTCTTTTTTCATTTTTTTTCTCCCGTTTGGCCGATGTCGCACTAGGCTCGGTCCTTACAATTGTGTAAGCAATGAAAAGCAGTAACGTGCAAGGACACGTGTGGTCCAAAAGCTTTGGCAAATCATCACGAAACCAAAAACAAACAAAAAACAACAAAACCACCACAACCAAAACGACCCGCAAATCCCCCAGCCAGATTTGCGTTTCGCCTCAAAGCAAAACAGCGAAGCAACAAAGAACGGGGCAGGGCCCAACAAAACCAAAAAACACATTCAGATTTGCCTTAGATACAGTGACCTTAGCCACCGTATCATCCTCAAAAACATGCAAACTAATTATCATTGCGGCAGTGCGTGAAATATAGTACATGATCGCCCAGAATG